>Ga0163217_1050589_pt1 | contig 14871 bp, 20 predicted proteins | sample SynspAceP_FD_185933 | JGI IMG/M metagenome (GOLD analysis project Ga0163217, IMG submission 185933) | Saline lake microbial communities from Ace Lake in Antarctica - Synechococcus sp. Ace-P (PacBio error correction) | ecosystem: Environmental > Aquatic > Non-marine Saline and Alkaline > Saline ... | reverse complement strand
CCTCCAATCGTTGGAGCGCACCTACAGGACTGTTGATCAGTATTTCACGTGATCGGCTGTGCAACCAAGGCCCTGACGCTTACGTTAAACACCGTTTATTTTCGTGATCTTTCAGTGACCAAACCGTTAGAAATCCATATGATCTGATCGATGATTCTGGACTCTCTTCGAAACTCCAAAGGGCTAAATGTTTCCTTCGGGACTATCGACTGGCCTTGATTGGACGTGCTGGCCATCTCTGCGAGATGTATCGGCGTTCACTGCCATCAGAGTCTTTGCACACCAATAGTTTGCGGTGTGTGTCTGCAGCGGATAGCCAGCGTGGATGGGGAGATGGTGATGTCACCACTGAAGGCCTACATCCTCAGTCTTACGTTGGCAGGCAACATCCGAATTTCCATGCGCGCTCTCAAGACACTCCGGCGAATTCTCGAATCGGAGTTCGAAGGGCGTCTATTGCACTTCAGGTTGATGTGATGTGCTAAATCCCTCAATTAGCAGGAAAGAGACCAATTCTTGCTACTCCCACCCTGGCCAAGATCTCCTCCACCCGTTCGCCGGCATCATCGGTGTCTTTTCGGCGAGAACGGGACTGATTGGCCTTGATCTTGCTTTTTTGATGAGCTTTTCCGCACAGGATCTGATCGGAAATCACTCAACGAACCCTAGATATTTTCAATGCCAGGAACGGCAAAAGGGATTCCAGGCTGATTTCACTTTTCTCACACCCGTCGATGCATCAGGCCATGTCTTCCCACGTCTAGCTCCATCCAATGGTTGAAGAAGCTTCCCACGGGCCTGCAGGGGTTGGACGACATCCTTCAAGGCGCCTGCCGACTTGGCCGCTCACGCCTTGATCAGATACGGAACATCGGGAACAGGGGAAAACAGCTATTCGCTTCATTTTTTGTACAATTGGAATCTCGTCAAATATGGCGAACCTGGTATCTTTGTCACCTCCGAAGAGTCACGATTTGACGTGATTCGCAATGCTTCAGTTTCGGGCTGGGATCCTACAGGAATTGATTGATCAAGGCAAGCTTTTCATTCTCGACGCTTCCCGATCCCGACGGGCCAAAGATTGTGGTTGGTCATTTGATCTCTGCGCTGATTCGAAAGATGAAATACTTAACGCGATCAGAAATTTACAAAGCCCGCGATTGTTGCATCGATTCAATCCCGCACATATTCACACAGTACGGGACGCCCTTGCGTAGTAGACGAGAGATTTCTTCCGAGTGAATTGCCAGGCTCAAGGAGATCTGTGGTCACGACGGATGATGGACATTCAGAGCCGGGTTGAGGAATATGGCCCGGATTCCGCACGATATGGAGTCGAGAATTTGTTTTCCGACAAACGTCATTATGTCTCCGTAATCGTGCTGCGATTTTGAAACGCACGTAGGGCGCACAGTTGAAAATTTTCCTCCAAAACTCCGGGGTACAACCCATTTGAAAGGGCGAGTTCCATTCAACGATCGGGCACCCATGGCGTCAGCCTCATTCCCTTGGGTGCGATTTGCGCCTGAACCCAACGCTTCTTTCCAATATCCGCATCAGCTTTCTGGTGTTGCCAAGCTTGATGAGATTGTGTAAGGTGGCGGCTCTCTTCAAAAGATTCAATCATTCTGGCAACTTGGCGCAAACCGGCACCGGCAAAACCTTACTGAGTCAGCAAGTTGTGGCGAGAATGCTCACACACAAGGATAAGGGTTGATCGTTTTTAGCCTTTGAGGAATCCCGCGCCACAACTCATGCGCAAATGCCCACGAGCTGGGGAATCCAACATTTGAGCAGATGGAGAAGGAATGAGCATGCTTCGGATCATCATGTTTGCCTACCAGAATCCACCGGATTTCGAAGACCATCTTCAATCATCAAGACTGGAAATCAGCGATTTCAAGCCCATCAAGAATGCATTGATTCCCTCTCTGCACTCTCCAGGGGATGGGAGCTTAATGCCTCCGCCGTTTGTGATCAAAGGCTTACGGGCTTACGCGAAACAAGAGGAGATCGCAGGGCATTTTTCACGAATACATCGAAAGAGTTCATTGGTAAGTTCACTCGATCACTGTTCCAATCACAACCATCAAGACACGATCCTGCTGCTTGTCAGATATGTGGAAATCCGAGGGGAGATGGCCGTGTTTATGTTTCAAGATGCGTGGCACGGCCCATTACAAGGGAATGCCAGTGAATTTGTGATCACACCAGGATGGCCCGGAGATCGCAGATTCTTTCTCCAACTTCGAGCGGATCATCAGCGGCTCCCCCATCGGGTCAGCATCGATGAGCGCAACGAACTCTCGCGCATTGTTGCGGGGAGTCAGGCAGCGCGAAGGCTGACCTTCAGGCCACTTCAAACCAGCGCTCCAGCGGGTTGGTCAATAACTGGTGGATTCAGGCATTGTAGGGCCTGAAGATCGGCCGGGCCAAGCTGTATCGAGTATTGGCATATAGGCGCCGCTCCCTTCGAGGATCAGTTCGTCAGCGATCGGACATGTTCAAGGGCGAAATACAACCAGAACGTGGTCCACCTCCGCTCGCTGAAACCATGCGGATGGGACTTGCCGTGCCTTGGTCGAAGAATTCCGCGCCCACGATCGCCAGCCCTAGGCCCGTGCCACCTCGGTATGGGACCGCATCTCCACCCGAAAGAAGCGGATCGAAAGATGCGCTGCTGATCTTTCGCGGCAGATGCCGGCTCCGCTATCGGCGATTTAAGCCTCAGCGCGGCAAGGCGGGACCAAATTCACAGGGGGATTGGTTCTCCAGCGGGGCCGGGACGGATCGAATGACAGGTGTCGGCCAGGGGTAAGCGGTGAGCACGGATCGGCACACGCTAGGGGTGAAACTTAGAGGGCATTGCCGCGAGATTGTTGTTCGAGCACCTGCGAGGATTGATTCCCAGGTCGCCCATCACCCGGGGGAAGTCGCTGTCGACGTCCATGTCGAACTCCACGCCTTTTCTCGATGGCGTTGAGCCGGTAATTGCGAACGGTGCTGCTTCAATGCGGGCGCAGCTCGACGGCTCAAAACTCCAGACCATCTGATTCCCAGCCGGGAGAGATCGAGCCAATCGTTCACAGGCCTGGGTGGGACGATCGGTTTCGGAGTTGGCAATGGCCGAAACTCGCTGGGTTTCTTTCCTCGCCTGAGCTGATCGCGGCAGGTCGTGGAGCGCTTTCCACCGTAGCTCTTGATGTTAGACGAGGTGTGCGCAGTCGTGGGAGACTTTACTGATGAAACGGAATCTGGGCGCATTCAGCTCCTCCCCGGTTCAGATCCTGCACCGTCATGGCGATGCCCTTGAGACTTTTCGCCGCTGAGGTCCTTCACCGTTCTGATAGAACCGATTCGCAAGGTTGCGCGGCGGATTCACCGAAGCTGCAAGCACTCGGTGCTGTCCCGTTCGCCACTGGAGAAGGTCTGGAGGGGCTCCATGTAATTTTCCATCGCCAGAACCTCGGGGAAGTTCTCTCGCAGAGCTCATTTTGCCTCTCGAGGATTGCGGCCCCCCAGCGGAACAGGCGAGCGGGCGGTGGGTTTCACCAGCACGATGCGGCTCCTCGCCATCAGCGGGCAGCCCCATCGGCCATTCGTGGCAAACAGAGGTCTGCTGTTCACCTGGGCGAGCACGTGAGTTTCTTCAAGTTGGCGGCGTCGTAGACTCCAGGCGTGAGGCCATGTCGTTGAAGCCTGGAGCCGTTTTCGCCCAGTCACCGCCACGGCAAAGGCGATACGGGCCTCAAAGTCGGCCAGAGGGCGAATCGCCCGCACCCTTGCAGAAGCTCTGATCGTTCGGGTGATCTCAGCGCATTGAAACACCGCTCCGAGGATCACCAGCCACCCAGATCGAAATGAACACAGGCCACCGTCACTTTGGCGCGTGAAGCGCCGCACTGGCCAGCACCGCCTCGTTTGGGATGGATGCCAACGGCCAGCACGCCCACGATACTTTGCCATCACTACCATCGGCACGAACCCATCAAGTCACTGGGCCCATCGGGGCTTGAGGTTGCTGGCGATCAGGGGGATTCTGGGCCGGGGCGCTGACAGATACGAGGCGGCAGGCTCAGGCGCGACTCAACAGCAGCTCACTGCCCCACTGGTGCCGCTGATGGGATGCCGAGATTAGATCACGCCATCGGGATCGGCGAAAAAAGATGTATTGAGGGCTGCGATGGGCGCCAAGAAGCCGTTCAGCCACCCCGCAGCTCCGGTCTTGGCCTCGGCCACCAGGGGACGTGGGACATTGGCGGAGACAGCGACAAGATCCCGGGCGAAGCGGTGGTCACTCATCCGGGCATCCCTCTGGATGCTGTTGAAGGCGAAAAGAACGTTGATCCCGTCCATTCAAATCAAGCATGACCACAAGGGTAGGCCACCGCCAGGCAGGCTTGGTCGGGCGCAAGCTGAAACTCGGCCACCAACTCAGGAAGGTCGCCTCCACAGGGTAAGGAACGTGTGCTTCACGTCAGGCCTGGGGCGGGCGGGCCGCAGGTTGGTGAGGATGGGGAGCTGCCCCGGTGGAACAATTTCGGCGGCCACACCCAACCGTCGCTTTAGCCCACCCTAGGAGCGCCGCACCTGATGGTCAATTATCCGCGCGCGAAAAGATCCCAGTCGAAGCGCAACATGCTCGAGCCGGGAGTAAGCCGCGAGAAGGCGGCGTCGGAAATCTTCGCCTGGGCCACCACGGCCAACCACGGCCCGCCCCGCCGAAAACGATCGCGACCACCAGGCTTCCTTGCGGCTGCCGGCATGGACAACTGACGAATCGGCGCTGGCGGCAGCTGATCCTCCGATCACATCCCCGAGCCGCAAGGCTCATCGGGTAGCCGCAGCGGCGGCCACCACGCAGGGCACTGCAAGGCTCCGCACGCACCAGGCTAGGACGCCTCGGCCAAAGCTTGAACCGCTGGCGCAGGCCACAAACACCTGGCGCCAGTCGCCTCCCAAGCAGGGGCATTCAGGCGTCTGACATTCAGGTCGCCGAAACGGCATTGAATTCGATCACCTTGAGGCCCATCAGCGGGTGAGCATCATTGCCCGGCATAGTGACGCCCGCATAGTCCGATGCCGCGCGCCCTTAAAACGCCTCAGGGTGGGTCATCGAGCACCAGGCTGACGCACCCTCTCAGGCCATCGGCATCAGAGCAGGGGGGCAGTGGCATAGGCGCCCATGCCGCCGGATGTTCGAACCCGTATTTCTCCTTACGTTCTTGTTGTGATCCTGGGCCGGGCGGGAGACAGCACCACGTGCGGCCATCGGTGAGGAGCAAACACCGAGACCTCCGGCCGCTGAGGCCGCTCTTTCAAGCACCAGGGCCAGGGTGGTGAAAGCGGCCAATCAAAAATGTCCTTCAATGGCCTGCCGGGTCGTCTGCCAGGCTCGTCTGGCACGGTGACCCCCTTGCGGCCGCCAGCCATCGGGGCCTTGACGACGCAGCGGCAGCCATGGCTCTCGACCACCTCCAGGGCCTGCTCACGGCTTGTGGCGGGCCCAGTAGAGCGGCCGTCGGAACGCCAGCCTCCTGCATGAGTTCCTTGGCCCACTGCTTGTCGACTCGAGCTTGGCGCCATCGCCGCCGGGGCCCGAACACCCGCCAGCCCAGCTTGACGGGACAAGTTGCGATCGAGCCAATCCATCGGAGAGGGCCTTCCGGGTTCAACCCCACAAGACTGCCCTTGACAGCTCCAGGCAGGCGGCGATCCAGGCGGCAGTTCTGATCATTTCCGCGGCCAACGGCAGCGGGCTCGCCGCCAGGCTGGCTGGCCGTTCCACCGTTTACCGGCGCCACCCCAGACCCGCTTCGACCCCGGCAGCGGACGCAAGAGGCCCCAGGCGAGGGCATTTTATCCCGCCCCCCGGAGCCACCACCAGGGGACCAGGGAGAGGGGTGGCAGCGGTTGCAGGTCAGTAGGTGTCATCGCGATCAATCGGAAACGGTGGGGGCGAGTTCCCAATAGGTTGTGGCCCTTGGATCGCCGGGACGTGTCGTTCCTTCTTTAATCTGGGCGGCCCGCCGGAGGCGATGGCCATCCTGGATGGCTGGGCTGCTCCCTGTTCCGGCCTTGCTGCTGGGCCTCTTTTGCGGCTTGGCAGCCGCCCAGGCCCGTTCCCCTACCAGTGGAACCTCTGCCATTGGAACCCCTGCAAGCGGTTCCAATCGGCCATGGACGGACGAGGCGTTGCGGCCGTCCTTGGCTGGGCGTGAACTACCAGCCTTTGAGCAGGCCTGTCAGGAGTCGGCCCGCTTCGATCTACCCGAGCGGCTGCGGCAAATGCAGGGAGCGGCTACTGGAGCCTGCGGCGGCCCCAACCATTCGATGTGGGTGAATCACCAACGCCAATGCCCTTGATCAGCTGCGGGCGCCGGAGGCGGCCCTCACCGTGCTCGACTCGCTATGGCCGCCGCAGGAACGAGGCGTCAAGCAATGTAGTGATTCAGCAATGGCGCGCGGCCAATGCGGGAGCTGAACCATCGCCGCCGCTGCCGAAGCCTCTGCGGCGCCTGGCCGGCCGGGGATCTGGCCAGCCTCGAGTCCACGCCCCTGCCGATGCGGGCCGCCAGGAGGACGGCAGCCTGGGAAACCAGGCCTGCCCCTTGAACGTACTCGCCGAGATCATCTGGCGTGCAGGGCCAATCAGCAGGAGGCCGCCGCCCTGTTGCTGGCTGGCGGCTGCCTGGGCGGCGGTGGCAGCTCCAGCGGACTGCACGGAGCCGACCCTGGTGTTGTGAAGACCATGCCGATCGCCGAACGCAATCGCTTGCTGGACATGCCCTGGGCCAGGCCGCCGCGGCCCGCCGCCCTGGGAGTATGGCCGTCCGCCGAAACTGCTCGATCTGACAGGCCAGACCTGCACAGGCGCTGGCACAGATCCAGCGCCAGTGAGGCGCGGCGGTCCTTGCGGCTCAGTCAGCCGCATCGGACGATGCCTTTGCCGATGGACCTGCTGCCGGTCGTAACGACCCGCGCACGAGAGGGTCCGGGCCAGCAATGAGAGCGGGCCTTGCGCTCCGCCCAGCCTCGGGTGGCGGCGGCACACCCCCACCCGTCCCCTGCCGTTCCCTTGCCGGTCCCCCCCATGGCGCCATGGACGCTTACCAGCTCGGGCCCCCTGCGTCTATTGAGGGCAAGCGCAAACGTAGTTTTTCGCACCGATTCAGAAGCGCCTGCTGGCCGGTCGATTCAAGGATGGGACGCCACAAGCCTTCACGCCCTAACGAAGGCCCAGTTGCAGGGGAGGGGCCAACTCAACCTTGCCGCGATCTCCGCCCATCTATGCATGCGAACATCTGGCGGCGAGTGGAGGTACCCACCATTACCGGGATCGTATTGGCGACCGCTGGATGCTGGTGCAACCGGTGCGGGTGATCCCTGGAGGTGGTGATCGCAATCTTGGCGGCAGGCTCACTCTGCCGCCAGCTACCGATCGCGGCTGGCACCCCGCTGAAGCCACCGCTGCTCGATCTGTAACTACAAGGGACGCACGCGTTCGGAGGATCCGACTGCTCACCGAGGCCCAGGCTGGAATGTGGGCTCTTGAGTTGACGGGCGAGCAACGCCCTTGACTGGAGCGAGCTGGCCCGCTTGATCAACGCCCTGTTGCAAGAATCTGATTCAGCGAGTGTGCAGCTTGATATAGTGGATATTCAAGCTTGAGTTCGGGCTTACACCCACAGGCGGTTTGAAAATGGTGCTTGCCGATGAGATCAAGCCCGGAGCACCTGTCGGCTCTTGGGATTTGCCAAGTGGGAGGATCCAGCGATCTGAATGTCTGGACAAGAGATCGCTTCCCGGCAGGACTCGGTGGCGAGTGATCGAAGCCTAATGGAGGTCCTGAAACGGGTCACGGGTTTGCCCTCAACCCCGCGTCTACCGGTACGGTCACGGCAATTTGCGGCGTGCCGATATTGCCTCGGAAGGAATCCATGGTGGCCACCCGCAACGCCCGAGCACCGAAATTTCCCTCTCTTGGGGGAATCCGTCGGCACGGGCCACTGTCGGCCGATGGCGGCCCTGCCACTGCTGGCTTTCTGTTTCGCTGCTGGCACCGTGCGCGGGTTTCAGCCCAGGGCGATCCGGCCCAGAGCCAAGCCGAACTCGCCCAGGCCCAACCGAGGAGCCTGAAGCCTTTAACGCCTGAAGCACCTGGCGCACTGAGGCCGAAGCAAGCGAACCGATCCACTGAGCCCCCCAAATCGAGCCAGCCTGACCCGCTCGATGCGGCACCAGGCCCCATTGACGCCAACCCCTGAGCCAGCAGGAGCTGCTTGAAGGCCAGCCAGAGGCTCCAGCAGGGTGGACACCACCATTCCGTCTCTCCCGCCCCCAAACAGCCCCGCTGCACGCCAGGCCCGGGGCAAAGCCTGGGCGCACCGAGAGCCCAACTGAGCCGAAGCGTGTGATCAGTGAGAGTCGTGGCGCGAGGGTCTTGATGGCACACCCCGAGGCGGAACGGCCTGAGCTGGCGTCTACGAACGCCATGGATGTCACCCGGGCAAGCCGCGTCTCCCGCTTCTGAGCTTCAGACCGATCTCGCCGCCGACTCTATGCCAGACGGCTGTGGTTTTCGGATGTGCGCATCCAACCGGTGGACGGCCCGCACTCGGCGTGCAACTTGGTGGTGATCGCACGGCCAACCCCGTGCTCCAGAAGGTGGAGTTCAGCACAGCTGACATTCAAGCTTCCCCGGAGGTTCTCGAAGACACTCGCCGCCGGAACTTCGACAGGACCCTCCAACCTCAACACCTGCAGGCCCGCTGGCAGGAGTTGGACAGACTGTGTACTCGGACCAGGGCTATTCGCTCGCCAGGATCACTGCGACGAGTCAGGGTCAGCCCGGAGGGGTGGTGGAACTGACCGTTTCGCAGAAGGCACCGTCCAGAGGGAGTGAGCGGTGCAATTTCTTCAAACAGGGAGGGGTATCGGCCACCAACGACGCAGGGCGAAACCGATCCGTGGCAAAACCAAAGCCCTGGGTGTACCAGGAGATCTCGAACGAGCCGGGGGAGATCTTTTCAACCGCCGACACTCGAGGAAGACAGTCAAGCGCCTTACGGCACCGGCCTGTTCGGCGATGGTCAAGGTGACATACTGCGGCCGGGTTCCTGCACGCCAGGCGAGGTTGGTGATTTGTTGCTGGGGATGGTCGAGCAGTCCATGGCTCCTCTCTCAGGGGGTCTCGGCTACAAGCCAAGAGCCAGGGGGTTTTCGGCAAATGTCAGCCAGGACACCACCTTGATACGGGCCGCGGCCTGGGATATGTCGGTCAAACTTTTCACCTTACGGGCAGTTCGGCGGCCCTGGCCGATATCATCGTTCCACGGATCCACTCGGATCAAAGGCGACAGTACCGCACAAGGCTTCCGGGGCCCGGCTATAGTTCATCAGTCGGGACGTTCCCCAGATCTACTCAAAGCCAGGACAACGGCAACTCAACAACCGGCCCTTCGGACTTCGTACGGAAAGCTCCGAGCACGAGCGTTGCTTACAACATTTCACCTCCAGGACGAGCAACCCGGTGGAGGCCGTGTCGCTTCGATCTTCCGTCAATGAGCCGAAAGACGGAATCCCAGGGAACAGCTGTTTGACTACGACCCGGGCAATCGATCGCGATCAGCGGTGTGGGTGGGCAACATCAGTTAGTGCGGCCTCTCAAAGCGGACGACCCGTTCCAAGCGACGGCGATGTGGAACATCGCTAGCTGGGGGCGAGTGCCCAGGAATGAGGCCGATCCAACTTCGCCGGGTGAATCCATGACCATTCGGCGTCGAGCACCAACGAATTTCGACGGTGACAGAGGCGCCGATCCGAGAATGTGGTTCTGTGTCGGCTTCAATTGCAGCCGCAGCAACCAAGATTGAGTGGCTCTGCGTGTAGACCGCCACCCGCACACCCTCAACGACCCGCGCAAACCCCAACCCTCAGGCAGCTTTCTGGAGCGTCAGCAACGAGGCAGTTTTCGTCTCGGTGGGCCGGATTCCCTACCTTCAATCGCCTGCGCGGGCAGCTACTCCTTCATTTCATCCGGTGACTGGTTGGAAGGTTCTCAAGAGGGCTGCGGCCGGAGGCCTGGCGAACCAACCGATTGCCAAACCGAGCCCTGGGCCTTGTCAGCGTACGGCGGGCACCAAAAACATCGGCGACACTGCCTTGCCCTACGCAAGCCATTCCTGCCTGGGCGGATCGAAACTCCGTGGTCGCGGTTCTCCGACTTGTGACCTCGGTGTGAGGCAGCAGCTTCGGGGAGGGCCACCATCGAATTACCGCTTTTCCCCTGTTCAGCATCATCAGCGGGCAAGTAGTTCATCGATCGGCGGCACCACCTTCGGCACCCCAGTCGAATGTGCAGCAGGCCAATCCGGCGGCCTGGCGGAACAAAGCCAACGGCAAGTGGCTTCTCGTGGGCACCGGCCCTGATTCGTTTGACAACGCGGTCGCGGCCGTTCGCGCCTGGAGTGTGGCCAGCCGTGACTTCAGCCGTGACTGGGCGCCTATCAACCTTCGGGGTGGCTGGAAATTCTGGCATGTCTGGCTGAAGGACCTATGTGCCGGGCCCTTAACGCTGACGAGCCCCGCTCTGAATGCCAAGGGCGTCGGGCCTGCACAAGCGGGCACCACGTCAAAGGTGCGCTGGAGCCAAGCAAACCAGCCGGCTACCGGTATGGGCTGGCTGAATCAGCCCGGTTGGGTGCGACTGCACCCCTCTCCATCCCTCCCAGGTCTGCGAAACCCAGCTCTGCACCGGCGCTCAGGTTCGATTCAGCGCGTTTGGCACCGTTGAGCATCTGCTCGCCGCCCATTCGTCGGCACCGGCCCTCAGCACCTCGACATCACTCGTGGACGGTGAGGAGGTGCCCCTCCTCGACGGGCGTCACGCCCCGCCTGGGTGGAGAGTCGCATCGCCGAGGACAGCGCTGACGCACCCTCGGCGAACGGGGCGCCCATGGCAGGAGCTTCTCAGCCCGATCACCTTGCAGGCAAGGCCAGAGCTTCGCACCGCACTGCCAGCCCCAGCCCCTGGCATCGCGCGTCGATCGGGAATTCAGGCCAGCCGGCGGATCGGCGAAGCCAGCTCTATTCCTCCGAACTCACCCCCCGGAAGTTTGTGAGCGATCGAATCGCACCGTGCCGCACCTGTCGGCTCCGCGAGCAGGGGAACAGCTTCAAGGAAGGCTGGCCTGATCAAGGGCGGCGCCTCAGTCACGCCCTGGTCGTGCGATCCGGCAGCAGTGGTTGAATCCACCGCTGCGATTTGCCAGGAGGCACGTGCGCCATAAGCTGCTGCCGAACCTAGTCTGGGACGATCTGGCGCTGGTGGCGCTTTGCCGGCTTCAGAGTGTTGCCTTCGCGGATTCCACATGGGCTGCACACCGCTTCTGGCGCGGGCCCTGGCTGCAACATCCGGACCTGCCTGCATGACCGTAGACCGTTCCCTCGGCAGCACTCCTCTGCTGACCAGTGAGGCAGAATGCCTCAATCTGTTAGCCGCAACCGTTACCCTGACCCTACGTCGACCGGCTGATCCGAACTGAGCCCGGTAAAGCGATGCGGGCCCATCAAGAACGTTCACCCCTCAACGAACCCCAGTTCCAGGGCCATTTCCCTGGCCGGCCGATGATTGCCCGGAGGTGTTGATCGTTGAGGTCGATGGGCCCAGGTTGGCGGTTGATCTCGTGCAGATGCCCGAACTGCCCAAGGGCCTTTGTTCGTCTTGCTGGAATCGATGCGTGTGCAGCTTTCGTCGGCCGGTGGTGCCGGGCTATCAGATTGCGGATCAGCTGCAACTCTATCGCCTCAAACGCCAGCGCTTCGGCAAAGTGAAGGGCGAGTCACGCGTGACGGACAACGCGTTGTTCCGGAGACCTGCTGTTCTCGCTGGTGGACTGAGCCATTGACCAGCGCCGCCGTGGAAACATCGATCCATCCCACTGCCTTGCTGTGGACCCCCACGCCATAGTTGGCAGTGGGGTTGGAAATCGGACCGTTTGCCGCTGATACGGCCCGGGACGTGCAGATCCGTCCCCGGCAGCAAATTCGGCCCCCACGTGGTTGATCGGAAGCGGCGGGGCTGCACTAATGGGCGCGCGACAATTCGCATGCTTTCCTGGCGCCAATGCATCGCGACTTGAAACCCAGGATCTCAAGTACAGCGGCGCCCCCACCGAAGTTGGTGCTCGGCAAACGACAGACACATTTCGCGAATGCGTTTCATCGATCATCGGGCCACCGCCGATGGGCGACCAGACGCGTACTGAGGCAGCGGCAATCTGCTGATTGGCGTCATTGCCATGTGGGCCACAAAGCTGTGAGCTGGCCGATGGATATGTGGTTGGCCAACAGTTGTGGCGATCGCCGGCCAGCGTGGTGATTGGCGATCGGGCCGGTGATCGGTGGGGTGCTGGGCATTCAGCAGTTCGTCCAACATCGGCAAGCTGGGCAGATGGGTTGGGTGGAGATGGCCGCATCGACCGCGATGTTGGCCTTTACCCTCTCGCGATTCGTTGAGGCCATCCGGGGCGGACTGCGAGGGGCTCACACCCGGATCGCCTGCGCCGCAGCGGGCTCTCAGCGCGCGATGTGGTTGCCCGAACTGAAGGCAATATGCAGGAACGGTTCTGGAAACCGCCCTGTACCCGCAAGGCGATCAGGGTGCTTGGCAAGCCTGGCCCATCCGCAAGAACCACCTGTTGCCGGCCGCCGAAGAGCATCTTTGCAGCTTCTTGAGGCTCGATCACCGCAGGACGGGCGCGGCCCCTGCCCACCACGCTGATGGCCAGAGTGACTGAACTCAGCACCGGCGAGGTCGTCCAGGGAGATCCCAAGGCGGGTGCTGATCCAGGCCCTCCCTTGCCCGAAGCCGCCCGGCGCGGGGGGACTTGGACGGCTGGAGATCCTTGGCCTTAGCTGGCAGAGGCCGCAATGGAACGGGCCGGGCCCGGCTGCTGAGCGAACCACCGACACCTGATGGGGGCTGTGGGCTGTGGAGAAGCGCTGCCGTTAGGTGCTGCCACCCTGCGCTGCAGCGGCGGGATGGGGGCCGGCTGCTGCGCCAGGACCCCGCCGATGCGTGTGGTGCTGATCGATTACAAGGGGAGCCATGCTCAACGCCTGGGGCTCACCCTCAGACGCCGGAACTGCCGAATGGTTGTCTGATCACGTATAACTACATTCGACCCCAGGAATGCGTTCCGCATCGTGTGAGGAGCGCAGACACCCGGCTGATCGGCTTACCGATTTCGCCAATCCTGGCAGATCTATTCCGGAAGAAGGCGCTTCTACGCGAGCGGTGGAGCCGACGAATGACTGGGTGGGCCACCCCTGCTCGGACACGCTCAGCGACGCAAACCCAGCCGGGAGGAGGGCCGACCAGCAACTGGGCCTGGCGGCAGGCAGAAACATTGCTTGCTGCTGCTGCCCGCTTCCCGCAGCAGGAGACATGCGCTATCTGGTGCCCACCCTGGCGGCAGCGGCGGCTGCAACTGCAGCCCGCCGCCCTGGACTTTGCGGGTGATAGTGCCGGCGGGCCAGGCGAGCATTCGAAGCCCCGCTGGCCGCCTGCTGCGTTCAGGCTGGCGTCCGGGGTGAGGTGCGTGCCGCCGCAGCGGCGGGACCGCTGACGAGCCGGTTCCTCTCTGGGCCGCCGCCGACCTCGCCCTGACAAGCAGTGTTCAGGGAATGTGAAATTTGGAGCTGGCCTGCGCGGGGTGCCCCAAAGCTGGTCGGTACGCGTCAGCGCCCCACAGCCTGGCCGCCACCATCTTCTTCACTTCCGCGCTCGAATCACATCTCACGGTGATCTGTGCTCTCTGAGCGGCTCGTTCGGGAGTTGCTCCAGGACAGCTTCAGTGGCCGATGGTGGCGCGTGGATGGCGGCCGCCCCTGCCACTCCTGGATCCCGGCCCAGCGCGCGAGCGGATGACTGGAATGGCTTACGCCGCTGCGGAGGATGGCCCTTGGGCGTACCGGTGTGGTCACCGCCAAGGGGCCACACGAAATCCCTTCAGACCATCTGCCGCGAGACCCCCGAAACCTCGAAGCCGTCGCCCCTCTGCCCACCGGGAAGTTGACAGCCTGCAAGATGATCGACAACCTTCCCACCAACAGTTCTGAAGCCGGCCATGACGAATCAGCAGACAGCCACTGCCGTGTGCCCTGCGCTGGTTCTGGGCTTTGTTTGCGTGGTATGCATCTTAGGTCTTGGTGATCTGCTGATATTCCGCAGCGCCGGCTCAAGCCGTGATCGAGAGGCAGTGTTCGCCAGGGTGTTGCTTCTGTGCCGTGAGAAGCACGGAACCTTGAGGTGCTCCCCGGAGTGGTCGATGCGGTCAGGGCTACACGGTGAGGCGTCAAAAGACAACCCCACTATGCAGGTGACCGCGTGGAAACCGGCCATCTGAGAGCGTTGCAGGATTGCGCTGCTCGAGGACGACCAGATCAAGCTTCCCCACCCCTGCTGCGGGACGTTTGGAACGCAACGTCGATCCCTCCGATGGTGGGCGGCCAGTTCTGGTGGAACCGTGGTGGCCTTTCCTACCGCCGGCGAATCTTTTCACCAGCGGCACCACGTTCAAGCAGGAGCAGGGGCCTCCCAAGCTGCAGGGCAGCGGCAGGGGGACAAACTGGGACCAGGAAAGCAAAAAAAGTGAGGGGGGGGGGGGGGGGACCGCGAATTTACGGGTTGCAGCATCCGACGCTCAAGGCAAGGTCTGGCCAGCCGAGGAACCTATCCACCAAGAAACTTACGGGCCGGCCCAAAAACAAAAGCTTTCAAAACTTACAAACCTATTACCGCTGGTCATGCGACGCGATCAGCGGCTCAATCAGATCTGGGGGCTCAAAGCTCGAATCTCTCGTCTT
>Ga0163217_1062548_pt1 | contig 14872 bp, 18 predicted proteins | sample SynspAceP_FD_185933 | JGI IMG/M metagenome (GOLD analysis project Ga0163217, IMG submission 185933) | Saline lake microbial communities from Ace Lake in Antarctica - Synechococcus sp. Ace-P (PacBio error correction) | ecosystem: Environmental > Aquatic > Non-marine Saline and Alkaline > Saline ... | reverse complement strand
ATACACACAGCAACCTATATTGGTCTGAATTTGCTCGCGGACTGAAAGGCCGATTGGAGATTTTCCCCATGTTTGGAAAGGGCGACTAAGGGTCAACCTAATCACAACCTGTTACCTTGGGTCCCTGGGCGGCGTTACAACGGTGAAGTTACGAGCTGCCCGCGCAAACGTGTTTAAGGCGCTTCGGCATGGCATGGAACTGTGGAAATTTGCAGCGCAGCGGCTCTCGTTCACGCTTGCCTGCGGCGGCGGGGGGGCGCGGCGATCATCGACCATTTCCCGGTAAACGCCGGGATCCCCGACATTGCGCATGGAATGACATTTCCGTTGAAACCGGCGTTGAGTGTGGTAGCCGTCGGGTTGCCCGCAATGTACCGCGATGCTGGAGGGGCCGTAGGTAGAACCGAGGCGGAGGTTTCGTGACATTGCCGAACTCGTGGCTGACTGCCTGTGCCCCTCGGCGCAGAAAGATCAATCCGGGCCGAAAGGACAAGGCGGTCAGTCAGTGCAGCAGGGAGCCACTCGCTGATGCATTAACGGCACAGATTCTCTTCCGCGCCGCGACTCACGCAAGGAAGCGGATCGCGCGCAACCGCCTGGCATCCAGACCACAATGCAGTGCTTGCGGAGATTGCATGGCACAAGCCGGTTGGGCAAATCGCTCTGGGCAGGGCCCTAATGGGCTGGCGCGGGCGTAACCCGCATCGAGTTGGGGATTTAGCGGCCCCAACGACATTCAAGCGATCGACCGCGCGGCGCCCAGAAGTACGAGTCTGCATTGGCGAACTGTAACGCCAAGCCAGTGGCGGGCCGGACCGCGTACCACCGTTGAGATCGAACCCCCGGGCTTTTCGATTGCCATGGTGCTGATCTTCCCGTGTGGGCGGCTCTCTGCCACGGACCGGACCTGCTCGGTTTGGCCCCCGGCAATTTGGCCGATGCGGACCCGGCCGTGCCCGGCGCTGTGTTGGCCATAGCTTTGGCGCCATCGGGAGGATGGCTTCGGGACTTGCCGGTGTCGGACCGGCTACTGCACCCATCTACAAACACCCTGCCGATCGGATCTTCGGCTTTAGGCGCTCGTCTCACCACACCGAGTATAGCCCCGAGGCACGTTGGGCCGTGTTGGTTGACGTCGAGCGCGAGCTCTTTGCCGCGCCATTGGCTGTTGCCGGATTCGGCAATGAGGTGGCGCGATCTGGGCCGCCGGTTGGCGGCGAGATTGTCTGAACGCCCGGCGACACAGGTTTGGCAGATAACCCAGGAATGCGAACGGAAAGCGCTGCAAACGGGCTTGGTGCTGCGGGCAGCACGGGACATAAACCGGCCGCTACCAGGGTTTGGTGGTTGGCGCTAGGCCGAGTTGCGCTAGCCCGGGCCATGGACTCGCCACGCGGCTCGACCGATGACTCTAGCCGGCGCCATTGTTCACGGACATGCCCGGCGCATTTCAGGACCTCGGCGCCGTGGCCGCTCGACCCCGCGACGGTCGCGTTAGACGCAGCGGAGTTTATCTGTCCGCCGGGTCGTTGGCGTTAAAGCGACTGGGCCGGATTTCACATTTGCCGCGGCAGTTCTGGGGGCCCGACCGAAAGGTGCCTTCGCGCGTTGCCGTGGATGACGGTTTCATGGCGCCGACCGCCAGAGTTTGGCGCCGAGTGGCACATGGGGTCACTGCGCGGGGTGTACCTGGCGTTGGTATTCCGGACTTTCATCCAGCATCCTGCAGGGTATAAAGAGCTGCGACAAGCGTTCGTTTCGATTCAACCTTGACCAGACTTGCGATATGAACAAACGCGCCGACCTCACCTGTGATCGCGACGCTGACGAAATTCTGGCGGCGCTGGTGGCGCTGCAGCAACGGATCGAGGAGAAAAGCGGATGCGGCCTGACGTTCTTGTGGGAAGTGGCGTCGCCGAAGAGCTTGATATTGCCCATACCAAGGAACGTGTTGGTCTCGGTCTTTGGGCGCCACCCGCTGACCGGGGCGGGCGCGGCCGCGGCCGACAGGGACGCTCGCGCGTACGAGCTGGCCACTTTCATTGCCGGCGCCCGCACAGCGCTTCTGACGTGGGCAAAACGATGCCGAAAACGAAGCTTGGCGCTGCGCGGGCTATCTGGGTATGGTCGGACGCCTTCGAAAATGGCGAAAACAGCGCGGATCATGGCGGTGATAGGGCAGGCACTGGCGCCGATGTGCTGCCGGCGCTGGTAAAACGCGCTGCGTGAGCGGGGGATGGCGCCAGAGCTGGTTTACTGTGCGGCATGCGCGCCGAGACCCGGCGAAGGTCGGGGAATGCTTTCCCTATCTGCTGGCCGCCGTGGCTGGGCTGGCCCATTGTCAGTGGTGTGGCACAGGAGAAGCGTAAGCGACGCCGTCGCGACGCTGCCTTGCAGGGCTCTTATCCCGCGCGGCCAGCGACGTCGGCTCTCGGTGCGGCTTCCTGCCAATCGTAACGGTTCGATAGTGCAGCGCCGCCGCGGCGTCCCTCGGGCTTTCGCGTCCGGCACGCCAGGGGCGAGTTTGCGGTGTCTGACGCCGGCCTCCGCGTCTATGCCTGACGAAGCGCGGGTCCGATGCTTTACCCACCCGGCGCGCAACGCGGACCCAGACGATTGAAAATCATCACCGCGTGTCGGGCGCGGGACCGTTTCAAGGCGGCAGCGGCAAAGAGCAAGGCCGGCGGCGGTTAAAAGTGTGGCCGGCTTCAGTCCCGGAGATCGGGCTGAAGCCATTCAGGCCGCTGCTGAAAGGAGGGAAGGGACTTGCCAAGTTGACCGCTTTTATTTCCCGACGATACGCAAAATTTGATCCTGGCCGTAACCCAGATTGCTGGCATCTGTTCGCTTTATACCATTGCAGGGAAGTCGAGACGCCGTATTCGTAAGTCTCTGAATAGGGCCTGGCTGGTAAGGCTTTTGGAGTTGATACCAAGCTGGGTTTTCCATCCACCCAGGGCCGATCTTGATCGTTGGTTATGCGCCCAGACTCACGCATTGGGCCAGATCGTAGTCGACCGCCTTCGACGCGTCCTTATGTACCAGGCCACTTGGTGGTAAAGAACCACCGGTGTGCTGGGGCCCAAGCAGGCAACACGCGAAACACCACCGGATCTCCCATTGAAGTGGTCCAGAATTGGGGCAGAGTGAAGGATGCGCAGCGAGCCCATGTCAGGATTCTGGATTCGGCCCATCAGTTTGGTGCAAGCAGGTTGCCGTCCATTGTCATGGCGACCGACCCTCCAATAGGGGGGTTTCTGGTAAGGCGGCTTGCGCTGGACCGAAACGCCGCAGTGCAGGGTATTATTCTGAGCCTCCATTCGGCCTGCTTGCCGCGCGAACCAGCGCCCTTGTATGGGGGTGTTGGCGCGGGGATCCTCGGTTGTCATCCGAACTCCTGCAGGTGTTCAGTAATCGGGATGGTGCTCCGATGCAAGTGATAGCACTCCATGCGATTATTTTCACACCAGCTTCCAGTAGCCTGTTCAAACAGGCGTCCGATTCGGCGGCCACCTTGACGTTGTCCCCTATCGTAGGGCTCGAGGTATTCACCCAGCGCGTGAAGAGAAGGTCATCAACGGCGGGTGGATCTTCGGCCAGACATTATCAGGATGGAACCGCCGCCGGTTTGACATGCACAGGTTTCAGCTGTAGTCGGACGGGTCCGAAAGTGTTCCCATTATTGTGCCTGCGTACAACAGGCGTCCATCGAGCTCTTAGGTCATTGGAGGTAGGGCACACCCAGCTTGGCAAAACTTTACCTTAGCTTTACTGCACAGGCGTGACCACGATGGCGGAACAGACGTTCTTGTTGGAAACCTCTGTACAACGCTGGTATTGTCGCGATCACGGATCACGGAGTACTGCCCACCTCGACCGTTATGTTAGTTGCCTTTGGTTGAATTTCGCACTTCATTCCGGCGAAAAAAATCCATTCTTCTCGGAATACCTCTTCGATGTGATCGAGTTTGAACATGCTGGTCGGTCGTTGTAGAGGGCCTTGGTAAGGAGAAATTTGGCGCCTGCTCTGCAGCTTTCAGCCATTACTTCTGCGCGGATCATTCATTGCGGTGATCAAAACTTGCGCGTAAAAATCACGGGTCCATCGCTTTCTTCCTCATGGCGTGAATGAATCGATCAGATTGCCATCTGGACGCCGAACCAGAGTGTGGACCAGGTTCGGGAAACAGAGTGCCCTATTCAGACATGCCACAGCGCTGACGACGACATCCCGTGTCGGGGGTCGTAATGGCAGTTCCAAGATACGCCAGTGTCGATATATAGGACAAGTTCGTGCCAAGGGCAGACGGCGAGGAACATTTCTTGACCATGCTTCGGCTGGAACATGAATCAGTGCCATAGAGTGATGGCGATACCTGGCTCGGGTTATCGTCGCCTGGCAGGCCGTTCAGACGAGAGAGAGTCTATGACTTACGCAGTTTCTCAATCCCGTTAACACGCAGACCTGAGGCAATGGCCGCCACGTGTGCGCTGCACCCGGCGGGTTCAGGAAAAACCCGGGAGTGCGCACGTTCTGTTTTTGGTCGCGGAACAGCCGATTCTGTTCTATTCAAAGCCGGCCAGTTCGTCACGTGGAGCTTGCAAATCGACGGCGAGCAAATCATGCGTTCCTACAGCATTTCCAGCTCCCCATCGGTGCCCTACAGTTTCTCGATTTACGGTAAAGCGCATTACCCGGCCGGCAAGGGGTGTCCCAAAACTGGCTCCCACGATAACCTCGTTGAAGGTTTGAGCTTGCGGTGCACGGACGATTGGCGACTTTCAATTGCTATCGATTTACCCCACGAGAATATCCTGATGCTCCCGGTGCGTGTTGGCATTAACGCCGGTGATTGGTCGATTGGCGCGCTGGGTTTTTCGATACCAATGCCAATGTTAACGCCTGCTTTATCCAACAGCCGCCCGCCACCCCAGGATTTATCTACAGTCGCGAGCTCGACCACATGTGCTCACGGCATCGGACGCTTCAATGTGCTGTCATATTGTGACCGGCAAGGGAGGCCCGGCCAACCTGGGTCGGCTATCGGGGCTATTTGAACCAGCAGATGCTGGATGTTGAATCGCGCCGGACTTCATTGAATTTCGAAGTGTTTTGCTGCGGCCAACCCCCTACATGCGTGCGGTCAGACAGATCCTGGGGCAACGGATCGGGTTTTCGACATGGCTCACTACCATGAGAGTCGTTCCGGCTCGACCCACCGGCAGCGGGTGCGGGAAAGACGTTATCGAGCACGCGAGGGGCTGCTGCTGAGGCACTCTGACCAGGCTTGACATGCGTCAGCGTCCACCATTTGCGACAGCGACAAGCACGTGCGCGTGCCACGGTGGCGAGAAACCAGTCCACGCCGCCGGCGGCCAAGGTGGGCCTGGCACATTCCCGAAGGCTCTGTGGCATGGGTTTTTTGTTGCGGCACCTTGGCGGGTGGTTGAAGAGCCGGCACGGTCGATATGCAGCACAACGGCGGCATCACTGAGGAAGACGAGGCGGTTGGGCTTCATCCTTGCCTGTTGCCAGTCGGCCGTGGCGTGACGTTGTGGTTGGGTACTGAGCAAATGTCGCAAACGCTTGCGTTGACGCCACGCCACGGCCACTTAAATAACCAACAGGGTTTGCTCGCTATGGAACGGTATTCGGTTTTTGGGAACTCATCAAACACGCCCTGAGTTACCACGAGAATGGCAAAAAACTTGGCGTAGCCCCACGGCCGAAGAAAGAATACGGGACGTGATTCATATCGGCGGCGGCGGTCACGGCCTCGCCACCGACCTACTATCTCGCAAAAAACTACGGCGTCACCAATGTGGCGGTGATCGAGAAGGGCTGGCTCGGCGTGGCAATACCGCACGCAACACCACAATCGTGCGTTCCCAAACTTACCGTCTGGGGGACGAGTCGGCAGCGCTGTCCGAGCATCGATGAAGCTTTCGGCTCGAGGGGTCTGTCGCAGGGATCAACTACCAACGTGCATGGTTCTCACAGCGCGGCGTTTGCTCAACCTTTGGGGCACAACCTGCAGGATTATTGCGCGGACATTCAGCGCAGGTTTTTAATGCCAACCGTCTTAAGGTATCGACGGTTGAGGTGCTCGAGCCCGCCAGGTCGCGGAGCGGGTTCCATAATGGACTGCTCCAGCAACACCGTTACCCGGGTGCTGGGGCGCCTCGTGGCAGCCGCGCCGGCAGGCGTGCCCGCCCATGACGCCGTGGCCTGGCTATGCCCGTGGCGCGGGACCGGCTCGGGTCGACCTGATCCAGAGACGGAAGTCACGGGCTCAATATTCCAAACGCAAGATCCTCGGTGTGCACACCAGTCGCGGTGGTGATATCAATGCCCAGGAACAGCTCTCGCGCATGTGTGGTCGCCGTAAAAACTCCGGCTGTGGTTGCTGGCATGGCCGGGCATTTCAAGCTGCCCATCGAGTCGCATCCTCTGCAAGCCTTCGTTTTCGGAGCCGCTCAAGCCGATTCTTCGACAACGGTGGTCATGTCCAACCACGCTGCACGCTATATCAGCCAGACGGAACAAGGGCGATCTGGTCGTTGGCGCCGGCATTGACGGGTACCAACGGTTATGGCCAACGCGGCAGTTATCCGAACGATTGAAAACAACACCAGCAGATGCGATTATTTGACGGCTTTTCGATCTTCTCGCGACGTTGCGCATGAACGGCAGTGGGGCGGCATTGTCGACACACGCGGATTGCCTGCCGATCCTTCCGCCACACGGTTTTAAGGGCTGTTTTTCAAAACTGCGGCTGGGGCACTGGTGGTTCAAGGCCCACCCCGGGGTTCGGGCGATGTCTTCGCCTGTGGACTCTGGCGCGAACGGTCGGCCCCATTGCCTTGGGCGGCGCGCCGTTTTCAATCGATTCGCTTCTACACCGGCTCGCTGATGACGAGCACGGCGGCCGCAGCCGTAGCTCATAGTTCTTTTCACCAACAGGAGTCTGGACCATGTTTTACATTCATTGCCCCTACTGGTGGCGCCGAGCGGACGGTCTGAGGAAGAGTTTCACTGCATGGGCCAGGCCCATATCCAGCGCCCGGAAAATCCGGAGGCAGCGTCACAGAGATGGGGCGACTACCTGTTTCTTCCGCAGACCAACCCCAGAGGGGCTGATCAGGAAAGTGGGTGCATGCGGCAGGCTGTCGGCAAGTTCTTCAACGTATGCCGCAACACGTTTAGCTACGAGATCTCGAGACGCTATCGCGATGGCGTGGAACAAACAGACGTCACTTGTCGGCACGGCAGGCACGGGTCGTGAAGGACAGGTTGAGCAGGCTACGCAAAAGACAGGGAGTCCGTGCATGTCAGCGTCAATTCGTCTGCAAAGGGTGGGCGCATTGATCGTGGGTCGTCCACTGACGTTTTCGTTCAACGGTCAGGACCTGGTCCTGCTACATCGGATGACACGCTGGCTTCCGCCTTGCTCGCCAATGGCGTCGACATCGTCAACCGCAGTTTTCAAGTACTCGCCCCGCGCGGCATTGTCGCCGCGGCCGCCGAAAGAGCCCAATGCGATCATGTGCAATTAGCGGGCGACGGAGGCGACGGCAGGTTCCAACGTACGGGGCCACCCAGCAGGCTCTGTTCGATGGCCTGTATGCCCGCAGCACAAAACCCTCAACAACAACCTTGCTAAGCCACCCTCGGGGAACTGTTCAGCCATGGATCCTCCCGGTTTCTACTACAAAGACGTTTCATGGCGCCGGCGTCGATTGTGGATTGACCTAGAAAAGCTGATTCGCAAGGCGGCTGGTCTAGGGCCGTAGCCCGCGCGAAATAGACCCGGACCATTAATGAACACCAGCAAGCAACACTGCGGGACGTGCTGAACTCTGGCGTGATAGGCGCGGGTCCTGCTGGACTGGCCGCCGCCCCGCGGCTTGGCTAGGGAGTGGCGCGCGCGTTATTTTGTGCGATGAACAGAAGAGCTGGGCGGATCCCTGCTCTGTTCGCGGGAAATGCTCGACGGTAAACAGGCCTTCGGTTATGGTTGGCCGTCGTGGTGCCGAAACTGGCAGGCATGGACAACGTCCTCCTGTTGCGCGCACCACCGGCCAACGGCTTGCACGACCATCAGTTTGTAAACACTGTACGAAACGCCGCACCGAACATCTTGGCGATCGCGCACCGAAGGTCAACGGGCCAGCAGCTGGCGCGCGCCTGCATGGTATCACGTTCGCGCAGCGCAGATTGTTCTGCGACAGGGTCACGAAAGGCCGCTGGTCTACGCGAAAAAACGATGTGCCGGGCAACCTTCCTGCCGGCGCCGTATCCACCTACAATCCGCAGATACGGCGTGGTATCCAGGAAAGCGGCCTCGTTGTTCTCCGACCTGCCCGACGACGGGCTCCGCGCCGCACTCGACTGGGCGAGCCGGCCATGAGGTCGTCGCTATCGTACGGCCCGGGAACGTTGCCGATGGCCACTGGAGTGGAAATGGCGCGTTGGCGCAAGGACTGACATCATCATCGTGGCAGCGCCGTTATCGAGGCGAAAGGTAAAAACCGGGTGACCGAATGCGCGCATTGGCCCAGCATCGACGTCGCCCGCTTTCAGGACCACGGGTGCGGGCCAGCGAATTGGTTGCGACACCATTGCCAGCTCTGGTGGCTACAAGCCCCAGTGGTACACCTGTCCTCGCACACCAACGCGCGCCACAAGTCTGGCGTTGAGACATTCCTGGTTTCGTGCCGGCAGAACTTGCCTGGGCCTGGACGCTCGTCGGTGGTTGCCTGCGGCCACGTTTACGCGCTCGCGGATAGCTTTGCCTCAAGAGGCGGGCGGCGCGAAGGAGGCGCCGGAAGACGCGCATCGCCGATAGGGTGTGACGGTGAACACGCTCCGGCGGGCAATCGACCTGCCGACGTTGAAACGCCTTGAGGACCGGCGAAGCGCCTGGGGTTTGTAGGTCAGGTTTGCCCCATGAGAGCGACGTTGCCTCCTGCCGCCCAAGCAGTTCGTCGATTCTGCAGAACGAGGGCGTGGTACCGCAAGCGCCACGAGCTTGCTACCGTGGAAGGGTTCGAAAGCCATCGAACACGTCCAAACGCCACACCGCGCTGGGGTTCGGCACCCGCTTCGTGGCAAGCTTTGGCATCATTACGGCGCCATGGCAATCGCCGCCGCGCTAGCCTCAACCAGACCATAGCGTGAGCACCAAGGCATCCACGATATTCCGCTCCGCCCGAAACTACACTTCCGGTGTGCTTCTGGTAGCTTAATCCGCGGCGCGATCGTCTGCGACCTGTTTCGACCCCGAGCGCTTACACTCGCTATTGGCGACGCCCACGTGAGGCACCCTTGCGCGTGGCGCAGAAGCTGGTGAAGATGTCGGGCCAGTGGAAAGCGAGGCGCCTGAGGTCTTTTGCCATTAATACACTGAAAGAGCGACGATGCACGAATGCGGTCCCCGTGCCGCGAGTCGTTCTCGTGCGTTGCGCGAGAGCGAGAAATCGGCATGCTGGATTGCGTCTACCCTGGGCGAAGATCGATATTCAGGGCAAGGATGTCCGCGAGTTCCTTGGCCGGATCTACACCAACGGCTGGGAAAAAGCTGCGGTCGGGTAAGTCGCGTCTACGGCGGCTGATTGTGTCAAAGGACGATCATCGCGTGTTTATGACGACGGCGTGACCCAGCGCGGCTGCTTCCTATGCCGACAACACATTCCGTATGACCACAAAGGCCACTGGCGGCGCCGCTCGGGTTCCTGGAGTGGCTTGAGCTGGTGGCATCAGACCGATGGCCCGAACTCGGAGTGCTCAGCTTCATACCTCGGTTTATCCGTACTTCACCTCGCGTACCCGCAACCATGTCGGATCACCGGGCCAGAAGCACGCCGCCTGCTTGCAGAAGTGGAACTGACCATTGACCTTGATCGCGGACGGGCTTTCAAGCTTCACTCGCGCGCGACTGGCGCGAGGTACGGTGGCCGGCGTGCGGCGCCGGCGTGTATCGGATCTCCTTCACCGGAGAGCTCAGTTATGAGGTCAACGTGCAGGGCCCACTATGCCAGGCATGTCTGTGAAAGTCCCCTGTTCCAGCATGGCGACAAGTACGGCCTCGGCCTTACGGCACCGAAAAACCAGCACGTGGCTGCGGCAGGAAAAGGACCTCTCAATTACTCCGCTGCGTAGGCACAAACTGAGATGTTCACGGGCGGTAACGCACCGAGGATCTCAGGTACATGCCAGTAGCACGTGCGTTGGCTACAACAAGCCGTTATCTCCTCGATCGCAAGCGGTGGTGCGCTGACACGGGGCCGGATACTGCAGGGAGGATCAGCACCGAAATCGGTCGCGGCTCGAAAACCCCTGAGCACATTGGACATCGACAGTCGTGGCGTTGCAGGAAGGGGCGCAGATTGTTTTCGACTCCAGCAGGCAATACCCATGACGATGGTCGGAACATGTGACATCCAAGCTAACTTCAGCCCGCGCTGAACTCATCGGTTTTGCCGCTGGCGTTGGTTCACATGGGCTTGGCCATAAGCGGCATCGGCGAGCGGGTCTATTGTCCGATGACCGGGTTGGCGTTACCCCCCAACTCTCGCAAGGAAATTGTCAGATCCCGCATCTATTTAGACCCAAAGGGGGCAGCGTTCGAATGTCTAAGGTCGCCATTTTTGAACCAACGTCAGCTGACCGCCGAGTCGCGGCCGAATGCCACTGCATTATTCGCTTCACGGCATGCTGTCTCTGCTCAAGGCGCTGACCCTTAAGAAGGCTTTGCCGTTGGCAATGGCTGAACGGCCTTTTCGGGCCCACCTGATTGTGCGGAGGGCAGGCGACGTGTTTGGAGTGACGGCGATAAAAACAAAGGCGTTCGGTATTCACCTTGCCCGAAACCGGCCGCGGCTGACGTCGAGGGAGGAAAAAGCTAGGTCCAGTGGTTGTACACGACGCACGCACCAGTAGCGCTGCATGTTGCCCACCGGGTGAAGAACCTCTCTGCCACCGGACGAGAACGCTTTGGCGCCAGGCGCATGGGTCGGACCGAGCGGCACCCTATGCAAATCGTTAAACGTCAGCGGTGGGTTCAACAGTTCTTGACACTGTCAGGACCCAGCGCGCACGAGGTGCTGATGAATAGGTCGACACCCTGTGACGTGCATCCCGCATGCGTTCCCCGCTGGCAGAGGCGTGTCGGACGGTGTTCGCCAAGCACAGTGCTGCTTCGCCCGTCCGGTGATGCAGAGCACTGGACAGCTTTAGGTGATCCGGCTGGCGGAGTTCTCGCTGATTACCATGTATCGGCTCGCGGATGCTGGACGAGGTGAAGAGTACGGAATCACCACAACCCACTTCAAATAAGGATTCAACAACAATGCAAGTCATATCGTAACCAGGTGAGACAATCGCGGTGTCGTTTACATTGGCCCGGGCCAAGGTTTGAAGTTTCATCTAATTCCGTTCCCGAAAACTTGGAGAACCGCGGGGCCGCAGGATCGTCACTGGTGTTATTGCTGAAAAGTGCTTCACGACCAAATCTGTGGGTCGGGACAGCACATGCGTCCCGCGGCCGACATCGCGCTTCAGGGCTGGACTGGGTCACGAGATTACTCGGCGCGAACGTGATTGAGATCTGGCTCCGATGTCGAGGTTAACTTACAAATCGGTCGGCGACTCTGGCGTCCGTGTTTGCCGTTCAATGTCAGCTCTTGCGGCGCGGGTTTGACCGAACCTGCAAAGAGCAGGACACCGGGGTCTGCCTCACGTTAAACCGTCGCGCGCGGTGGCGTCGCTTACGGTTATGTGACTCAATGTGGGGCTGGGGTCCCGGTTGGTCAGGCGACTATGTGATGGTGCCCCTGAGTGCGCCGACTTCAATTCCTGGCTGACACTGGCAACGCCACCGTCTCGCATTTCTTGCTAATGCGAAAAGACTCGTATGAACCGCTCACCTGTTCTCTCCGACATTTTGACCCCACAGGCTATCACGGACGCGGGCGACGGCACGGGTAACAGCAGGGCGTCGGTCCGGGTGAGTAGCGGTCATATTGCTGGTGCAGGACCGGTCCGGGCTGGGCGCCGCTGCAGCTCGTCGCGCTGCTGGGTGCGGCGGTCGTCATCGTCGGCGACGTCCAATCCGACCCGCGCTGACCACGCGAACATCATCCAGCGCGCGTTCCGAGGGTGGTGGCACCCTGGTCGGCAGTCCGGCATCCTTGCGGCGACGATGCAGATCGCCGAACTGTTGGGCTAGACCGAGGTGGAGTGACTGGAGACGGCCGTTTTCGCGTTCGAGGCTCGCGGTCTCAGGGTCATGACGCGTTCGGAAGAGGCCCCGGCGATTGTGCTTCAAATTCGCTGATGGGATTCACCCGGGCTGGCAGGCAAGCTGGGTATTCCCGGCCTGTATGTCACCGAGGATCCTGGCTCTGCGGATACAGCTGCCCAGAAAGGGCAACGACCGCTGCAGCCTCGCCGTTTTGGCTCTTGGCGGGCCAAAGTCGCCATACCTGGTTCACATCCGCAGGACACGGTGATGAAGGTACAAACCGCCAGTTGATGCAGGCCATCATGTTGGGTCGGGTATCAGAGATTAGCGGATGTAGTCGCGCGGTTGAGGTTATCTCGTTGACGGCTGCGCCCCTCGCGTTACGGCGGTTTTGATGCGGGTGTGCCCAAAAAATTCGCTCCCCACGATCACGCACACTCGCTCAAGCTGGCATAACCAATAAGACAGACATTAGCGATGTCAAATTGTAGAGCAACACGAGGGGTCAGTTTAGCGCCCACCCTGGGGTGCGCCGCGACGGCTGTAAACCCCGGTATTAGCCAGCATGGAGCAATTTGTCTGATGAATGAGCACCAAACGAGCGCCAGGGTAGACAAAGTAACATGCCGGCTATTCTGCCCCAGGGGCAGATTTCAGACCCTGAGGTTGTCCTACCATGCGTGAGACTATTTCATCCATGCTATTTTCAAATGGGCGGGCCGCCATTGAAACCGCTGCGCATGGCCAACCAGCTGGCCGGTCGACACCACTTTATTACTGGGTGACCTAAGTCTGGACGCGCGGCCAAGACCCGTGGCGAGCCAGCGACGGGCCGTAGCTGATCACCGCCGGGATGCTGCAACGTCCGCAGCGCGCCGATAGATACGGTCATCGTTTGTGGCGGCGTGGGTGTTCGAACGCAGCACCTCCCGCGAACCCCACTCGTTTCTGGTTGAAGGCTCCAGGCACGACTCTCGGCGTAAGGGCTCGCGGCGCGGGTTCTACGCCAGGGTCAGTGGGCGCTTGGCCAGGGCCGCGGCTGCTGGAGGTACGAGGCCACGAGTGGGTGCATTCTTTGGGAAACTGGCAATGGTCCGTCATGAAAGAGACCTTTCAGCGCGCTCCCCGGCTAGACCGAACGGCTTTCTCTCATGCCACTGTGACCGGGATCGGCAACGGCTGTCTCCTAGCGACGCGCGCCGCGCGCTGGATGATGGATTGCTCCAGTCTCCAGGTTGCCGCGCGGACTCATTCTAAAACGCTCTCTTCCGCTATCTCCGGATGTTCATTTTATGGACATTGGTACGGATAACGAGCAAGACCTGACAGCGGGTGCCGCTGAACCAGGTGGATTCGCAGTAACCCAGCCCAAGGCTTATCTGGTCACTCTCGTTTGCCCTGAATGGGAGGCCAATCTCGAAGAGCCCCATTTCGGTCTGGATGAGTCTTGCGCTCTTTGCCCTTGTTTGATGGTCGCAAGTGCGCCAGCTCGAACGGCTGTTATCAAAGCATCTGGCTTCCTCGCTACGCCCTCACAAAGGAACTACATCAAACTGCGCCTGACCCGTGCGCGCCAGCTGCGTCATGCAAAGCTCGCTGTCGAATCGTCGGGAAGTCGCCATCCGGCATAGCGTGCTTCGTCCTCTTCTCACATTTTTCCCGGTGTTACCGTGAATACTTGGTCTCGGTATTCCGCCACGGAGTGAGAGAACAGCGTGGTTGTGTCCGGTCCGTTCAAATGCACGGGGCCGGAGGCGCCCGAACGGCCTTGATCGATGCTCAGGGCGAGCCGACCTACGGTAGCGTGCAGACATAAACCCTGACAGAAAAAATGACGTTTTTAGGAAGCCAGCCAGTACGTATCCAAAGCGCTCTGGGCAGGACGGCAGCGTATGCTTTGATCTCGTCAGGAATCTAACGGATCAGGAATCTGGCATGAAACCTGAGGTGAATCCATGTCTATCAGCGTTCTTTGACCTGTCCGAATCGGAAATCGGACCGTCCAGCTCGCATTTACCGTCGGCCCATGCGTGCCGTCTTATGGGATCTCTGTCCAGGGCGCGTTCGCCGCCAGGGAATGCCATGGAAGCAAGAAATGGGCCGGTGTCGCAAAGTTCAGCTAAGTTATAGCGTTCGGCTGTCGGCGGTACCGGCGCGTTTGGCCACCGGCACGGATAGTGCCGCCATCATGGGTAATGGGGAAACAACCGCAGAACCATTACCCAGTCGTCATCGGCCCGGCCATGAGGCGCTTCAAGGTACACCCAGATCCTGCTTACTCTCGCAATGCGGCCGGTTGCCGATTAATTTCGCACGCGAACCGCGGCCTACATCGACGAGGGACACTCGGAAAGAAATCTTTTGCATGTCATCCGAATGCGATGCGAGGTGATTCGCCTATGCGCGATAGCGCGACGAGGCTGTTATTGCAAAAAACACTCCTACTACTCAGTCGGCGGCGGCTTCGTGATCGATCAGGGGCCCAGGCCAGCAGGGTGAATCCGACACGACACGACGCCGCCAGCCCTACGAGTTCAATACGGGGGCGGCGGCCAGGGTTGAATGACGTCACCTGTTGCCAAGGACGCCCACGGCCTTGAGTATTCCGGGTGATGTTGCTGGAAACA
>Ga0163217_1047812_pt1 | contig 14872 bp, 6 predicted proteins | sample SynspAceP_FD_185933 | JGI IMG/M metagenome (GOLD analysis project Ga0163217, IMG submission 185933) | Saline lake microbial communities from Ace Lake in Antarctica - Synechococcus sp. Ace-P (PacBio error correction) | ecosystem: Environmental > Aquatic > Non-marine Saline and Alkaline > Saline ... | reverse complement strand
CACCCCGGGCAAGAACACGCAGCGGGCGCCGGCTGCGGGGCACCAGCAGGCCGCGGGCGGCCAGAGCGGCCACCACCGCGGCGAGGGGAGGGGGGGGAGAAGTGAGGCGCCCCGGGCGGGCAGGCCGAAGGCGAAAGGCCGTGGCGGAGAGCGCGGGAAGGCGCGGCGGACGCGGAGTCGCACAGCAGGCCCCAGGCGGCAGCGACACCTGAGCCCCCCCGGCAGGCGGCACCACCGCCGCACTCGAGGGGGCCCGGGAGCCGCAGCGCAGCAAAGGGGGCCGGGGCGGCGGCGAGAGGCACCAGGGGTCACCCAGAGCCACCGCGCGGGCAGGGCGGAGCGCGGCGGGGGCCGCCGGGGAGAGGGGGAGCAACAGGCCGAAACGGGGGGCCCCAGGCGCCCACAGGGGAGCCGCAGCACCGGAGGGCCGCGGGAACGCCAGGCACCGCGGCCAGCGAGGGCGCCCGAGGAGCGGGGAGCGCAGGGGCCCCACAGGCAGGCGCGGGGGGCGAGGGGAGGGCGGGAGAAGCCACCACCACGGGCGGCCGACGCGGCACGCGGGGCCACCCCAGGCGGGGAGCGCCACGGGCGCGGTGGCGCAGGCAGGGGCCAGCCGCGCGGGGCGCAGGGGGGAGGGTGAGGAGCCGGGGCCTTGCGAGCGCCTGGGGGCAGGCACAGGGCCGTGAAAGAGGGTGGGCGGCGGGCAGCGGGGCACGGAGCGCCGAGGGCGCGAGCGCCCGGTTGTAGGGGGGCCGGCGGCAGGGGCGTGGGCCAGGGCGAGGGCGCCGGGGGCCGGGAAAGCGAGCCGTAAGGTCCGGCGTGTGCGGGCGGCTGGCCAGCGGGGTGGTGCGAGGGGCGGGCCGGCGGGCGGCAGCGGGGAAGGCCGGGGGGCGCGCAGCGAGAGGCGCGGGGAGCGCGGCGAAGTGAGGGCGGCAGGCAGGGCGGGGGGCGGGGCGCGGCGGCGCGGTCACGGGGTCCGAGCAGCCCGCGGCAGCCGGACCCCCGCGGCAGGTCCACGGCAGCCTAGGTCTGCGCCAGTGTGTGTGTCGTCGTGTATGGCCGGTCTCTGTCTCTCTGTGTCTGGCGCGGATGTGGTGTCTGTGTGGGAGCTGGGCAGGCCGGGTGGGCGCTGGAGCGAAGCGGCCCCGGGCGCCCTAGGAACGGGGGGCGGCCGGCCCGCCTGCCGCAGATGGCGAAGTAGGCCGCAGTGGCGCCGGGCTCAGCGCGCCACGCCGGAGCGGAGCGCCGCGGAGCACGCGGGGAAGGGGGCGGCGGCCCCGCCGAGTCCAGTGCTGCGCGGCGCACGGGGCCGAAGACGAAAGGCGGCCGGACGCCGCGGGGGCCACCGCAGCAGCGCCGGGCGAAGCGAGGGGGAGAAATGGGGCCGCGGGCAGGGCCACCGGGCACAAGCGCGACGGGGGGCAGGGGCGGGTCGGCGCGGAGGCGCGGCGGCACAGCAGGCAGGGGGGGGAGCGCGGCGAACGCGCCGCAAAGGGCGCAGGCCCGGGGCGGCGGGCGCAGCCGGGCCCAGAAACGGCGCCAGAAAGCGGACGGAGCGGGCGCGGCGGGGGCCGCTGACAGGGAGGAGCGGAGAGGGGCGCCGCGGGGCGCAGGGGAAAGCCAGGGTGGGGGAAGCGGGGGGGCAGCGAAGAAAGCGGAACAGCAGGGCGGCCGGAGGCCGGGGGCGGCGGCGGGAGCACGGTCGAGCACCGGGAAGGGGAGGCCGCGGCGCTGCAGCCAGCGGGAGGCCCGCGCAGGCGGGCCGGCGGGGCGGGGCAGGCCGGGGCGGGGGCGGCGAGGGGCGGGCCGGCGGGCAGGTGAGGGCCGGGCCAGCGGAGGCGTGTACGTTGCCCACAGGGGAGGGCAGGTGCGCGCGAAGCAGGGCGCACCAGGGCGGCGGGCGAGCACCAGGGACGGGGGGCGCAGCGACGGCGGGTCCGCTAAGCGGCGGGGCCCAACGCCGCCGCCCAGAACGCGACGAAGCAGGGCCGGGGCGGCGGCAGAGAGGAGAAGGCGAGCGACAGGGGGAGCGGCGCACCGGCAGGGCCAGAGCAGGGGGAAAAGGCGCCCGACCCAGAGGGGCGCGCAGCACCCGGCGCCAGCGGGCGCGCCAGCGCGCCAGCGGCAGGCGACGGCGGGCGGGGCGGCGGGGCAGGGAGCATGGAGGCGCAGGCGAGGGGGCAGAACGGCGGGGCGGCACCACCAGCAGGCGCAGGGGGCCGAAGCGGGCGGCGCGGGGGGGCGTGGCGGGGGAGGGCCAGGGGGGGCGGCAGGGCGCGCGCGGGGCACCAGGAGGGGCGGAAGCCAGGGACGGGCCAGGCGGAAACCGCCGGGGGCCCGCCCGCGGGGGCGGAAAGGCCGCCGCCAGGGCGGAAACCGCCATGCCCGAAGCCGCCAGGGCGCGAAGCCCCCGTGTGCGAAGCCGCCAGGGCGCCAGTCCGAGCCCGGGGACGGGGACGAAGACGGGAGGCGAGCAGAAGGCAGCGAGTGCCAGGGGGCGGAAGCCGCCGGGCCCAGCGTCGGGGGGCCGGCGGCCGTCGCGGGCCCGGCCGCGCGGCGGCGCAGCCGCGCCCGGCAAGGCGGCGCAGGCGGGCCGCCACGGAGTAGTGGGGGCAGGGGCGGGCCCGGCGGAGGCAGCCGCCGGGGCGGCGCGGGCGGGAGGCACGGGCAGGGCCGCCAGGCAGCAACAGGAAACCGAAACAGCCGGGGAACGAAGCCAGAAGGCAGCGGGGGGGACCGGGGAAGACAACGACGGGGGGACGGACCGCGGGGGGGGGAGCGGCGGGGGCCGGAGCCGGGGGGGCGGATCGCGGTCGGGGGGAGCAGCACGCCGAGCGAAATGAGGGGCGGAGTGCGACGCAGAGGGCACCCCAAGCCCCGCGGGGCCCCCACCCAGGGAGCCCACGCGGGCGAGCGCCGCGGGCGCGCCGGGCAGAGGGAACTAGCGGCAGGAAGTCGGGCGGCGCCAGGGGGGAGGGCATCGGGAAGGGCGGAGGGCGGCCGGCGCGGTACGATGGGCAACGAGCGCGGGCGGCGCGGAGGAAGCGACCGGCGGGAGGACCAGGCCCGGGGCGGGGCGGCGGGGGCCAGGCGCGAGCAGTGTCAGCTGGGGGCGCCGAGGCACGTCCAGCGAGAGCGCCGTCCGCAGGTGCGGGCCACGGCGGCGGCCCAGGCCGGAGAATCGGGGGCGGGGGGCCGGGGGCGGGAGGCCGGGAGCACCCCCGCGCCAGGGAGCCGGCCACCACGCCGAGGGCGGGGCTCTTCCAGCGACGCGGCGGTGGGCCGGCGAGGCGGCCGGCGGCGGCCATCACCCGGAGCCCCCGAGAGGCCGAAGCGGCAGGGGGGAAGCACCGGGCGGGCGGCGTCCCAGTGAGAAGGGACACGCCGCAGGCCAGGGCCAGCGCTGCCCCGCGGGGCGACAGCGACGCACCAAGCGCGGCGGAGGCGGCCACCGCCGCAAGGCGCAGCGCGCACGGGCCGGCCTAGGGGCCGGGGCCAGCGCCGCCGTGGGGGCGGGGGGCACCGCCAGGCCGGATGCCGAGGGGCGGGGCCGCCGCAGCGCGGAACAGCAACGGGGGCAGGGCGGGGGCGCCGCCCACCCGCCAGGCGCGTCCGCGGGGGCCACCGGGGGCAGGACCCCGCCCGGCCCGGCCGGCGCGCCACCAGGCACGCCGGATGCAGCAGGGCCAGGAGCGCGGAGGCCCACAAGGGGCGAGGGAGGCCAAGCGGGCGGGGCGGCAGGGGCCTGATCGGCAGCAAAAACCCACCGCCACGCGGGCACCAGGCGGGGCGGGGCGGCAGCAAGCGCGCAACTGGACGGGCACGGTCGGGAAGACAAGGTGCAGGCGGCCCAGGCTGGGTAAGCGCAGGCGAGGCGAGGCCAGGGGGCCCGGGGGTTGAGCGGGCGCGCGGCGGCGATTAGCAAGAGGCGAAGTGGCCGGGGGCGGCGGAGGCGCGCAGCGGTGCGGGGGGAGGCCGGAGGCCGCCAGCAACCCCCCGCCCGGCCGGGCCGGGGGCCGCCGGGCCCGCAGCCGCGGCCAGCGGGCCTGCGCCGCCGGGGAGAACGCAGCGAGCAAGACCCCCGGGCCCGGCCCGCACGGCCGCGGCCGCGGCGGCTCGCGGGGGCCGCGTGCCACAAGCATGCCGGGCCGGCCAGGGGGCCGAGACCGTCGGCACCGCCGCCAGCGCCGCGGCCAGCCCGCCGCCCCAGGCTCAGGGGGGGCCGGGAGCAGGCGCGCGGCAGCGAGGACCTGTAGGCGGGGAGGCAGCCCGCCCCCACATCGCCACCGCGGTTACGCGCAGCAGCCGCAAGAACCCGGGGGGGGCGGCGGGGGGCAGCCCAGGCGAACCCGGGGCCGGCCAGGGGCCGCCACCAAGGGGGACGGGGGCTGGGGGGCGTAGCCGGAGAGCCCGCAGCGGGCCAGAGGCGGGCCGGGCTGTCGCAGCGGCCACAGCGCGGGCGCCATGGCAGGGCCAGCGAGCGCACGAGGCGAGGGCCGGCCGGCAATCAGCGCGCCCCCGGCCGCCACCAGCAGGCGCAGCGCCAGCGGCGGGAGCCAGCAGCGGGAACAGGGTGGCGCCAGCAGCCACGCCGCGCAGAACAGGCCCGCCGGGGGCAGGGCCGGGGGGCCCGGCCGCGGCGGCCTTAAGCAGGGCGGGGGGCGGGAGAGCGCCGGCGCCGTAGGGCGGCGGCGCAGCCAGGCGCGCAGCAGCGCCGCAGGCCGGCGGGGCCAGCGGGCCGGCCGCCGGGAGGCCGAAGTAGGCAGAGGGACGACGAGGCAGCGGAGGCAAGGCGGGCGCAAGCAAGAGGGCGGCGCCGCAGGCGCAACGCCAGGCCCGCGGCCGGCGCAGGGCCGGAGCAAGAGCGGGCGAACCCGAGCGAGTCACCGCGGCGGGGACCGCGCCGCCGGGGAGCGCGCCGAGACGGCCGGCGGTCCCGTGGCAGCAGAGCGAGGCGGCCAGAAGGCGGAGGGCAAACGGCGGGCGGCGGCCGCCAGGGCGGCCGGGGCCAGGCGGCGTGCGCGGCGGCGGCCAGAGCCCGGGGCCGCCCGGGCAGCGCCCCACCAGGCCCAGTGTACCGAGGCTGGGGGCCGCAAGCGGCGGGCAGGGCGGGCGCCAGGGGCTGGAGGCCGGCGCCAGGCGGGCGGGGAGCGCCAACAGCGAGGGCCGGCGCGGCGGCGGGGGGCAGCAGGCGGGCGGGGCCCCCGGCCAGAGCTCGCCGGGGGCCCACACAAGCGGGGGCACCGGAGCGCAAGGGGCGCGCAGGGCCCGGGCGCGGGGGCCAGCCCGCGGCCAGAGCGACCAGCCGTAGCAGCACCGCAGCGGCCGGCGCCAGCGCACGGAGGACGTGGCGAGGCGAGGCCCAGCGGCGCGAGCGTGGCGGCGGGGGGGCGAGGCGGCGGGTGGGGCCAGCAAGGGGAGCCGGCACCCGGCGAGCTACCAGCCGCGGGCGGACCAGGGCACGGGTGGGGGCCGGGCGGGGCGGCGACGAGCGCCCCGCGCCCGCGGCGGAGGGGGCAGGAGCAGGTGCGGGAGGGCCGACATGGGGCGGCCAACGGAGCGCACCCGCAACCCGCACGCAACAGCGGCGCCGGGGGCCGGCCGCCGCCACCAGCCGCCGCCAACGCCGTGCGCGCCGCGGCGGAGCGGCCACCACCGCCAGCCACAGCGAGGGGCGCAGGGCGGCCGCGAAGGCCACCCGGGGCCGCCAGCGCGGCCAAGGGGGCAGAAGGGGGCGCAGGGGGGCGAGGCGGCGCGGGAGCGCGCGCGGGGCCAGCCGCCGCCGGGGAGAGAGAGACAGCGCCGCAGCGAAGCCCGGCCCAAACAACTGCGGGACCAGGGCCGAGGGGGAGGCCGGGGAGGGCGATGAAGACCGAGCCGCCCGCGAGGGGGCGGCCGGGGGGCAAGCGCGCGGAGGGGCGCAAGGCGGGGGAGGAAGCGGGCGGAGGCCGGCCAAGGGCCAGCGGGGGGTCATGTTGAGCTTGTGCAGAAGGGAAGGGGGAGGGGGGCGAGTCGGGGGCCTGCCCAAGGGCGGCAAGCCAGCCGGCGACAAGAGACCCGCAGCGGCGGGAGCGGGCGAGCTGGCGCCGACAAGCCGGCACAACCCGGGACCGGCGTCGAAAGCGAGCGGGGCGGCGAGTGGGTGCCGCCGCACCGGGCGGACACCGCCGGCAGCGCCCCACCGACGACCCGAGCGAGCCAAGCGGGCAGCGCCTGCAGGCAGCAGGCTGAGGGCGACGGCCGAGGCGGGGCGGCCGACGGGGGCGAGCGGGACGAGGGCGGGACAACGGCCGACGGGACTCGGCGCGCCCAAGGGCCGGAGCAGGGCCCCAGCGGGGGCACAAGGCGGAGCGGGCCGGGGACGCCAGGCCGGCGGCCCAGAACGCGACGCGGGACGGCCAGCGAGGGGCGAGCAGCGCGCCAGGGCGACGGCCGCAAGGCCCGGGCGACCGCCGGCGCAGCCGCGGCCGGCAACAGCGCGGGTGCCGGGCCTGCGGGGGGCGGGCGCGGAACGGTCGGCAAACGGGAGCGGGCCGCCGCCGCCGCGGCAGCCGGGACGGAGCCGGGAGGGCGCCGCCCAGGCAGGGGCCGACGACGGCGGGACGAGCGATCGGCGCCAGGCGCCGGAAGGCGCGGGCGCGAAGCACCGCGAGGAGGGCACCGAAGCGGCGGGCGCGGCGGGGGGCGCCCCGCGGCGGGGAGGCAGGCGGCAAGGAGCCGGTAAGCGCGGCGGCGGGGAGCAGGAGGGAGCCGAGCACGAGGGGCGGCGCACAGCCGGGACGCCGGGCCGGGAGTCGCGGAAGGCAGGCAGGCGCCAGGCGGCGGCCAGCGGGGACCAGCCGCGCCCATGGAGGAGCGGGCGTGCGCGCCGGGCGGGGCGCGAGACAGCGCCGCGGGCGATCGCACGCCCCAGACCCGGAGCGGCCGCGCGGCCGGGTCCCAGGGACCGGCAAACAGGGCTGGGCCGGGGCGCCGGCGGCGGCGGCGGGCCCCCGGGGCCCAGCGGCGGAGCCAGCGCGGGAGCGCGCCGGCGGGGGGCGGACGGGAGCCGGGGCAGAGCCGGCCAGCGGCGCGGGGAGCGCGAGGGGCCGGGCGACAGCGCGGGGGCCGCGTGAGCGCACGGCCGGAAGGCGGGCGAGGCGGGCGCGCCGTGAGCGCACTCCACCGCCACCTGGGGGGCGGCCCGGGAAGCACAGGGGGAGCGCCGGCGGACACCCGCAAGACCCACACCGGGCGCGGCGGGCGGGAGAAGGTACCGCGGGGCGCGGGGGGTCGGCGGAAGCACCGCGCGGCCGCGAATGGACGTCCGCCAGGCGCAAGGAAAAACCACCGGGCCGGGGGCGGCGGGCGGGAAGCGCGAGGGGCGGGCGGGGGCGCGGCGCGGCCCCCGGGCCGGCCAAGGCGGATTGGGGAAGCGGAACCGCGGCCGAAGCGGAAAGCGGCCGGCGGCCGGGGGCCGAGGGGACGGGCGGGCGCGAGGATGCGCCCCGGCGGAGCGGGCCCAGGCGGGGGGCCGCGGCGGCGGGCACGGGGCGGCCACCGGCCCGGCCGGGGGGGGGGGGAGGCCGCCGGCAGCCAACCGGAGCAGCGGCGGCGCCGACGCCGCCACCGGCAGGGAGCGGAGCGCATGCATGCGCCCCGAGTCATCCGGGCCCCCGGCGCGACCGCAGCAGGCCGCGGCACAGATAGGGGCGCCGGAACCGGGGCTGCGGCACGGGCCAGCCGGGGCGCGGGCGGACAGACCAGACCAGCAGGGGGCAGCAGGGCGGGGGGGGGGGAGGCCGGAGGGCCAGGCCGCACCGCGCGGAAGCCCCGCCGCTCCCGGGGGGCCGCCCAGCGGACGGGCCCGGTCGGACCGGCGGGCGGGGGCGGCGCCGGCCAGGGCCGGAGGGGGCCGGAATATCGGGGGCCACCAGTGGCGAGCGTGGTCAGGGGTGCGGCGACACCGAACCGGCCACCGGGGCGGGCAGCGGGCCGGCGGCAAGCCCAGCGGCGGACGGGCCCAGGGGGGGAAACATAACGCAGCCAGGCGTGAGCGGGCCAGACCCGGGGCCGGCCGGGACGCGGGGCGCGGGGAGGCGGGGCCGGCCGCGAGCGGGGCGGCGCGCGCCGCGGGCGAAGCGTGCCCGGGCCGGCGGCGGGCCCGGGCGCCGTGGTCGCGCGACGCCAGGGGGAGGACACCCGGCGAGCGGCCGCGCGGGGGAGCGGTGCGGGCCGAGACGGCCGCGCGACGGGCACAGCCGAGGCGCGGCAGGGCCAACGCAGTAAATTATTAGAAATACGGGGGGGGGGCGGAGCCCGGGGCGAGGGGGGGCGGCCAGGCCAGCCAGGCCCCAGGCCACCAAGCACCAGCGGCGCCGGCCGGGGCGCAGCCGAAGTGCCGCCCCGGCAGGCGGAGAGCGCGAGGGCGGGAGCGGCGACCACAACCGGCGCAGCGGCCGGGCCACAGCCGCAACGCCAAGGCCGGGCCGCACGCCCGCGCGGCCCGACGAGCGCGACGGCGAGCGGGGCAGCGGCCCGCAGGACGACGCCGCCGGCCGGGACCGCAGCAACCGGGCGAGTGTCCGAGGGCGGCAGGAGGAGCGGAAACGGCTGGCCCGAGGCAGCGCCCAGCGGGGAGGCCGGGGGGGGGCCCCAGGGGGGCGGGGGGCCCGCGGAGCGCAGCCGCACGAGGGCCGAGGCGGGGCGGCGCAACCACGAGCGAGCCGACCCCAGGAGCCGCCACACCCCGCGGAACACCACCCAGCGGCCGGCACCCCGGCCGGGGTCGGCCCGGGGTCCACCCCGAGGGCAGGGCGGCGGCGGCCAGGCGGGGCGGGGCCGGGGAAGCCGGGCGGCCGGCCGGGAGCCCCAGCGCCGCCCAGGCGGCGGCCGCGACGGGGCCGACCGGACACCCGCGCCGGTGTGAGGCACACGCCGGCGCCGCAGGGCCGGAGCGCGGCGCAGAGCGAGGGACGGCCGAGAGGCCCGACGGACCCAAGCGGGGCAGGGAGGAGGCGCCCACCGGCGCCGTCGGAGGAGCGGCGCGCCGACCGGCGGCGGGCAACGGGGCCAGGAGCGGGGCGGGCGCAAGGGCGGGCGTGCCGCAAACGGGGCGGCCGGCAAGGGCGGCGGCGGGAAGGGCGGGGGCCGCAAGGGCGGCGGGGCGGCCGCAACAGCGGCGGGCACCACGGCGGGGGCCGCAAGGGCAGGCAGGGGCCGCAACGGACGGGGGAACGGCGCGAGCCAGGCAGCAACCCAGGGCCGGGAGCCCAGCCCAGCCCCACCAGCGCAGACAGCGGCGGCCCCCGGCCGCCGGCGGGGGGGCAGCCCACGCCGGGCGGCAACGCGACGGCCGACGTACGGCGACCGGCCCAGCCGCAACTACGCCGGCGCCGGCCGCGGGAGCGAGCGGGAGCGCACGCGGAGCGGGGGCGGGAGGAAGCCCCGAGGGGCGGGCGAGGCGCACCCGGGGGGCAGGGCCTGGGAAGCCGCGCACCAGGCCGAGCGCCGGCGGGACGACCGCCACGGCCCGGAGGCGGCGCGGGCGGGAGAGCGCGGGGGGCCGCCGCGGCGGAGCCAGCAGGCGGCGGCAGGGACCAACGCCCAGGGGGAGCGACGCGCTGGGGCGACGGCGGCGAGCGCAGGACAGCCAGGGGGCGGCAGCGCGAGGGCCCGGCCGCCCGGCAGACGCCAGCGCCGCACCCGCACCGGGCCGGCCCAGCCACGGCCGCCAGCGGCGCGGCAGGCCGCGGGCGGCAGAGCCGCGGCAGCCCCGGCCAGGGGAGCGCCGGGCGCACCGACGACGCCCGGGGAGCAGGTCCGACGGCGGGGCGACCGGGTCGGCGCTGACCACGGCCGGACAACCGGGCGGGCAACAGGGAGGAAACCGGAAGGGCGACAAGCGCAGGCCGCCGGGCGCGGGCCCCACGCCGAGGCCGGCGACGGCAGCGGCGGGAGCGGGTCGGGAACGGCGGCGCCAGCAGCCCGGGGCCGCGCGCCGGCGCGAGGGCGACGAGAGCACCAACCGGGCCGGCGGGACCAGCGCCGCATGCCGCACGACAAGGAACCCACCCGGGCCGCGAGGGGGAACGGGGAGGCCCGCGGCAAGGGGCGCCACCGGCGACCCGGAGGGACGGGCGGGGCCACCGCGGAGGACGGCGAACGGCGGGCGGCGGCAACGGTGCGGTGGGGCGCCGGGGTGGGGGGAGCGACAGCCGGGAAGCGGGGGGACATTCGCCAAGGCCAGGGGCGGGCGCAGGCGAGAGCCCGCGCCGGCGCGGGCGCGCGGGCAAGGCCCGGAAGGCGGACGACGGCGGCCGCGCGGCGGAGGGGGCCGGCAGCAACAAGGACGTGGGAGCAGGGCAGCGGCGACGGCAGCGAAAACCCAGGGCCGGCGCGACCCGCATTCACGCGCGCGACGGGGAGGGCCGGCGGGAGCGCGAACGGGAGCGGACGGGCGGGAGGGGCCGGGCCAGCGGCGGGCCGGCGGGACGCGGGAGAAGCGCGAACCAGGGACCGCGCGCCGCGACCGACACCCCAGCCAGGGCGGCGCAGCGCGGCGAAGAGCGAAACGCGCAGCGCGCGGCGGCGACCCAGAGGGCCGGCCCGGCGCCGCCGCCGGCTCAGCCCCGCGACCCCCAGCGGGCCGCGCCAGCAAGGGCCGGAAGGTCGGCCGAGGGCCAGGCAAACGGCGTCACCGCGCCCGGCAAAGCCCGAAGCAGGCACCCCGGCGAGCTGCGACCGCGAACGGTGGAACAGCCGCGAACGCCGACCTACCATGCTGTGACGGCCCGGGGACCGGCCACGTGAGGAGCAGCCAGACCCCTTCGGCTGGCAGCAACCTGCACCCGGGCGACCACGATCGGCTGGGCCCAGGAAAATCCGGCACAGCCCAGCGCCGGAGCTGCGGATCGCCCGCGGCCGGAGTGGGGCTCCCGCGGGGACAGCCGGCGGCAGCCAACAAGGGGGGGTGTGTTGAGAAGTGGTCGCACCAGCAACCCAAGACGTCTTTCACAAAGAGAAGGCTTTAGGGGAGGACAGACCGGACGCTGCCACGAATGCAGCCGCGACGCGGGGCGCAGGGGGCGGGTGGCCGCGGCCAGCCCGGGTGGTCGGCGGCGTCTATTACCCGGGGTGGTGCGGACGTGGGGCACCCAGGGCGGCAGGGTGGAGCACCCTCAGCGCAAGCAGGAGGCCCCCAAGCGCCGCAGCACGGCCGAGGCGGGGGGCGGGTGGTACGGGGCCGTCGACCGCCAGGCCAAGGCCGCGAGGGAGGCCGAGGGTAGGCCGGCCAGGCCACCGCCTGCGGGGGAGGGGGGAAACGGCAGGGGGTGGGAGCCGGGGGCGGCGGAAGGCCGGGGGCCGGCTGGGGCGAGCAGAGGCGCCGCGAAGGCCAGAAGCGCGACGACCGGCTCGACAGGCGCCGGAACGAACGGGCGAAGGCCGGCGACAACCCCGACCGCGAAGCGGGGGGGGCCGAGCGGGATAGTCAATGCTGGCGTGGCGGGGGACGACGACGGCGCCCGCGGCGGCGGGAAGGGGGGCGGGCAAAGACGGCAACCCCCCGCCGGGGAGCGGAGAGCGCGACGGCGGCGGCAACGGACGCCACCACCGACCGGGCGGCGAGCCGCGACCGCGGCGCGGAACCGCCCGAGGGCGAGGGGGCGCGGCGGGGAGCGACGGGACCGAGGCCGGCCAGGCGGCCCAGGGCGCCGGGCGGCCATGGGGGCGGCAGCGGGCCGCGGGAGGCCCAAGGAGGCCCGCCTGGAGCACGGGCCCGGCGGGCGAGGGCAGGGGGCGACGGCAATGAGCGCAAGACCCGCGCGGGGGGACACCGGGGCGCCGGCGCGAGCGGCGCGAGGAGCCGGTCGAGCGCGCGGAGGCCCGACCGCGCCGGCGCCGCCAGGAGGAGAGCGCCAGGGAGGACGAAGTCCGGCAGCACCCAGAGCGCTGCGCGGGGCCGCCGCCTCCGGGGGGGGAGAGATGAGAGGGGGGAGGAAGGCTGCGGCCGCACGGCGCGGCGGCCGGTCCGGGAGGGCGACGGCGCAGGGCGGCCGGCAGCGCGCGCGACGGCGGCAGCGAGCATGTTAGCCGCGCAGGCGGCACCGGGTGGGCACCAGCGCGGGGCGGGAGCGGCGGGGCCGGCGGACCCCCGGCACGAGCCCGAAGGGCCGGGCGCCAGGCGGGCCTCGGGGAAGCCAGCCGGCCCGAGCCCGCCACCGGGACACGTCTCGGCGAAGGGGGCCGCCGGGCCGGCAGCGGGGCACGGAGAGCACCGCCGAGCCCAGCGCCCGCGGGGCGACGGCAGCGGAAGCGGGAGCGGAGCGCCGCCAGGGCGGGGGGGCGGAGGGGGAAGCCGCCGGCGCGCGGGCGGCACGAGCACCGGCAGGGGCGGGCGGGGCCAGCACCCCTGCAAGGAACACCGCAGCGGGCGCCGGCGGCGCGGGCACCAGCAGGCCGCTGGCGGCCAGGAGCGGCACCACCGCGCTGCGTAGGGAGGGGGGGAGAAGGAGGACAGACCCCGGGGGCAGGCGAAGGGCGAGCCGGGCGGAGGAGCCGCGGGAAGGCGCGGCGACGCGGGAGCGGCACAGCAGGCCCCAGGCCGGCAGCGACACACCGGAGCCCCCCGCAGGCGGCACCACCGCCGCACGCGAGGGGGCCGGGAAGGCCGCAGCGGCAGCAAAGGGGCCGGGGTCGGGCTGGGAGAAGGCCACCAGGGCACCCAGAGTCCACCGCTCGAGCGGCAGGGCGGAGCGCGGCGGGGCGCCGGCTGGGAGAGGGGGAGGCAACAGGGCCGAACGGGGGCCCCGGCGCCCACAGGGGGAGCGCAGCAGCCGGAGGGCCGCGGAAAACGCCTAGCACCGCGCCAGCGAGGCGCCGAGGAGCGGGAGCGCAGGGGCCCCACAGGAGCGCGGGGGCGGGGGGGGCGGGGAGGAGAAAGCACCACCACGGGCGCCGACGCGGCCACGCGGGCACCCCCAGGCGGGGAAGCGCCCAGGCGCGGTCGCAGGGCAGGGGCCAGCCGCCGCGAGGCGCAGGATAGGGGAGGGATAACCGGGGCGGCGAGCGCGGGGGCAGGGCAACAGGGCCGGAAAGGCGGGGGGCGGCGGGCAGCGGGGGGCACGAGCGGCTGGGCGCGAGCGCCCTGGGTGCCGGCGGCAGGGGCGGGGCCAGGGCGAGGGCGCCGTGGGGCCCGGGAAAGCGCCGAAAGGCCGGCGGGCGGGCGGCGGCCAGCCGGGGGGGCGAGGGGCGGCGCGGCGGGCCGGCAAGCCGGGGAAGGCGCGGGGGGTCAGCAGCGAGGAGTGCGCGGGGAGCGCGGCGAAGAGGCGCCGCATGGCGGGGGTGGTGGCTGGGCGCGGCGGCGGCGGGCACGGGGCCGAGCAGCCGGCGGCAGCCCGGACCCCCGGGGCAGGCCACGCAGCCAGGCAGCGGCCAGGCGCGCGCCAGGCTCGGCAGCACCACGGCGGCGCGGGGGGCGGAGCGGCGGCCGGGGGGCGCGTGGCAGGCGAAGCGGCCCGCGCCCGGACGGGGTGCGGCCGGCACGCCGCTCGTCATTGAGCCGAAGGAGGCGCAGGCGGCCGGGCAGCAGCGCCACGCCGGAGCGGAGCTCCGCGGAGCACGCGCGGGAAGGGGGCGGCGGGCCATCCGCCGGAGGCCAGGCTGGGTCGCGGCGCCGGGGCCGAAGACGAAGGCGCCGGACGCCGCGGGGGGCCACCGCCAGCAGCGCCGGGGGCGAAGGGGGCAGAAAGGGTCCGCGGGTCTAGCCACGGGCACTAATCGCGAACGGGGGGGCAGGGCGGTGGCGGCGGAGGCGCGGGGCACAGCAGGGCCAGGGGGGGGGAGGCGCGGCGAACGCGCGCAGGCGCAAGGCCCGGGGCGGCGGGCGCAAGCCGTGGCCCAGAAACTCGCCAGAAAGCGGGACGGAGCGGGCCGCGGCGGGGGGCCGCGGACAGGGGGAGGAGCGGAGAGGGGCGCCGGCGGGGGCCGCCAGGGGAAAGCCAGGGGGGGAAGCCGGGTGCAGCGAAGAAGCGAACAGCAGCGCGGCCGAGCCAGGGCGGCGGCGTGGGAGCCACGGCGAAGCACCGGAGGGGGAAGCCGCGCGTCGGCAAGCCAGCGGAGGCGTTGCAGCAGAGGCGGGGGCGGCGTGGCGGGGCAGGCCCGGGCGGGGGCGGCGAGGGGCGTCGGGGCAGGAGGCCGGGCCAGCGAGGGCGGACGCCCCACTAGGAGGGCAGGGCGCGCGAAGCAGGCGCACCAGGCGGCGGCGAGCACCAGGGCGGGGTGCGGCAGCGGGACGGCGGACCGCAGCGGCGCCCAACGCCGCCGCGCCAGAACGCGACGAAGGCAGGGCCGGTTGTGTCGGCGGCAGAGAGGCGAGCGGCGGGGAGCGGCGGCACCCGGCCAGGCCAGGCTGGGGGAATGCGCCCGACACAGAGGGGCGCGCCAGCACCGCGTCCATAGCGGGCGCGCAGCAGCGCCAGCGGCAGGCGACGGCGGGCGGGGGCGGCGGCGGCAGGGAGGCAGGAGCGTGCAGGCGAAGGGGGCAGAACGCGGGGGCGGCACTCACACAGCAGGGCGCAAGGGGGCCGAAGCGGGCGGCGCGGGGGGCGGGGCGGGCGTCAGTAGGGCCAGGGGGGGCAGGGCGCGCGCGGGGCACAGGAGGGCGGAAGCCAGGACGGCCAGTGCGGAAACCGCCTGGGGGGCGCCGCGTGGGCGGAAGCCGCCCGACCCAGGGCGGAAACACGCCCAGGCCCGAAGCCCGCCAGGGCGGAAGCCCTGGCGGGGCGGAAGCCGCCAGGTGCGCCAGCGAGCCCGGGACGGGGACGAAGACGGAGGCGAAGCAGAGCAAGCCGAGGGCGCAGGGGGGCGGAAGCCGGCCGTGCCCAGCGCGGGG
>Ga0163217_1080642_pt1 | contig 14874 bp, 2 predicted proteins | sample SynspAceP_FD_185933 | JGI IMG/M metagenome (GOLD analysis project Ga0163217, IMG submission 185933) | Saline lake microbial communities from Ace Lake in Antarctica - Synechococcus sp. Ace-P (PacBio error correction) | ecosystem: Environmental > Aquatic > Non-marine Saline and Alkaline > Saline ... | reverse complement strand
TAATAATTCCCAACAATTGTGATTCAATCAGAAATGAGTATTTTCAAGAATTATTAGGACTAAATAATATGTCTTTTTTTACTGTCGAATAATCATTTTTCATCTTTCCTTAAATAACAGCTAAACGCAATATGGTTCTCAAGCCAATTTACATCAGTAGTTACTCAATCTTTTATATGCATGATATGTGACTGTAGATATTAAGGGCAAGAGGGTATTCAAGAAAAAGCCACCTAGGTATTAGATAGGCTTTTTCTTTTTTTTGAAAAAAGACAGTGATGTGTAAAAGTGTTACTTTTTATTTTAAAGTATTCCAGGAATTTACCATTTCATATTTCGGACTTCGATCATTAAACTCCGTAACATTGCCGTATGGCAGAACCCATTAGAATAAGACCCCTTATCGTCTTATTCATTTTAATTCGGTTTAGGTTAGGAATATATTTTCATGTTGCGATTGGTATAAATAAGGCCGCTTGGGGGGGTTTTTTCAGCTCCTACAAAATTGTCATCGATACCCCACATAAAGATTTTATACGGCGTTTGCGTTTAAGAATAATCTAACAATTATCGGGATTGTGTGAATTAAGGGCCAACTTTCTAAAAGTGATAAATCTTATCAAAATTCTGCTCGCTTTTTCAAGTTTCTGGATATTTGCCTTTAAATGCGCATCTGTTTGTTATTTCTTAAATAGGTTGCCTGGGTCAATAGATTCTGTTATTTGGGCTATTGTCTATTAAATCTCCGTACACTTAGATAATTATAAATTCATATGATTATCGATACCATAGACTTTAACAAGTGCCGCTCATTCGGGCCACATTCAAAAACCACCATGACTCAATTGCCATTATTGCATACTAGCTCGCTAGGGTTTTTTAAAAAAAAAAAAAAAAATAAAAAAAAAAAAAAAAATATCTCTGATAGGGCTTTATTATTCATCTTATCAATTTCATGGTAGGTTATTCTCAGCGACATATAATGTGGGTTAAATTTCCGCCAATGAGATGACAGTTTTCGAATTTCTCGCTTGTCCTAGCATTGTTTCATTTCTCAAAACTTTCAACCTTAGGCTAGCATCGCTAGATTAGAACCAAAACTCTGAAAAAAAAACCAAACATTCATATACTTGAATTTATCTAATTTTTTCGAATCGGACAACCGACTTTTTCATGACATTTTCAGAGAAACACTATTTGTACAACCAAGCAAAGTAAAGAAAGATATAGATTAATTTCCTTCATGTAACAGTCTGTTCTTCGGATTTTGTTATCTTACTTTTTAATCTTAAAATAATCGCTAATTTCTTTATCTTTGAAGACACAAAATATTTAACTACGCTTTTTAATCAAAACTTAGCTTTCTAGAACTAGATTTCTAAAAGGTGTCTTTTTTCATTATCCGTCATGTTATCTGTGATTCAATATTCAATATTATGGGTTAATCTTTATAAATATTAATGCTTTTGACTTCCATATAATGGTGTTTCATGGCGCACTTTTTATTTTGTCAATGGCACCTGCTACGGCAAGATCAATTGTGTTGCCTGGTACTGATTGCAATGGTTGTCTGCCTTTCAAGTCTTAGCCTCTAGTAGACACGAGATATCATTAAATCCGATTTCCTTTTTTCCATTTCTCATCTTTTTAACGTGAACCTCTTAATTCTGGTTAATGAGATTCGAACCTTTCTAATGCTTCGTAATTTGAGAACTAAAAAAAATCGCTACTTCTTTCTTCTCGTAATTGTTTTGTCAGTATTTATTTAATTGTCATATCTTTATTATGCTTTTTTTAAAGGTTGCTAAAAGGCTATTTTAGTTATTTGATAGCCTTTTAGTTCCTTGTTATACTCCATTTTCGATTCTCGATTATGCGCGTTTTTAGTTCTTGTTGGTCATCTCCTGGTCCGGTGACTTGAATACTCCAATCCTCTTTTCTATTTTCCACTACTTGTTCTTTGATTAATTCACGGGAACTCCCTGTTGCTCTACCCATCTTGTTTGGAGAAATTCAGCTACTGTTTTGGTTATTCCTCTGGGACTTGTGTTGTTCAAATATGTTGTTACTCATATGTTTTGTTTTAACCTAATACTCTTTATTTTTTCCTTCTGGCTTCTTATGTACTCTTTTCAATTCACTTAATTTTGTTTTGTTGTTTTTTTACAGTGGTCTCATCATAATCAAAATGATTGGTAAAGTTGGTCGGTGTTACCGGTTCGGATTTGTTGGATTGGTCTGTCTTTATGCTCTTTTGAATTTCTTTCGTATCTTTATCATTCCCATGTTACATCGTTTTAAAATGATTTCATGGGAGTTATAAGGGTTAAATACCGCCGAACTTCTTACAATGTTTGTTCTTAAAATCGGAGTTATGTTAAATCAATTCAACCATTGGTATACTTTCTTTAACGGTTAATGTAGCTAGACTGCTTTAGTATTGAGGATTCATCACACTTACCAATTAATAACGTATTGTTTGAAATGATAGCTTTTAGTTCAGGCTAAACTATTTTACAGTAAATGTTGTTTAAAAATGAGATGTAAAAAGACGCCGGGACGTTTAGTCTAAATTGTTATTCGGGATACACAGAGACGAATTTTACATTTTGTTTTTTCCTTTTTAAAAGCAAAATATATCCGATAAGCTATTCGTATGCCAGACTAGACAAATAAGCTCAAAGCTATGGAATTTTGGCGTTTTTGCACTATTGCTATAGGTGTCCTAAGTCACGTATTTTAGTTACATGCATTGACTTAATTATATTCTCTTGATAAAATAGTCCGAAGGGTCAACTTTATAAATAATTAAACTACGTCGGGGAATTTTGAATATGAATATGGGGCCATAAAAGCTCAATTTAGTTTCGTTTATATTTTGTTTATAAAATTCGTTTATCCTTTTCTAATTGCTCTAAGAGCCTTCCAAAAATTTAACCATTTTACATTCATTAATGGGATAAGTTCATCATGAGATATGAAATCAAGGATACTCTCTTAAATTCTGATAAATTATACCATAATTGTTATAAAAACCTGATTCGAATGTTTCGTCGGGTTTTTTAAAGTCTGCTGTAGGCGTTTTTTATTTAATTCCCCTTCGATTACTGACTTGAGGAACGTTTGAATATGTAGTTCGTTAGCCAGTATATAATGTTAAGTTATTTTGAAAGCAATTACTTCAAGCAAATGGAATTATTACTTTAATGAATTTTGAGAAAAGACGGGACAATTAAAAATAGATTTGCTATTTGATTTCCATCGAGTTTGCTTTAATCCCAATTCAATTCTTGTTAAAACGAACAGGCATTCAAAATTCTGCTAATAATGCTACACCAAACATCAGCAAAAAACAGCTTCCCACATAGTAGCTAAACCACCTGCTTCCTAAAGCTAAACTCATATTTACTTTAACCCGAAGCCAATGCTATATTCGCCATTACAATGCTTCGTGTTAGATTTTACCAATTTTTATTGCCCTTGCAATTATTGACGGGATTGATCAGTCTGTATAATTACGTCTGCGGGGTCCAATGGGTACATCGCTGCCTAGACCACCCCATTGGCAATACCAATGTCACTAACTGCCAGAACAGGTGCATCCATTAATTCTCATCGCAATAAAGGCTACTTTTGTGCCTAGGCATTTTTCAACTTTTTCAACTCTTCGAGCTTATCTCAGGTAATAATCCTCCTTTTGCCTCCAATGCCGCAATTGTTTGTGCTACTTTTGTGTAATGGAATCTTTGTTCACCATGAAAGCACTTATAAATTTTTGTGATTCAAGCAGCCCGTATTTCTTTAATCGCTTGGGATGTGCGTCATCTTTTAGTCATCTGCAACCGTACGTAACCAGCAAATTTCCGTTCCTATAGAAACCAAAACAATAGATTCTTAATATTGTCCAATTGCAGTTGAAACGTTAATCTGGTTTCGATATTAGTAAGTTTGTTTCCTGCCTAAAATAGTTTATCGTTAACGATTCTCCTTTAAACCTTTACCTGCAATGTGTGCTTGAAAACATCGGTCGCTTTAAAACCCGTCTCCTTCCGTCTATATTCTAAGATGCTTTAGCAATTGGGTGGTAGATTGTCTTCAATAGCGCATCAAGTACTCATTGAATTCAACCTTCGGTAAAGATCTGATTTGTAGCAAGATCCACGGAATTTAAAAACGCCTTTGGTACGGTGCTCTTCTTGTCATAAACCACCGTATTTATTTTTGGTCATGCTAATCTAAAAACGAAGCACTTTAAACAGATTCCGTTTCGTGAGGCACGCTAGTCCGCCAAAATAACCCTAATGGAATAGAAATGACCAAGGCGGATGGGCAAGAGATAACTAGGAAATATTCTCAACTGCTCTATAACAACAATCTCTAACACATAGTCATCAACAAAAAAGTAGGGGAGTAGTGTCAGGTCCAATTGCCAAGATAACGAGCTATAGGTGTATAAATACGAGCAAACTTGCGAATGAAAAGGCCAGTTTTTGATTTTTAGCTGTAAGCATTTTGTACCAAATTTTAAAATACGGGCAATTGAACTATCTTCTTAAATGTCCGGATGTGGCTTCTATTCAATAACACCTGCTAAAATTTATGCTTCCGGCAAATTAACCGATTCTCCTTTTTAAGTGTATCTGGCTTGCTTTCTCAGTTAATGCGCAGTAATTAAAAGAAGCTTTTATCGATAAGTAAAAAATTACCATCTAGCTGTACTTTTTCACCAACGCGATTTGAATTTCTCCGCCTAATTTCAACCGATTCTGGATTTAATAGGGAGTATATCTCTTATTACGAAAGACCGAATGCTTCATTTGGCCGTACATCTCAAGTAAAGCTTAATATTGCCTTTTGCGCCGTTTTACGGCAGCTCTTGAAAAAGTTCACCTACGTGATCCTATACAAAATTAACATTACGCAACACCTTCTGGCAGTATTCAACCTATTTGAATAAGGCACCTTTATGCATTACCATTAGAAAACTCGGTAAAAATCTCCCTTTTATAATGCTTTCTCCATCCTTCTTTTATTACCGGGAAAGCTACGGGAATGTAAAGCCACTAATTACTCAGATTAAATGCGTATCCATCCATCAAAGAAATAATAACCGCGTTTCAAGAATAATCTAACGCGCAGACCAATCATCGTCAGCCATTATAAAACTGAATATGGCAGGAGGTAGGGTTTTTTATTTTTAATTGACGTGTTTACCTGCGTGATCATGGCTATGACCATTGAATGTTCTGTTGTTTTGACGTCTCTAAGGTTTTACTTTTCTCTTCGCTCATAAGTCATCTTGCAAGTTTAAAAATTATGAAATGCAACTGGTAGAGTGCATTTAATGCTGACTGCAAAGTTTGTCGCAGATGCCTTTAATATACCAAATTTGCATCTTCGGCTATATACCCGGTAGGTAAATTAATATGTGTGTGTGTGTGTGTTGTTAAGCAAACCGTTTGTCCACAAATACTGCAATGAAAATGTAAGGTGCAAATCTTGTCTTAATTCACAACCTGTTACACCAGGTTCGCACAGGGCAAAAATTTTGAGATATTGGTCCCTCGTCGTCGTATTTGGGTGTACAATTCCTTTTCCTTCGAATTGTCTAAAGGGTACGGTATAGGCTCGTAGTGCGCTCGGCTTTTTCAAAAGCATTGTTCAATATCGGTGTTAAAGCGGACTTGCAATTTTCCTTTCGGCCATAACTTGTATATCAAAAATACGCATAGCCGGCTAGGACGTACCTTTGTCTCGTAATAGTTTTTTTCAATATCTGTCATCCTCTTTTAAACTAAAACTTTCTACGCATTAAGTTTTATATTCGCAGTTAGTAAAGATGAATAAAACCCTTTTCACTAATTAGCTTATAAAATAAGTTTTAGCATGATTTGCTTCAAATATCACCTGCTTGCTATATGAAAGTGTGACCCTTGATTTACAATGGCGTGCCTCATTAATGAATATAATATAACCAGAATCACCAGCCTTCATTTTTACGCTCGAAATACCCCAATATTGGTCCTGAAATATTACTAATTCAGTACCTTTCATCCACTTTTTGAACCCACTTTTACAATAGGATGAAAACATGCCAGAGTGTTTTGCTCGTAACCACCTTAGATGCATTACCCAATTTTGGGTAATGGCTTTAGAATTTCATTGTTTTTAGTTCTTTATCGACAATACGCATGCCCAAATGACTGCATTAAACGCAAGGCAGCCAGCAGAATACCGGTATCTGTAATATCACGATGAAATTTGAAGTGATTTTCCACCTCATATAAACATAAAACCTTTCTTGTCTAATGATGTAAGGTCTCTCTAAAACGAATTTTCTCTTCCGGCAGATTTACAATAAAACTCTGCCACCAAAACTTTCGCTAGCGCAAGCCCTTTTCTGCATCATTCTTATCTATTCTAATTGAGGGCGCATTTTAAAACGACTGTCACCACCCGATGGATAATCAAATACAATAATCGATAACCGGCTTGCAATATCTTTTCACTAAGTGATAGGCCAACCTATCAATCAAAAGAAACCGCGAGCAAGCTTCCTGGAAACCTATTTAAATCCTCTCACCAGTCGGGAAGACTTGTCTTGTATTGATTCAGCAATACAACCCGAGATGTTTTACTAACAGGGCACAAATAACCATACCTTCGTACTGGGTTCTGATCTTATTAGATACCATGGCGTGTACTATTTCTACACGTTGATTTCGATTAGCCATGTATGCCCCCCTGCTTATTATAAAGGGTGGGCGCACATCTTTTTTACCTCGTTGTACAATTACGGGTTACTTCATCTTTAGTTTTGTATGAAGTTGGCAAATTATATAACTCTCGTACTGTTGTGCTCGCTTTGCCTTTTTCAATGGTTTGCCCTAAAACTGCTATATTTTTTATCTTACATTCCGTTATGCGTACATTATCTCGTTGATATTTTACTTTATTGTTACCTTAAAAGGTTATCAAATTGTTATTTTCACAATAGGATTGAAATTACTATTTAAATAAAATTACTTGAACAAAATATTTGGCTAGTCAATTCGTAACAATATTTCTAGACTTTAATATAGATTAAGAATTTGAAATTTATGATATGTCAAATAGCGTAGTAAACATGATTAAATGGATTCCATTTTGGTTTATCATTAATCATGTTGAAAAAGATGTTTTCTAGCTGTCTGAAATTACGAACTATAGGAGACAACGGGTTTTTCTATATGACATCTTCTTGTGATCGTCTGTCTCATAACTGAATTATACTGTACTCTTCTCGTGCCATAAGTGGATCCTCCTCCTTGTGTTCGATAGAATGCAGCTAGTCTCTCTAAAGCTTAACATGGGTGGTAAAAAAATGGACATATGGACAATGATACTGGATTGGTCTCTCAGAACGTTATATCGTCTCAGATAGCCAACAATTCTCGCGACAGACTAAACATAGCTCTCAACACTTGGATATAAATCAGCCAAGTATCTCTCTCTGTGTTTCAGTGAGTTTTCTACTAATTTTTGATTTTAAAATTCTAATATTTAAGTCTAGAAAATTTTAGAATTGACTAGCAAATTTTGGTTCAAGTAATATTTATTTAAATTAGTTAATTTCATCCTTGAAATATAACAAATCTGTACCTCTTAGGTTTTACAATAGAAAAATCAAAATTTTACGCATACGGAATGTCCAACTCAAGCTCACGATATACAGCTCTCTTTAGTCGCAGAAACCTACCATCATGAAAAGTGCAACGAGCTACAATCTCTCCAATTTAGATATTGCCAAACTTCATACAAGAACTAAAAATAAGAAGACCTGTAATTGTACAACGAGGTAAAAAAGAGGCCCCACCCTTTTAAAACAGGGGGCATACATGGTGTAATGGAAATCCAATCGCGGTGTATGAAATAGCTAGTTGGTAGTGCATACTATAAGTACAACAAAACCGGAGTTGCGGTATGCGTTATCGGTATTCCTGTAGTAACATCTTTGGTTTTTTTTAATCAAAACCAAGGGACAGGTTTCCCGTGGTAGAGATTTTAAATAGAGGTATTTTCCACGGAGGCTAGCTTGCGACGGTTTTCTTCGGCAGAGTGAGGTTTGCCGCTATCATCTTAGTGAAAGATATGTGCACCGGTTTCGATTATTGTATTGATTATTCATACGGTTGTGACAGTCGTTTAATGCCGCCTCAAATTAGAATAGACTATTTGCAGAAGTTGCTTGCTCTAGCGAAAAGTTTGGTGCAGGAGTTTTATTGTAAAATTCTGCCGGAAGAGGGAAAAATCGTTTAGAGAGACCTTACATTCAATTAACAGAGAAAGTTGTGTATATTTTGAGGTGGAAAATTCACTTCAAATCATCGTGATATTACAGATACCGTATTGCTGGTGCCTTTGCGTTTATGCATCATGTTGGGCATGCGTTATTTCGATTTAAAGCAATCTAAAACCAAATGAATTCTAAGCCCATACCCCAAAATGGGAAATGCTCATAAGTGTTACGAGCAAAACACTCTGGCATTTCATCCATTGTTAAAGGGGTCAAAAATGGAGAAGGTACTGAATTGTAATATTTTTCGGCACCTTGGGTATTTCGAGCGATAAAATGGAAGTGTGTTGATTCTGGTTATATATTATGCATTAATGAGTCGCCCAATTTGTAAATAAGGTGATGCTATGTTTTCATATAGCAACAGATATTGAGCAAATCATCTAAAACTATTTTTATAAACTAATTAGTGAACGGTTATTCATCTTTACTACTGATATATAAAATTTAAGCGTAGAAAGTTTTAGTCTCTAAAAAGGATGACAGATATTGAAAAAAACTTTAGAGAAACAAAAGTGTAACGTCCTACGGCTATGGCGTATTTTTGATATACAAGTATATGCCGAAAAAGAATTGCAGTCGCTATTAACGATATTGAAAAATGCTTTTGAAAAAGCCGAGCGCACTACGCTATACCTACCCTTAAGGACATTTCAGGGAAAAAGGAATTGTAACACCAAATAAGACGACGGTACAATATCTCAAAAAAATTTGCCCTGTGCGAACCTGTTGTTAACTGTGAATTAGACAAGGATTTGCACCTACATTTTCATTGCAGTAATGTTGACAAAACGGTTGCTTAACCGAACACAAAATACCACTATTAATTTACCCTACCGGTATATAAGCCCGAAGATTGCAAATTGGTAATTAAAAGCATCGCGACATGCAGTTCAGCATTAAATGCCACTACAGTTGCATTCATAATTTTTAGAACTTGAAGAATTATTGAAGAAGATGAAAAGTAAAACCTTAGAGACTCAAAAACAACAGAACTAAAAACAAATATTCTAATGGTTCAATAAACCATGATCACGCAGGTAAACACGTCCCAATTATAAAACCTACCTCCCTGCCTGATTCAGTTTTTATAATGTGATGATTGTATTGCGGTAGATTATTTGAAACGGTATTTATTTTTTGATGGATGGATACGGCATTTATCTGGTATTTAGTGGCTTACATTCCGTAGGCTTTTCCGGTTAATAAAAGGAAGGATGGAAAGCATTATAAAAGGAGATTTCTTTACCGATTTTTCTTATGGGTATTGCAACCATAGGTGCCTTTCATAGGTGAATACCCCGAGGTGTTGCCGTAATGGTTATTTTTATGCGCGTAGCGTGAACATTTTCAAAAGGCAGCTGCCGTAAAAACGCGCCAAAGGCAATTATTAAAGCTTTACTTGATGTACGGCCAAATGAAGCAGTGTCTTTTCGTAATAATACATATTATCTCTATTAATCAGAATCGGTTGAATAGGCGAGAAAATTCAAATTTCTCGCGTTGGTGAAAAAGTACCGCGGGTAGATGTATTTTATTTACTGATAAGCTTCTTTTAATACTGCGGCATTAACTTGGAAGAAAGCAAGCCAGATACACTTAAAAAAGGAGAGTCGTATTTGCGGAAGCATAAATTAGCAGGTGTTTGAGATAAGAAGCCACAAGGACATTTAAAGATAGTTCAATTGCCCGTATTTAAATTTGGTACAAAATGCTACAGCTAGAAAAACAAATAACTGAGCTTTTTCATTCGCAAGTTTGCTCGATATTTATACACCTATAGTCGTTTATCTTGCATTGGCTGACAACTACTCCCCTATTTTTTGTTGAATGACTATGTGTTTAGAGATTGGTTGTAAGAGCATTGATATTCTAGTTAATCTCTGGCCCTGCGCCTTGGTCAATATTCTATTCTTAGGGTATTTTGGCGGACTAGGGAGCTGGCCTCCACGAACGGAATTCTGTTTAAAGGTGCTCGTTTTTAGATAGCATGACCAAAATAAAATACGGTTGGTTATTGGGACAAGACAGCACCGTAACCAAGGCGTTTTTAAATTCAAGGATCTATGCTAACAAATCAGATCTTTTCCGAAGTGAATTCATCGAAGTACTTGACGCTATTGAAGAACAATCTACTCAACCCAATTGCTAAAGCAATATTAGAATATTAAGACGGAGGAAGGGTTTTAAGGCGACCGATGTTTCAGAAATTGCAGGTAAAGGTTTAAGGGAATTCGTTAACGATAAAACTATTTTTGGGCAGGAACCAAAGCTTACAGATATTCGAACCAGATTACGTTTCAACTGAAATTGACAATGATTGTAGAAATCTTATTGTTTTGGTTGCAAATAGACTTTGAAAATTTGCTGGTTACGTTGACGGTTGCGATGAACTAAAAGATGACGCACACCAAGCATGTAAAGAAATACGGGCTGCTGAATCACAAAATGTATAATGCTTTCTGTGACAAAATTCCATTTACAACAAAAGTAGCAAAACAATTGGCATTTGACTGGGCAAAAGGAGGGTTATTACCTGAAGATAAAGGCTCTAGTTGTAATAGTTGGAAAAAATATATGTGCCTAGCACAAAAGTAGCCTTTATTGGCGATGGAATTAATGATGCACCTGTGTCTGGCAGTTAGTGAACATCTCTCTCTCACTGGGTCAGGCAGCGATGTAACCATGAGACCGCAACGTAATATACAGACTTGACAACCGCCGGTCTAAAATTGCAAAGCAATAAAAATTTGTAAATCTACACGAAGGCATTTGTATTGTAATAGTATAGCGATTTGGCTTTCGGGGGTAAGTAATTGTCTAGCTTTAGGAGCAGGTGAGTTAGCTTACTATGTGGAAGCTGTTTTTGCTGATGTTGGTGTAGCATTATTAGCCAATTTTGAATGCGGTTCGGTTACAAAGAATGAATTGGATTAAAAGCAAACTCGAGGAATCAATAGGCAATCTATTTTTAATTGTCCGTTTCCTCAAACTTCATTAAAGTAATAATTCCATTTGCTTGAAGTAATTGCCTTCAAAATACTTTAAACATTATACCTAACATGGCTAAACGAACTACATATTCATAAACCGTTCCTCAGTCAGTAATCGAAGGGGATTAATTAAAAAAAACGCCTACAAGACTTAAAAAACCGACGTAAAACATTCGAATCAGGTTTTTTATACAATTATGGGTATAGATTTATCCAGAATTGTAAAACTATCAATTCCTTGATTTCATATCAGAGACTATTCCCCATTATGAATGTAAATGGGTAAATTTTGGAAGGTCTTAGAGCATTTAGAAAAGATTAACGAATTTATCAAAAAAATATAACGAACAAATTGAGCTTTTTGGCCATATTCCATATGGTTCAAAAATTCCCGACGTAGATTGATTATTATAAAGTTGACCCTTCGGACTATTTTATTCAAGAGAATTATTAATTAAGTCAATTGATGTACTAAAATACGTTTGCTAAACTTAGGACACCTATAGCAAATAGTGCAAAAAAACGCAAAATTCAATAGCTGAGCTTATTTGGCTTAGTCTGCCATCACGATAGCTATTCGGGATTTATATTTTGCTTTTAAAAGGAAAAAACCAAAATGTAAAAAATTCGTCTCTGTGTTATCCATACAATTTTAGACTAAACGTCGGCGTTCTTTTTACATGCTTCATTTTTAAACAACCATTTTACTGTAAAAATAGTTAGCCTGACTAAAAGCTATATTTCAAACAATACGGTTATTAATTGCGTACAGTGTGATCGTTCCTTTCATTTACTAAAGTACTAGCTTACAATTAAACCGTAAAAAGCATACCAATGGTTGAATTGATAACATTAAACATCCCGATTTTAGACAACATTGTAAGAGTTCGGGTTATTTAACCCTCATACTACCCATGAACATTTAAAACGATGTACATGGAAGATAAAAGATAGAAAGAAAAATCAAAGAGCAAAAGAACAGAACCAATCCAACAAAATCCGACCGTAACACGACCAATTTACCAATCATTTTGATTATTGATGAGACCACTGTAAAAAACAACAAAACAAAAATTAAGTGAATTGAAAAATTACATAAGAGCAGAAGGAAAAAATAAAGAGTAATTAATTAAAAACAAAATACATATGAGTACAACATATTTTGAACACCAAGTGCAAGAGGAATAAAACCAAAACAGTAGCTGAATTCTTCAAAACAAGATGGTCAGAGCAAACAGGAGTTTCGTGAATTTATCAAAGAACAAGTAGTGAAATAGAAAGAGGGATTGACGTAATTCAGTCACCGAGACCAGGAGATGACCAAAAGAACTTAAAAACCGCATAACAGAATCGAAAATGGAGTATAACCAAGGACTAAAAGGCTATCAAATAACTTTAAATAGCCTTTTTAGGAAACTTAAAAAAAGCATATAGACTATGACAATCAAATAAATACTGACAAAAACAATTTACCGGAGAAGAAAGAAGTTAGCGAATTTTTTTAGTTCTCAAATTACCGAAGCATTAGAAAGGTTCGGAATCTCATATAACCAGAATAGAGGTTCCACTTAAAGATGAGAATGGAAAAAAAGGATGGATTTCAATGAATCTCGTGTTCTACTAGAGGCTAGACTTGAAGGCAGACAACCCATTGCAATCAGTAACCAGGCAAACACAATTGATCTTGCCGTAGGCAGGTGCCATTTGACAAAATAAAAAAGTGCCTTGGAAACCATTATAGGAAAAAGTCAAAAAAGCATTAATATTTATAAAGATAAACATATATTGAATTGAATCAACAGATAATATGACGGATAATGAAAAAAGACACCTTTTTAGAAAATCTAGTTGAAAGCTAAGTTTTGGATTAAAAAGCGTAGTTAAATATTTTGTTCTTCAAATAAAAGAAATTACTACATTTAGTCGATTATTTTAAGATTAAAAAGTAAGATACCCAAATCGAAGGAACAACTGTACATGAAAGAAAATTATCTTAATCCTTTCTTTTACTTTGCTTGGTGTACAAAATGGATGTTCTGAAAATTCATTGAAAAAGGTCCCGGTTGTCGATTCGAAAAAAATTAGATAAAATTCAAGTATTAAATGTTGGTTTTTCATTTTGGTTCACTAGCGATGCTACCAAGTTGAGTTGATGAAACAATTCTAAGGAACAAGAAGAAATCGGGAAAAACTGTCCAATTCAATTGGCGGAATTTAAACCCACCATTAATATGTCTAGAATACCTACCTGAAATTGATAATGATAATAAATAAGCCTATCAGATTTTTAAAAAAACCCTAGCGAGCTTAGTATTGCAATATGGGCGAATTGAGTATGGTAGGTTTTGATGTGGCCGAATGAGCGGACTTGTTAAAGTCTTTTATGGTGATCGATTAATTCATATGAATTATAATTATAGTGTAGGAGCTTTTTATAGAAAATTAGCCAGAATTAACAAATGCTATTGACCAGCAACCTATTTAGAAATAACAACAATCCATTTAAGGCATATCAGGAACTTGAAAAAGCGAAGCAGCAATTTTGAAATTTATCACTTTTAGAAAAGTTGATTAATTAATTATTCGATAATGTTTAGATTTTCTTTTAAAAACGCCAAACGCCGATAAACTCTTTTATGTGGGTATCGATGACAATTTTTAGGAGCTGACAAGCGGCCGTATTTACCATCGCAACATGAAATATATTCTAACCTAAAACCATTAAAATGAATAAGAACGATTAGGGTTTCTTATTCTAATGGGTTCTTGCCCATACGGGCAATGTTTACGGGAGTTTATGATCGTAAGGCCGAAATATTGAAATGGTAAATTCCCGGATTACTAAATAAAGTAAACAACTTTTAAACATCACTGTCTTGTTTCAAAAAAAGAAAAAGCCTATCTATACTAGGTGCTTTTTCTTGAATACCCTCTGCCCTTATTTACAGTGCACATAATCATCATTAAATTAGAATGAGTAACTTACTGATGTAAATTGGCTTGAGCCCATATTGCGTTAAGCTGATTATTTAATGGAAGATGAAAAATGATATTCGGACAGTAAAAAGACATATTATTTTAGTCTAATAATTCTTCGAATAAACTCATTTCTGATTGGGAATCACCAATTGTGGGAATTATTAATGGAGAAATGGAAAAAGATGAATATTTGACTCTAATTCTTGATTTTAGCTATTCTCGGATTCTCTTTGGCTGTATTTCGGAAACTAATTATGATTGGCCAAAAAAGGACGGTTTGATTTAATAAGGGCCCTTTCAATGGAAAAATAAATTCGGACAGAAATAACTGAGATTTATAAAAGAAAAACTTTTGGGTTTGATTAGGACCTGCTTAACCGCTAGAAAAAGGGCTTATCATAAAAATATGACAAATACAACGAAAACTATATTTAGCCGGAAAACTAATGAATTTGTTCATCAGTAAAATATAGAATTGAACAAACAAAATTAAAATATCTGCGGAACAAAGAGGAATGAAATAACTTCCTGAGAAGCTACCTAAATCCTAACGTAATGTTCACTTTA
>Ga0163217_1017127_pt1 | contig 14875 bp, 8 predicted proteins | sample SynspAceP_FD_185933 | JGI IMG/M metagenome (GOLD analysis project Ga0163217, IMG submission 185933) | Saline lake microbial communities from Ace Lake in Antarctica - Synechococcus sp. Ace-P (PacBio error correction) | ecosystem: Environmental > Aquatic > Non-marine Saline and Alkaline > Saline ... | reverse complement strand
GGTGCTCCAATGATATTCACCCGGCGCAGGAAAGCGCGGCTTTTGACGATAGCAAACGACCTTGTGGGCGCTCTTTTTGCATAGTGCAGGCTGTATGAAGCCCGTTAAGTGCTGTTAATGCCGCACCCTGTACGACCAAAATTCTAGCCTATTCATCATATGAAACAATGTACATAAGGCCTTGTGTTTTCTTCACGACAAGATATGCTTCGGCACCGTCTTTCTCGCCAAAACTAAGCGCAGTAGAGGTATGCCCTCGCGCCACCATTTTATTGAAACAAGCCGGCTAATGCGACTTTCGTTTTCGCTCAGCCAATTGAGCTGCCATCATCGTTGACCAAAAAACTTAGCTTACAATAAAACAAAACTGCATGCCTTACTCCTTTTTAGGCGCACCCTTCACCTCTGCAAACACTAAATGCACGATGTTCTCTGATAAATCGTGATCGCCGCCTGAGCACCCCAAATTTTATTGCCGCGCAACCGGTAAGTACCATCATCTTCTTTCGTTCTGAGTGCTAAGGTCTCCTAGGCCCAGAACCTTGCGCCCCGGTTCAGTCAATTGCCATGGCTGCCGAAAAAGCGACCATCTCGCTGTGGTATTTACCCACTTCTCAATTTGTTTCAGGCGTACCGTTGTGCCTCTATAGATTCAGTTAGGCGTGCGGTAAGCGAGATGTAGGCTAGACTAGTACTGGCTGCCGGCAGATAAATAAGCAAAATTGCACCACTTGCTGCCAATAATTGGAGCTGCAGTCCACCCACTACAAAATCTGTTCGTTGGCGCCAGCAAACCGCCCTCAAATAACAGCATCTAAAGCCCGCTTTGATTTCAGGAATGATATGCACTTTTTTTACCATCAAACTTAGGCTCATTGGCATCAACTTTGAGCTGATTAGTTAGGTAGTACCTTTTCGCAATGGTCTGAGCAATATTAATTGCTCGCGTTCAAAACTTTCTCCGGTCATGATCTGATTAAACGTTCACGCTCAGTTAAGGACTCAATGGTTTGAAATTCATTATAAAAAGAACTCCAATAGCTCTGCGGATTGACGATAGTGCTGCAAATCAGACCACTGAAAAATGGATAAATATAATGGTTAACCTGAATTCCTATAGAAATAGAATTCAGAAGTAGTTAGCTATAGTTGACTTTCAAAACAGGCCGTTGGCTGCGCCCATTACCGCCACGACACACAATGGTGATCACTACGTTATTTGACACCTCTGTGCGTTTTGCCTTCAAATTAGGACGGTTGGTCCGGTCATTTCTTGCGCCGCTCATTCCATTAGGGCGGTTGTCTATTAGAAATGGCACCGCCGCTCACATTCAATCTATCCATAGGGCATTTTCAAGCTTTAATCCGCACAATAAAAGTACTTGCGTTGCAAGCTTCGTTAGAGCTTCAAACAAACCAATATCATCAATTTTTAAAGCCGTTTGTTTTGAAGTATTTTGGAAATAGCCAAAAAACAGGACAATACCCATTTTCGTCTGGTCAACCCAGCTACCGTCATACCTACATATCGGCCTAATGGTTGAAGCCCTCTGCGTTCAAACTAGTTTGGCTCCATCAATACAGAAAGCCGAAGCGCCGTCAGACAAACTGACTTCGCGTGACCCGCAGTTTGATCACGCCATTGTTCAAATAACCGTACGCAAACCTTTAAGCTGTTTCCGATTGTAGTATCACGGACTCCTTCATCATTTCGGTAATGGTGACATTTCTTCATAGCTGACTTCTTTGGTTTCTTTGTTCATTACTGCTTTTTACTGTGGATCAAGGCGCAAGCTCAGCGTCGTAAATGGCCAGCAGCATAGGCTGCGGTCGGTTTCGCTGTTAGGCTCAGCAAAACCATAACCCTCTTGACGCTGACGATCAATACCATACGCTTTCTGAGGGGATACAATCTCAGCCGGGTTGTTAACATTAGGCCATATAAATGTCTTTATTGAAGTGCCGCCAATTGTTTATCTTACCGTCATATGCATATTTGACGTGTTTCATTTGTACAAAGGAGATAGATTCTAAAGCCGCCACCAATTAGCCACATCCATCCATCGTAAAACAATTTGCTTGCGGCAGTGGCGATTGCCATTTTAAGCCAATGAAAACACTGTCTATCAGCGACCATTCCGCTAAACCGAAGTAGGTATAAACCACCGGCAAAGTGCAAGCTAGTCTGCCAATATTAAGACCCGTGGTGCCTTGTTGCATCGCACAGCCCATAATCACCATCTTTCAACTTCTGCTGCGGCCAATACCGCACGCTCCACTGCATGTTTAATTGCGATGCCCACCCTAATGTAGGTGCTGTGGTCATATTAAATACGCACGATAAGCCTTGCCTATAGGGGTGCGTTTGCTGTTGATACAATTAACGCTTCTTTCATCTTAAATTTCCAATAATAAGGACGGGTATACCAGGATACTAACGCGCAATCAAAAGGCCGAGGTTATCACCTATGTGACAATCAAATGCACCGGCTTTGCAAATATTGCTTTTGATAGCGTGGAAAATTAAATGGGCTTCCACAGACCTTACTTTTTAATTTAGTGTTGTAGGCCGTCTAATTTAGCCATTTGCTAGAGACTTCATTATTTGTCACACTGGGCGGACATACCAATTTTTATGTTTACTGCATTGAGCACATTTTAGCAAGCAGTGTCGCTAAGATATGTCGCCCTAAGGTGACACAAATTGCAATGGCCTTTGCGATTTTAATACCTAGCGCAGGAAAGACGTTATTAAGAGGAATCCAAACAATGGCCCCAATTACACCGCCCCACTTTCGGGATATTTCAGTTCACCATTTGCAAGAAATGTTGATTGTTAATTCGCATTACAGGCGCCTTTGGGGGGGGGGACTATGAAGACGCTACGCCCGAGTATGATTGAGGCAATACTTATCGAAGCAGCAAAATTTTCAGAACAAAGTACGTCGCGCCAATCAATCAATTCTGGGCGATGCACAAGGCGTGCAAAATTCACTTTAATGGTGACGTAAACAACGCCAGCGGCTTCAAAGAAGCTTATCAACAGTATAGTTGACGGCGGTTTGGACCCACCTTTCACAGCATGTGAGCACGGTGGCAAGGGCCTCCCGCACTCCAAGCAACAACCATTAACGAAATGCTAATGTTCTGCCAATCACAGTTTTGCGATGTTATCCCGGCTTAAGTCATGCTGACATGGCAACACTGAAAAACCCATGGAGGACGAGTTCAGAAAAACGTATATTTTTACCTAATTAGTGAGTGGAGATATGAAGCACAATGTGCTTAACCGAGGCAAACATGTCGGTACGGACTTAGGATTTACTGAGAACCAAAAGCAGAATTTAAAACGATGACGGCACGTTACCGACTCAAGGGTAGGCAAAGATATGTATATTCCGCAGTGTGAACATGACTTATCCGACAAATATTGCGATTCAATTCTAGTTATTGGCAAGAATTGCTGGGTGCACCTGAGGGCACAAAAGGATATCTTTGTTTTTAGTGCCTAAAATTCAATGCGGACCGCAAAGTCGGCCAATAAAGCAGAACCGAGAATGGCGTTTGAGTTGGTGGGTCTATGAGCACAAAATGGGTATCAAATGGGTAATGCTTACTTGCGTGATCAAATTTCGCATAACGCAAAGGCCTATTTGATTGCGGCAAGAAAAATCGTGGTTTAAACTTGGTATGTTTACCTTTATGAATTCCGCTGCTCCCATTCGGTGTTGCCAATGAAGTGTTAAGTGCTTCAGAGGCTTGCTTTTCAAGGCGCGCTGAGCTATGCGCAAAAATGATCGTTGCAAAATGCGCTCAATGAGCGGTGTTAAAAAATCCTAATGGCCCTGCTGATCCATATCATTGTGCACCCTGGACGTTCGCAAAATGTTACTCACTCAGGAAATGCTTTGTGAGGTCGGCCGTGCGTTAATTACCGATTAGCACAAAGTGTAGACAAATCACATTTGCATCTAAGACAAAGAACAAATTCAGCTGTGCTGAAGGCCAAAACTTGCCACTGCTAACACACAATTGCAAAAAGCGTTTCTTAACTGAAACAGGCGTAGAGGTCGACTAATCATGGCATTCAAGTTTTAGGTGGGCATGGCCTTCATAAAAAGACATGGGGATGGAGCAATTTATTAAGAGGACACTAAACATATGTTGTATATATGAGGGCACTACAGGGAATCAGGCACTTGACCTGTTGGGTCGAAAAGTACTCCGGTAGCAAAGGTGTATTATTTGGAAAACTGTTATTTAAATTAATAGAGTTTTTTTATAAGCGATTATTGCAAATGACGCCAAGTTTGCTGCGCTAATAGTAAAAGCTAAAAGACTATCTTAATAATGGCAAGAAGTCACGGCTAGCATTGCAAAAAAAAATGCCGCCCAAAAACCCAGACGAAATAAGGCGCGGCATCAGTCGCATTTCATTATGTTCTCTGGTATTGTTCACGCTACGCCTTTTATTGGTTAAAAAGCATGATAAACCCGGCTTCAAATTGTTACAGAGCAAACCAAGCGACGTGGCCTTTTATGAAAGCAAACTCATCACAGGCCAATTCTATTTTTGACCGTATTTTACCGCGAGCAACTGGCCATGCTTTATGCATTGAAAGCGGGAGGTTTATAGTATGATAAGTTGAAAGAAGAACACTTTGCGTTTTAAAGTGCAAGTCTTTTAAAGTGCCAGTCGTTTTAACTCGAGCCCTTATGAGTAGCGCTACTCGTCACGAGTGGCGCTAACTCATCATACAAGGCAGCTTTGTTTTTAATCACATAACGTTGATCGCACAAACTAATTAATATTTGAGCTCCTGCCCACTCTCTCGAATTACCGTTTATTCTGTTTGGTGGTCTTTGATCCCATCGTGAAGCGTAGCAAACTCCTGCTTTGCCGATATTTTTTTATCAATGAGTGGCTTCCGTCTTCTTGCGTCAATGCCATTCTCCTTTAGCAACCAAAGCAGGTCTTCCGGCTAATCGAGCACGAAAGCGGATAGAACAACATACCGCCCAACAATTGTCACTCATTATGCCACCAGTTATGGTCATTTTCGGGCAAAAAACCAAATGCGATAAATAATCGGATGCCGTCTTGCTAATTCGATAACTTTGTTTGCAGGAATTTGCAAGTAATACCGAATAATTAAGGATTTGCGGCCTCAAAACGTTTTGCAGGTTTTTCAGTTAATGCTCCCTCACCCAACCAGCTACCACGTTAAAGTCAGTTATGCAAAATTCTTGACAAGGCAAACTGTTAATTTTTATTCGAACCGCCCCGACAGTACGCAGTAAATAAAATGGCTCTGTTCACCTAATCTGTAGAGGTAAAGTTTGCATGTTCGTAGGCTGTCGTTTTTGCTGCCAAAAACCAATCATTAATAGCGTCCTGTGGCAAATCTTTAAACCACAGGACTTTGTACTATCCGCTTTTTGAATATCCGCACTTTTTTCCATTTAGCACCTCATTGAATGTTGCAACTTAATATTTCTCAAATAGGTTTAAGCCAGCTTCAATAAAGCGGCGATCAATAGTTTGAGCATACAACCTTGCTTTGTGAGCTCCCCCACGATTCAATCGTGTTGAAATTAATTTAATTAAAAGGGTGACAAGCTTCTCAAAAAAAGCAATTGTTGAGAAAGAAAATGCATTTATGTTTCAATATAAACGAGCGTTTTGAGAAGATGCTTGTGCCACTGCGCCAAAAGCGATGTTGGAATCCCCGATTGGTGCTGTAAGGCCCTTATTTCATGCCCACCGGCCATCGACTCAAAAAGCTTAATTCTTCCTCAGTAAGCACATAAATAAAAATACCCGACCCAATTCCTTTGGTTTCTATAAAAATGTGAGAGGACCAGTTCTCAAAATCTAATTTCCGGAGCTGCCAGACTACGTTGGCGATATTTCACCATATTCACGTTGTTGTTTAATGCTACCATGCTCGCAATTGTATGGCTAAAACTGACGATGATGTGCGTTCTATTCTGCGGGCTTGTTCTTGATTGGCTTTCCCGACATCAGCTTTAATGACGCGACGTAATTCGTCCAGAATCCCGTTCAGCAAATATTCTAACAATTCGAAAAATCAATATTATGCTGAAAGTTCATAATAATCTCCCTCTAAAACCACCGCTATTTAAAGTAGCGAGTAATATTACGATTGCTAATATCTTCAAAGTGAATATTTTCAAAAATAAGTCTAGTCCAGCTTGTCCAAGTACCGCAGTTGTTAATTAGCCTCCGTTGGCGACCATACCATCCATAAAACGGATGGATAATGACATGCCAATGTCGAATGAAAAACGCCAGCTTAGAATAATGGGTCAATCCGCCAACCCGATGTTTGTGTTGATTAGAAATTTAGAAGTTCGTCTTAATAGCTTTCTAACATCTTTAGCATCAGGTGGAATTAAAAGACTATTTCATCCAATTTTACCGTGAATTACGAATAATCACCGGATCCTTTGCGAATAGCGCCCTTGTGTGAAAAAGAGTGGCTAGGAGTATTCATCAAGCCATCGGTCACATCAAATTAGTACTCGTCAATAGATTTAGTCTTTAAGGCTTAAAACTTCCCATCGCGGCACCGATTTGATAGAGAGTTTGTAAAGGTGTTGTTGTAGCTTCAACACTTCTCTTTCGGTGTCTCTAATATGATTTTTTAGTCTTAATATCGCTTAAACATCAGTTGTGGGAGCGGATTAACCTTCAATACTGGTAGACGCATAAGAAGATTAGTGCTCTGGTGCACTGAACTCAAAGCTTTGCAATTTGCAGGCAGGCGCAAGTGATTTAGATTTTATTTCAAGTGGATTCCTATTTTTCGGCGTATCAACGATAACAAAACGATTACTTAATTGTATATTTTGGGGTCCATTTCATAGCCTTAAAAGTAGCCTTAAAAATTAGCCTTAAAGCCAATAATGTTAGCCAGTAAATAGCCTTAATTTATAGCCTTAATGTAATAGCAGTATAGGGTGTTTCACTTCATCGAAAAAAAAGCCCGCAGATTTAATTAAATCTGCGGGCCCTAGAACTACTACATTGCAACCATGTGAAAAAAAACAGTTACATCATACCTCCATGCTTGACTAGTGCATTGTTTTTACTGTACATTTTAAATTTTATTAAAAAAGTACCCCACTTAGTAAACCCCATAAATGTTGGCAACTAAATCGCAACCTTAGCAATTCGCATGCAATCGATTCCGCGGTCGAGCCAATTATAATAAAGTTCTATCTATCGTCATATGTTGCAAAATGCGTAAAATTCAACATCGTTACTTAAGCTACATTTCCCAATTAACCAAGCTTCCCCCCACAAAGATGGACAGAGGCACAGCCCATGTATATTTTCACCTAATGGGGCATTAATCTCAGTACCGTCGTATAAAAGAATGCCGATTTTGAAGCGCTGCCCAGCTAGGTTTGCTAAACTTTTTAAAACCTTCTCCAAATCTCTTTTTGAGTACAGTCGCAGAAGCTTTTACTTCGACTAATAATTTTGCCTGCGGTATTCTCTATTCACCAAAGTTCAATTTCAGACCTTATCAGCAAAATCGCGATAATTACTTATTGATAATTTCCTTGCGCAGGAAGTTGTCGTTATGTTTAGTAGTTCACCATAAACAATGTCTCTTAATGCATTAACCGAAATCGTGTCCTATCTTTTTGAATTTTCATCTTCTGGTTAAATCAAGCAAGGTACTCGCAATAGGCCAGAATCGATGGAATAATTGTAATTTCGGGTGTTTTGACAATGCGACTTAGTCTGTTGCAAAAGACCAGGCGGCTATTCTTTTCAACAAATACATTTGCTCAAAAATATTGATATATCGAGCGGCAGTTTTACCCGTCAATTACCCACTTCCCACCCTTTTAACTGTAATTACACATTTGCCGACAGTTTGCACAAGTGCGCTTAAGAACCGAGGTAGTTTGAGCGACGCTTATCAACACCGCTACATCTCTTCACGTCCCTTTGAATTAATGGCGTTCTATGTACTTGTTTTGACCATACCCCTTTCTGCGCCTTGCTGGTTTGTCTTGACAGCGCTTCTGGATACCCGCCTTTGAGTACGCGTCAATAAGTAGCGCACCACTTGATGCGTTTTCTGCCTCAAGAATTCGACTATTAAAGGCGTTATCAATCCAATTTTCACTTGATTTTTCTAGCTCGCTTTGAGGATAAAGTGAAATAAAAGATTAGTGTCTCCATTCGCCCAGCCAACGAATCTGCAACAGTGGGTTAAGCCATTAAATTTGCCCGAACCTGTGAGTAAAAAGCGCCCCGGGGCGCCGGTCTTCATCGACCACTTTTTTTAATTGCCAATAAAAGTTCCGGTGCACGTTGAATTTTCCGTCGGATAACAGCCCGATCCAGTTCTTCTTATCATCCCTACTGGGTCGTTTTTAGCAGATAGCAGTGTGAGTGGGTCAATCCATCGTTAAGGTATCTTAACTCTTGATCGGCAGATATTTGTTTCACGAGTGTTGTTTTTTCCGGCTTGGACGCGGGTTCCAGCAGCAAGACAACTTGCGTGTCTTCCTTGCGCTTCCAATGAGCCTAAGATATTATAAGTCGAGAATACATGTGATTTTACTCGCCACAAGTAAGATGTGTTTATTTCGGATTATAATAGCGTAAATTTCGGAATGTACATACAGTATTTGTTCGGAATTAAAACTCCGAATATTAATGGCGATTACTTTTTTTAGCAGAAGTTATAAACGAAAACCCGCAGACTATAAAATCTGCGGGCTTTAATACTGCTACATTGTAAGCTTATGCAATGCCTATGCACGACAATGCAATCTAATGCAATTACATCATGCCGCCCATAACCACCCATGCCGCCCATATCAGGGCATTGCAGGGCCATCTTCTTTTGGTGCTTCAGCAAACCATTGCTTTCGGTTTGTGATCATCAAGCTTAGCAATGAGCCTGCAAATGCAATTGCGGAGCGAGCTACTTTTAGTTGGGTCAAGAATACCCATCTCCAGCATGGTCGCCGTATGTGTCCATTAAGCAGCGTTGTAACCGAAGTTACCAGTGCCGTTTTTTTGTTAACTGCATAATAACAACAGATGCTTCTGCCCAGCCGTAGCGCGCATTTGACGGGCCAAAGAGCGCTTCCATTGCGCGTAGCGCTATCTTTAATACCTAATGTTTGCGTCTCATGGCACCAGTAGTCAACTAACTTAGCTAGCGGCCACGAAACCAAGGCGAAACTACCACCCACAGTACAAAACACCTTCTTCACACTAGCAGCGCGTGTTTGCATTGAAAGTGCCATCTTCAAACACCGCTTAGATTTTTTTACTCTTTCATTTTCAACTTCTAGTCGCAGCCCCTTACTTTGATTACAGACAAACACGCCCGGCTAATTTTAGCCAAACGCTTCTTGTAGTTTTTCCTTTATCGTAGTTCTGAAGACGAGCTTCAATTTGTGCACGAAGATTGGTTGCAGCGGCCCTTGAAATTGCTTCATTCCCAGCCACCATTCAATAATAGTTGTGTGGATCTTTGTGATACAAACGCGTTTTGCGTGCCTTTTAAGTCTTCAAGCTGAACTTTTTCAAGCTCTAAACCGATTTCTTCAGGAAATCACAGTTACCGCCAGTTAGTGTCGCGATTATCTTTGTAACATTGCTTTAACGGAACCCGGTCACCAAACCAAGGTGCTTTAAACTGCTGCAATTTTAACGATGCGCGCATGTTATTCACAACTAAACGTGGCAGCGCTTCGCTTTCAACGTCTTCAGCGATAAGGTAACAATGGCTTAGATGGCCTTGCTACAGCTTCAAGCGTTGGTAAACAATTCACGAAATGTTAGTTACTTTTTATCTACTAATAAAAAATGTACGGTAGCATCTAGCTCTTACCGTTGCCATTTCTCTTGATTATTCATTGAAATAAGGAGAAAAGGTAACCGCCGGTTCCAACTGCATTACCCTCAACAACATCTAATTTCGTTGTGAAGGTGCTTGGGCCTCTTCAACCGTAATAAACGCCTTCTTTGCCAACTTTATCCATTGCTTCAGCAATGATCTGGCCAACAATTTCGTCTGAGTTAGCAGAAATAGTACCTACTTGCGCGATTGCTTTTAGTATCTGCACATCTGGTAGAAAAGCTTCTTTAACTCTTCACAAGCAGCGAATTAAAACTGCTTTGTCGATCGCGTTTAAGATCCATTGGGTTCATACCAGCAAGCAACAGACTTCCAAGCCTTCAACCCACGATTAGCTTGTGCTAAAACAGTCGCAGTAGTTGTTACCGTCGCCTGCCCTCATCATGTTGCTTTAGACGCCACTTCTTTAAAACCCAATCTGTGCGCCCATGTTCTCGAATCTATCTTCTAATTCGATTCTTTTTAGCAACTGACACACCATCTTTCGTGATAGTTGGAGAGCCATGTAAGACTTTTCTAACAAATAAAACCGTTACGGGCCTTTGTGACCAAGCGTCACTTTTAACCAGCGTTTTGCTAGAATGTTTACGCCATTTAACATTTTTATTGCGAGCATCAATACCGAAAACGTACTTCTTTGCTGCCATGATTAATTTCCTCTAAATTTATTGCTACAACTTTTCGTTTGTCGTGGGAACCAAAACTTATAAAACAAAAAAGTTTACGAATTAAAACGTTAATAATTAAACGACGTTGTTATTCAACAATCGCTAAGATGTCGCTTTCGCTAAGATAAGCACTTCTTCGCCATCTAATTTTTCAGTTTTTACTGCCGTTACCGTCACTGGAAGATGACCATGTCACCTTTACTTTTTACGGTCTAAAGCTTTAAACATACCGTTTCTAGAACGCGACCGTGCCTACAGGCAATAACTTTGCCTGCGAGTTGATTTTTAGCAGCAGAGCCCGTAATACGATTGCCACCAGCTGATTTAACTTTCTTGCTCTTCGCGTTTTAATGATGACGCGGTCGTGTATAAAGGACGGAATTGGCCATTTTTTTCAAATCTCCTGGAAATTCCAATGTAATGGTTTTAAATTTAAAAACAGCTGTTTATTATGAAATAATCAGCTACGATTATGTAGTAGTTTTACGACTAATAAAATTGGATTGAGAAGTAAAAAGGGGTGCCCACAAAATAACTCAAGGGGCTTTTTTACAAAAAAATATTAATTGACGATTTTTTTCGTTCTGCATCCCCTGATTAAATTTTTATTGTGTTTGCGGTTCGGATGACGAATAACTAGTTCACTCTCATTTTTACTATCAATAGAAGGTATCTCTGCCCGCCTGCTTTTTGTGGAGTTAGTTAGTGTCCTGTATTCAGCATCCGAATACGCTCCCATGTTCTCTATTTTGAGGCGGTAAGTTGAGGAAGGCTTGAAGCATTTAAAAGCCTTGCTGATTTAAATGCAAAAACCACCTTGCACTTTACCTGACTTCAAAAATTGAGGTTACTAAACCGCCTGCTATTATGGAAGCTCGGGTAAATGGAATAGTGAAGAGTAAACCAAATTACATCGTAATAAAGCCGGCCGTAACCAACAACACGCCGGGGCCAAATCAGTAACAATAAGCCTTCGCTTAATTCTTTAACCTTGGCATTGTCCTTGCGCCATTTTTAATTGCCACATCACGCAAGGTATTTTGCACCTCTCTGCGCCACAAAAATAAGGCCGCCCAAAAAATGCTGTAATGAGGCACTATTGCAAAACGTATTCAGCCACCGATATTATCGCTCACATTAATTAATAACAGTGATTTCGAGATGGGCAGTATTGCCAAAAGTAGTAAAATTAGGCGACCAAACATGCCCGTTCTTCCCGATAACTTAAGTGTTGTTTAATAAACTTTTTGTTACTACCTATGTTTGGGCTTCACAAAACGTTATTTCAAGCGGTAAGTTTGGTTAAGGACTTAACCTGTGTATTGACGCACATTTCAGCCTGAAAATTCGTTTTGAAGTAGTCAGTAAATAATGTATAAAGCAGAAGTTAACGCTTTAACAAATGGCAAAATAAGCATGAAATTAGGGTTTGTAAAATAAAATTCAAAAAAAGTTCAAACGTATACGGAAAGAAGAACAGGTTACAGCAGGTCTTGTTGCATGCAATACCATAACGATACATTTACTGCACTTAATTGGATAAGAGGTATTAAAGTTTTATTGAAGTTTTTTCAATCATTTAAAATGTCACTACGATCGTGGATACTAGTCGTCATGGGCTGTTTTTATAGCCTATCCGCAAGCATGCAAAGCCACAGATCGATTGCCGTCACCTTCAAACTTATTCCAAAACCCCCTAGCTTTCTAAAAGTAGGACCAAGCCTTTTCAAATGGATTGTGAACAATCCGGGCAAGCAGTTAATTGTAAAGTGGGATATTTGCTGAAGGTTATTACCTATATAAGAAGCAATTTAGTATTGAAGCCGATGGTGCGCTTTTAGGCCAACCTGTTTATTCGAAAGCAGTGGAGATGGCGAAGACGGAAGTACTTTTGGATTATCTGACGTGTTTAAGCAATGACTTTAAGTCATTTATCCCATCATTCAAAGCAAGTCAAGACGCTGTAGTTAAAGTGGAGGATTTCAGGTTGTGCAGAAGCGGGCCTATGTTATCCCACCCAAAAAAAACGACATCTATTCTTCACGTGGGTGTCGGATAATAAAGCGGGCAACCCAATCCGTTTTCTGATGTGACTTAAAGCAATGAAATCTGATGAAAAAGAGTCCTTACAAAGTCTCTTTGAGATCAACTACATTCTTAAAAGTAGAACAAGCATTTGGCTTTGCATTTGAGCAAGTCGACGCGAAAAGCTCATTGTTAGCTGGGACATTGAAGACGGCTATTATCTGTATAAGAAACCAATTTTAAAACAGTAGTAAAAAACGCGGCGTTAGCGGAACCAAACTTACCCGATAGCCACCCAAATCGAAGACGAGTTTTTTTGGTGTGTCTCAGATGTTTTCTTTTTTTGAAAGATATGGTGGTTGAATATGAACATTATCGCCTAAGCAAGACGCTGTTAGTCAAGCTTCGTATCAAGGGTGTGGCAACAGCGGGCTTATGTTAGCCGCCCACGACCAAAAGTAATCTATTTGGAATTGCAGAGGGGGACGCCTCGCTGGCAACTTCTGAGTCTAGTAATTGGGGGTACTGACGATTTCTCCCCCTCAATCAGAACAATTTCCAAACTCGCTGACCGCGCTATCCAACGAAAGTTTGTTATTAAACCTAGGTTTATTTGTTTACTTGGCTTAGGACTCGCATTTAACACCTTTGCGTATTCCAATGTATCCATCTTTCGAGATTATCGTCCGGTGGCGGTAAAGAAAAAACTAACTACATCCAGAGGCATTTTTTCTTCCTTTGTGTATGGGTTCAAGTATTGGCATAACTTATTTCTTTAAGGTTTAGTTCGTTGCTTCTGGGCGTCAATTCCAAGCAGCATGGCAGCTCCCCGGTCATTTTGATCACCTTTATCATCTTATTTGTTGCGCAGCTTTGCCATGTTTCGGCGGGCTACGAAATTCAATTACCATTTCAAAATGGCAAGAAAAAACTTCAATGCCGTCAGTTAATAGTCAAAAAGCGGGCACCCCAATTGGGCGTTTTTTATGGGCGTTATCTCAGCTTAGTGGCTCTCCCTGCACCCACAGCGCCACTGACAGCAATCTTATTGGTTTATTGCACCAAAGTGGTGAACCTTACACTGGGTTTTCACCGCCTCTAACGCTCTAAGCATCGGTATGGGCATTCCACTTATTTGTTCGGTATGACTGGCGGCAGATTACTTCCCGAAAGCGGCGGCAATGGATGAATGTGGTAAAGCAGCTTCGGTTTCATGATGCTCAGCGTGGCTATTCTGTATTTGTGGAACGTTTGATTATTTGCCAGATTGGACAATATTACTTTTGGATCGCACTAGTTTAAGCTCTGTTTGTTATTGGTTGTAGTTAATCAAGACACCAAAACAACTTTCTTAAAAGGGTGTTTCTGTACGCGGTTATTATGCTTGGTTTAGTAAATATCGATTATTGTTCGGGATTAGGTATACCGCGAAAAAGCTTATGGGTTGGCATAGTTTGGCATTATCAGTTCGAAACGCGTCGTCAAACATATTTTGAAGCCGGCAACCCAAAGTGAGACTGAATGAAAAAGGTCACCCTGAGTTTCATGGTCTGTGAAAAACTAGAAGACCTCTACGTTTTAAGGTCGCTGCTGCTAGCGCTGAAGGAAAATCAGTTTATGGGTTGATTTGTATGCTGACTGGTGTGTTGCCTTGTTAAAGAATTCGAAACTCGGTACATTTCCAGATCCAAAAGTTATCAAGGCCTTGGAAAAATACAGTATGGATGCAAATTGACCTTACTGACAACCACGCCACAAGGACTAGAATTTCAAGAAACAATTAATATTACGGGATTACCCACGAATACTTTTCTTTTGATAAGAATGGGTACGAAAAAGTTCCCTCGGAGCGCCGGCGTTACTGGCTTCATGAAGGCCGGAACCATTGTTGCGGCGCTGCATGTGGAAAAGTCGCTAAATAACAGAACCAATTAAAGTGCGACCAGAAAATGGTCGCCATTTGGGGGTAGTGACTCTTCAGCTTCGGTTTCGAAAAAGATGGTTTATTTCTATTGCGGCCCGCCTTCTTTGGAAGGGCATAAGAAAGTGCTTGGTCCAGGGCCCCTTGATGTAACTGCGTGCGGTTTAAAACTTTCGTTTTGTGCCAATCAGCGATTGGCCCTATGGCTAAAAAAGTACACCGAAAAAGTATGTTCTTCTTTTCCAAAATTGAAAGTCTATAAGCGCAAATGCATTCTTTTAATTTCAGCTTAACTTTTGCGCTGACTCTTCGAGTAGAGCCACCAGGCATCTCTCTTCTTT
>Ga0163217_1055329_pt1 | contig 14877 bp, 20 predicted proteins | sample SynspAceP_FD_185933 | JGI IMG/M metagenome (GOLD analysis project Ga0163217, IMG submission 185933) | Saline lake microbial communities from Ace Lake in Antarctica - Synechococcus sp. Ace-P (PacBio error correction) | ecosystem: Environmental > Aquatic > Non-marine Saline and Alkaline > Saline ... | reverse complement strand
TATTCGCCACCCCCACTTCTTTGGACATTCGCAGACGAAGTGGGGGCGATGTGAGCACATCCCAAACAGACCCTAACAAAGGCGATTTTGTTTCGAGTTTCTGCTGCCGGATGGGGGACAATACCCCGTTCTCGGGCACCGGTTTTCGAAATTTGGTGCGGGCACGCCCCGTGCTGGGGGGAAGAAAGACATCGCGCTGGCGAATACCGCGCTGGATCTCATCGGTGTCAAGACGATTGCTGTGCTGGATCTCGCGGCGAGGGTAGAAAAAGACGGGCGTGGCCGCGATTGCCGACCGGCTTGCCTGTTTCATTCGTGAACGGTTTGGGATTTCCGGCAAACCTGCTTGCTGGTCGAACAAACCCAACGGTGATTCGGTCAGACCTCATGCGCCAAGTTCCTGTTTGACGCATGGCATTTTGTCACAGCTGACCGCGCTGATGGGCAGCAATAATACGCAGATCGCCGCCATCGCGGAAAAAGTCGAAGCAAGAGGTGACCTATCATCTGGAGCGTGGCGAACGGACACTGGTGATCGCCTTGGTGACGGGACCGAAGAAACCACCGCAGAATGCAAAATGCGGTGGACCTGTTGTGGGCCCTATGTCGGGGGAAAATGTCATGGGCGCCGCCGTCGATGATGCCATGGTCGCTGGCAGGCAATCGCGCCCGATCCCGCCGTCCCTACGCCCCGCCTATGCATTACGTTGCGTGAATGATGTCTTCACCGCAGCCACCACTTGACAAAACCCAGATGAATTTCGGCCATCGCGGCGGCAAAAATCAGGCAAAACGCCCATTCGGAACATCGGGGCATTATGCGACGCAAATTGCAAGGCTTCACGCGCCTACCCCGGGATGCGACATGGTAGTCGAAAAGCCGCGTTAGAGACAGTTTGGGGCTGGCTGGACGCTGTGCCCACCCGAGATCCCGGCGGATCTCCCTCACTGGATCTTGGGGATTCATCGCGTGTGCAATGGTCCGGTGACACACTTGAGGGTGACGGTGACACCAACCTTATTCCGGCTGCCTGCGACGGACGATCATCAACCTTGATATGAACGCATTGCGCGGGCACGGGATCGAAAAAACTGAGCCTAGGAAGCGGCCAACCTCGCCTGCTGTACCTCGGACTGGATGACCGACGCGGGCGCGCAAGAACTCGGAAGGTTACGGCATCGCCCGCCCCAACCCGAGGTGCCCCGAACGCTGCCCCCGCTGCCAGTCGACGCATCTTGGAAAAAGATCAGCCAGTTCGGATCGACCCCCTGCAAGGCGCCCGCAATTGGCGCTGCAACCGACTGTCTGGAACCCTTCGATATATTTTAAGTTGTATCTGACCCATGAGCCATTTTCTCCCCTTATTAGTGAACTGATATTCACCGCACGATCCGCGGACGCCCGTCGTTGTTGACCCTGCAACCCGAAGACCCAAGGCTTTCCCATTCAACGCAGGTGGCAGTATCTTGACATTCAGACAGGATTTCGGCGGTTACCGAACTGCGCCGGCAAACTCATTCCATCTGCGCGCGGTCGGGACGACGGTGTGGCAAGTCGGGATCAAGCGGTGGATGGCGCGACGTCTCTAGCTTTGCGAACGAGAGTTACAGGTCGGGGATACGCTGCACGCAATGCCCCCTTCAAGGCACGTTTTCCGCCGTATTAGAGGCCTGATCACGCGAAGAATTTACCTTGGATTTGCCGCGGGTCGGGGATCACGCCGGTGGTTGCTGTCGATCCTCAAGACCGTTCTTGAAACGCGAGCCCAAATTCAACCTTTACGCTGTGGTCTATTGCCAACCGCGCCTGTGAACACGATCATGTCGCGAAGACTGGAGGACCTCAAAGAAAATTCCGGTAGATGGGGTCGGTCTGAGCGTCATCCACATGTTGGAAAGCGGGCAGGATATCGATCTGTTCACCGCCGTGTGGGACGCAAACAAATGCGCGAGCTGTTCAATTAACATGGATCGAGTGTCTGGACATGGATATTGGCCTTTATCTGCCGGCCCTGAACGATGATGCTTGCTATTTGCTGACGCACTAAAAACCCACGGGTTTGAGCTGATCAAATTAAATTCGAGCTTCTTCAAGCGAAAAGCCAGCAAGGTCGTCTGGCGAAACAGAAATGGCCAGCGCAGCGAAGGTCAGGCCGAAACGCAAGTCACCGTAAAAATCGACGGCGCGCAGCACAGCTGTACCATGGCCAAGGGTCAGTCTGTGCTCGACGCGGCGCTGGGAAAACAACCTTGATGGCCCTTTGCCTGCAACAGGGGTCTGTTCGACCATGCATGTGCAAGGTGACCGAAGGCGAGGTCGAGATGCTGTCGAAAACCACGCGCTGAAGATTACGAGGTCGAACGCAGGGGGTTACCCGGCCTGGAGCTGCCAAAGCTATTCCGCTGAGCGACACGCTTTTCATTGCTCGACCATCCCAACTTAAGGGGCCTGGACATGGCGCGATATTTCAAAGCTTTGCCGCCGGACAAGGTGATCAACCCCGGTGCCCGGTGCACGCCACATCGCAAGCGCGATTTACGGCGATGTTATCGCCCAAGCAGGCAATGACGCGCCTGCAGGTTTCAGGCAATGCTGGGCTTACGCCCGTGACATCGGCTGGGCCTTGCCCGCGCAGGCTGACCGCTTTCATGACCGTGCCCAAGATTGTCAAGGCTGTCGCGCAACCTGAATGACCATAAACAGAGCCTATACGAGCTGTCGTTCGACACGGGCGGTACGCAGTTTCCGACCACCTGATCGACGTGGATGGGCGCATCGGCACGATGCAGGTTTATGCGCAAGCGGCCGTCGCCGAGATGCCGGATGCATCAGGTCTATCTGGACCGGTCCAGTGGAACAGTTGGGCCGCCACCGGTCAGTTCATGGGGCGCCAATCTGCACGCCGCTGCAAGCGTCGCGTGCATATCAACGCCTTCAACTTCCCCGTTTGGGGCATGTTGGAAAAAGCTCGCCCCGACGCTGCTCCGCCGGTTGGTTGTGCCCGCTATTCGTCAAACAGCCCACGCCACCTGTCAGGTGACCGAAGCCGTGTCCGACTGATGATTCAGTCCGGCACTTCTGCCAGATGGCGCGATCCAACTGTGACGGGGGCTTGGGCGATATGTTGGACCCTCGATTGTCAGGATGTGGTCATCAGCTTTACCGGATCAAGCCGAAACGGCCCTGGAAACTGCGGCAGCAACCTGTGCTTGGTCTCGAACGCTCTGTCCGGTTTCCGGGTCTGAGCAAGATAGTCTTCAATTGCCTCTGTGTTAGGGGGTCTGATTGCGGGCCCCGGCACGCCGGAGTTTGACCTTTGTTCGTCAAAGAGGTCCAGCGCGAGGTGACGGGCCAAGGCGGGCAGGGGAAATGCACCGCCATCCGCCGGAATTCATGGTCCCGCAACCCCATGTGATGCGATGATTGCAGCCCTGACGGATCGCTTTGGCCAAAGTCCACCATCGGGGGACCCGCGACTGCGACAGCACGAAGATGGGCGCGCTTGTCTCACTTTCCCGCAAACGTCGTGACGTGGCTGACGAAAGCCGCGCTGATCGGTGTCAGAGCGGAGCGTGTCTTGGCGACCCCGATGCCTTCTTCGCGTTTAGAGGGGGCGCGGATGCACAGAAAGGTTATGCCTTTGTCCGGCCGATGCTTGTTCCACTGCGCCATTCCCGATGCCGCCACCATGTGCACGACACCGAAGCCTTTGGCCCTGTGTCCACCATCATGCCTACGCGATACCGAACATGCCATCGCAATTGTTGAACAAGGGCAAAGGGTCCGCTGGTTGCGTCGATCATCACCGCGACGCGATTGTTGCACGGCAAATGGCGATGGGGGCCGGGCGCGTTTTCCACGGGCGGCTCTATTTCAACAACCCGCGACTTCTATGGCGAAGCGACGGGCATGGGCCCCACCTGCCCCATATGGATGCACGCGGGCCCGGACTTGCCGGCGGCTGGCGAGGAGCTTGGCGGCGCTGCGCGGCGTCATGGCATTACATGCAGCGTACCGCCATTCAGGTTCAGCCCCGACATTCTTTGACCGCCATCAACAAGCAATGGGACCCCCGGCGCGACCGAGATTTCGGACCGCGGCCTCACCGTTCACCCGCCACTTTGGTGCGCCATTGATCTGGGCGAGACGTTTCAATTCGGCAGCCGTGTCGTGTCCGCTGGAAGACATCGAAACCTTTTGCGCATTTTCACCGGCCGATACGTTTCTATTGCGCATATGGACGAGCCGCAGGCCAAGGGAACCCCGTTTTCCTATTCCCGGCCGCGTGCCCATGGGTTACCTGTCTGCTCAGCTTTGGCCGCATGTCTGTTCGTGCAAAAACCCGAACCCCGGACCTGTGCTGTTTAGCGAACACCGGATGGACCAACCTGCGGTTCATGGCACCCGTGCAAGGCGGGCGATAGATCAAGGTGCGCCTAAGCGTCAAGGCAAAGACGGCCTCGCAATGAATGGACTTACGGGTGAGGTACGCTGCACGTGACCCTGACCAATCAGGATGTGCCGCCGTGCCGAATATGATTGCTGACCATTGAATGACCTACTTTGACGACTTTGACCTTGCGATTCGCACTTCTGAAAGACCTCGGCGGGCAGCGGGTTTCTGGTCCCTTTGATGATCAGCCTCTTTGGCGACATGGCTAGACAAAGAATGGTCAATTATTGGTCGGGCCGGTGTTGTCTGCGAATCATGACGGCAATGGATGTCCGCCCCGAAGCCGCTAGGGTCGCCTTGCAACCGCTGCGCAAGGACAAATGGATTCGCGTCAGAAAAGCACGGCGGGATCAGCCACCACAAGCCTGACGCCCGCAGCCGCGCGCAAAGTCAGGCGGCAAGTGGCAGGATTTTATTTGCGACACCTGCCGAGGCTGCCGGAAAACACTGGCAGATTTTGATCGTGAACGAGGATTGCCGATAGTTGGATGCACCGGAGAAGGCGGGGTTCACTGCCCTGATACCGCGGCCTGTTATGTCGGCAATCGGTCCCTTGCCTGTGCCAAAAGGGGCCGCCGCCCTGTTCCGCAAGAACGCGCCTGACTGGATGAAACGCCAGCTAAGAGCCCGCATACGCTGGCCGAAAAGCTATACGCAACTGTCAGACGCAGCTGCACAGGTGGCGCGCGACCTCTCCGCAAGCCGAAGGACTTTGACCCGTTGCAAATCGCGGACCCTTACGCTGCTTGATTGTGCCATAACTGGCGTCGTCTCCGCTCTCAACATCCGGCGTTGCCCCGCCCCATTGATTCCGCGACGATTGGGCCGGATTAACCGCGGCATCAGTGAGATTGGTCGCAGAGCTTTTGTCCGCTATCGCGCCCCGAATTCTGCCGAAATCGGCCAACCGTCTGAAGCTGCACACAAAGCGATGCTTTCCCAAGCGCACCAGCGGGCTATGGAAGGCATGACAAATACAGTTACCAAAATGAACCTGCCCGAACGGGCTGAAGCTTGCGAACCGATGGTCGCGGATTGATTGCGAACCATTGGGGGCTGCATCCGCACCGCGCATCGGCTTGTGTCGTTTGCAACTCTCTTGGTGGCGATGGCAACGCCCATCTGATCCAGATTGCCAAAAAGGGCCAGACCGAGGCGCCTTATCTTGCGCCCTGCTCGAAAGAATCCCCATGGCCAAGCTGTTCCACTATGGGGCGCTTTGACATCGCGGCGCTGCTGCTGAACACCTTTGGGGCAAAGGCCGCACCGTCTATTGCACCCAGATCGCCAGCCGCCTTGTGCGGCACCTTATACCGACCGCCACGGGCCTTGCAACTTTTGCCAGAAACTGCCGAGCGTCGATATCTCCAAGCAGCAACCAAATCCAGCGATTGGGGGGCAAAAAGTCTGACCAAGGCGCAGATCGACTATGCTGCGTCCGACGTGCTGCACCTTTGCCACAAACTGCGCGACGTGCTGAACCAGATGTTTGATCCGCGAAGGTCGGATCGAGCTCGCGCAAGCGTGTTTTGAATTTTTTGCCAACCCGTTCCAGCTTGACTTGGACGGCTGGCCCGAAACGGAATATTTTTGCACACGCATGACCACACCATTCTAGATACCGCCGCCGCGTTCATTCGCACCGAAGCCCAAGGCGCTTGAGCAACTGGCGAACAGCCTTGATGCATCGTTTTTCGTCAGGCGATCGAACCTGTGGTTGCGACCCGCGGCCGCGTGATTGTACGGCATTCGGCAAATCCGGCCATTATCGCCAAAAAAGATCGCGGCGACGCTTGGCCAGCACCGGCACGCCCGCGCCAATTCGTCATCCGCGAGGCGAGCCACGGCGATATTGGGCATTGATCCACCGCGATGATGTCGTGCTTGCGATCTCGAACTCGGGCGAGGCACTGAACTGGGCCAATCTGATCGGCCCATTCGCGTCGCTTTCCATCCCGCTGTCGGTTATCACCAGCCGTGCGAACAAGCAGCCTGTGCGCGCATTGCGACGTGGTGACTTGAACTGCCCCAGCTGCCATGAGGCCTGGCGGCACGCGGCGTTGTCCCGTCGACCTCGACCACGATGACGCTGGCAATGGGGGAGCCGTGGCGATTGCGCTGATGGAAAACCGCTCTTTCCACCGCCGAACATTTCCGTGAATTCCACCCGGCGGAAAAACTTGGGCGCACGGCTCAGCCGCGTTTGCAGACCCTGCACACAGGCGATGCGTTTGCCTTGGCTGCAGGCCGATTGCCCCCTATGTCTGAGCGCTGATGCGCAAATGAGCAGCCAAAACCTTTTGGTGTGGTGATCGTCACCGGACGGCAGCGGTGCCTTGGCAGGGATCATCACCAGCGGCGCATCGGGGCGGCATCCTGGCGGTGCTGATGAAAAAAAACGGCGCGCGAGGGTTATGACGCAACGCCTGTTGACCGTCGCCCCCTGATGCGCCTGGCGGGAAAAGGCCGTGGGCATCATTGAACGCTGCGGGCAAGATTCACTTGTTTGCTGGTACTGGACCCACCCAGGGAACGTTCCCTGCGGGTCTCTGCTGCATATCCACGATTGCCTGCGCGTCGGTTCTGGGCTAACCGCGTGCAACGGGACCGCTATACCAACTTGATCGCTTGGCTGAAGGTGCTGTTTCCCGCTTGCAGCGCTTGGCCTGCTGTCGACGCTGTTCTGCTGTCGCGCGCGATTTTTGATCCGGGCAGGGCGATCCCTTTGCTTTGAAAAGGAATGTGCAGGACGCCTGCGCGCAGCAGATCCCGGCCCCTTCTTTACGGTTGCGCGGCTGACGTGACGAAGCGTCATTCTATTGCGATTGTGCTGACCCGTCCGGACGGGCAGACCGGCATGAACCACGCTGAAAACCTGGCGCGCGACCATTAAAGACCCCGAAGATCGGACTTTTCGCCTGCAATCGGACCTGGCCGAATTCGACATCGCCAAAGACGTTGGCGACCTGCTGGCGGGTGGGGTGGTGCTGACGACTCTCGGAGGTTACCGGTCCTTGCAAAGTGGACAAAATCACCTCTGACCTGTTCCGGCCTGAACATCCAATCGCCGGGGACAGTGTATGGCACAGCCCCGGGTGGCACCCTTAGAGGGCCGGTTGCCATGGCGATCACCACAAACAGACGACCAAGCCTCGCCCCAATTGGTTTTCACAAATCGGAGTGAAAGCTGATATACAAACCGAAACCCAAATCCAGTGAGTGGACGCGCGTGAAACCCTATTAATGTCTGTTTCTGCTTTTTTTTCTGCGAGCCAATCGCCGCACAGGGACCAACCGTGCCTTTGGACGATCCGCAGGGATACGGCCTCCCCGTCGAGGTGACCCCGATAACCTGGTCTGTCGATCAGCAACGAATGGGGAGGCTGTTTTCACCGGAAAATGTGCTGACGGTCAGGGCGAGATGCGCTGCCGCCGCACGTGTTCTAGTTGTATATCGCGCGAAGCGAGGGCATCGCCCGGCTGGAGCGGGAACCGGCGGTGTGAACCCTTGTTGTCGGGCAAAGACGCCGCGAATTAGAGCGGGGGGATTACGGATATCGACACGGGCACGATTCGTCATGTCGGGCAATGTTTGGTTGCTGACCAAGGGGCGCAACGCGCTTCAGCTCTTGAAACCATGTGAGCGTTCAAATTTATTCCGAGGGCACCAGCGCAAATGGTCCGGCGGCGTTGAAAAACCCATTCTTGCAAACGGGCAGCAAAAACTGATGTCTGCCCCAATTTAAACGAAGTTACGGATGGCGCAAGCGGTCCTGCGCATTGAACATCTGCGTAAATCATTACCGCAAGAAAGAAAACCGTGATCCCGCGACTCTCGATGGAGCTGAAACCGCGTGCGAAGTCGTCTCGCCTGCTTCGGGCCGAACGGATCCGGTAAAACCACTCCTTTTTGCGGTGGCTGGTCTGGTTTGATGCGGAAGGTGGCACCGTCACCATCGATGGCAAGAACGTCACCACCCTTGCCGATGTTATCGCGCGCACAGCTGGGTATCGGCTACTGCCCCAAGAGATGAGCATCTTTCGCGGGCTAAGGCGTGCAGGACAATATCTCGGCCCATTCTGGGGACATTCTCGATCCTTGGATTGCGCGCGGGCGCCGCGAAAGGCCTCGAGCCATTTGCTGTTCGGAATTTTCCATCGAACACCTGGCCGCGCGCCTGCCTTGGCGCTGGTCGGGCCGGGGAACGGCCGGCCGGGTCGAAAATTGCCGCTGTTCTGCCGCCGATTCCCAAATACCTACTGGCTGGATGAACCCTTTGCCCGGGGGTCGATTCCGATTTCTGTGGATGACAATCGAACATTAGTCGCCACTTGAAAAAAACCGCGGTATCGGGCGTGCTGATCACGACCATAACGGTTCGGAAACGCTGGATTATTGTGGATCGCGGCCTACATTTTGCACGAAGGGCACGGTATTGGATGTCAGGCACCCCGAAGAGGTAGTACAGAACGAAAACGTACGCCGGCGTCTACCTTTGGCGATAACTTCCGCATTTCCTATCAACTACAGAAATATTGCGCTTAGTTTCCGCACAGATTTTAAGCCGATTCATTTTGGACAACGCAGCCATTCGGGAGCGCTTCAATGGTGTCCAGGCGAGACTTGCGTATTCATGTTTCGTGCTGGCATCCCCCTTCCGAAGGGGTAATGCTTCAAACACGCTGGTCGGCATCGTCATTCACCCGCATCTGACCCCGCCTTTACCGCATTCTTGCGGCCAATGGTGTTGTCCGGATTCATGTATGAGTAGGAGAAATTTATTGCGGTACCAAATTCAGTGGCAAAACAAATCGACATGGCGAAGCCCTGGAAAAACGGCATGTTGATGAAAACGGAATTGGGCGAACTGTCAGAAGTATGCTGAACGTCCGGACGGAACGGCGATGCATCTTTTCAAAATCCGGTCACGGGATTTGTCTGCGAAGCGACGGTGCACCTATCCGACTGGCCTTACGGCGTTCAGCGAAAGGCAACATGCTACTGAATATTTATGGATCTTTCGATTCATGTTGCGGCGAAGATGGAAAAAAGCAACTGCGCCGCTACAAGCGTCGCGTGAAGGGGATCACCATCGCTGAGCGTGCGCCAAACCGGTTGAACTTTTCGGTGGGTCCTCGTTATTATCTCGGCTTCAGAAAGCGATTTCAGACCGCGCAGGAACCGAAACCCTCCAACCCAGGATCATTGCGGAAAAAAAAATGGCAGACCAAAGATTGCGACCTTGTCTGTCGGTGAAGCGTGATGCAGATTCGGAATTTTCGGGTAACCTGTTCGTGGTCTTTCGCCAAAGACGGCCAAGAAGGCGTTGGAATGTTGTCTTACCCGCCGCGAGGATTGGCAACAATCGGCTGGATGATCCGTCCGTAACAGAAACCGGACCCGTAAGCGGCCGAGAACAGAAGGCGAGCAGATGATTTTTGCGAAATCCTAAAACCGGGGGCTGTCAAGTCCTCACATCGGCCTTCAAGCAAAAAACGGCCTGCTCCACGATATCGGGAGCTGGCTTGGGCATTAATGCTTACGGGTTAAAGCGCTGCGGTGGTCGTTGCCTTGATGACGCGTGAAATTTCCCCCCCCTTGGGGGGGCCCAACAGGTAATGTGAGGCCAAAGGGGTTGCGCTGCCCCCATTGCGCGTTCATTGAAGGAACTAGAAGAAGTGTTGGGGCCTTTGTGCTTCCGACAAACGATTGATTTCAACGCGGTGACCGCAAGCCGGTTGATATCCGCTTCTTGCGCTGTTTCGCCCCGAAAGGTGCTGGTGCGAACACCTCAAGGCGCTCGCGCTGGTGTCGCGCACCCTGCGCAAACGCCTACTTTGTCTGCGCCAAGCTGCGGGCCATCCGGATCCTGCCACCGTTGTATGGATCCTGACCGAAGCACAGGCGACACCAGCCGCCTAGGGCCCTAGCGCAGCTGTTTAAATCGAAAATCATATAGTCCGCTGATACGCGTCGGACGTAAGTTCTCGATCTCGGCGGTCGTAGATGTCGGCCAGCAACATAGGGTTGGGTCTACCGGGCGCGACGTTCATCGTGGCGGCGGTTGTGAAACGCCAACGCCTTGGCGGCCAGCGCTGACAGGCTCTGCTGCCAACTCGTCTTCGCGGATAATGATCCGGGATCGGGCAGGGCAAACTCTTCGAAACCCTGCCAACCGGCGTTGCGGCTTGGGTGCACCACGCCTGATCCCGACATCGGATCGCCGTCTGCCCGTTCAGTTCCCTTGAGAACGTCAGGGGAAATGCCTTTGCGCGGGCGCGATGCTGCATTTGCGTCATTAAGCTATGTGTTTTCCGGCTCGCCCTGGAGGCAGCGGCATCTATTAGCGTTTGATTCAAGCGAGCGTTTCGCGCAGCTTGAGGTAGCTGCTTTTGCCCGTGGTCAGGAATTATGCCGGCAGAAAGCGTCATGGGCGCGGGGTCTCGGTTGTGGGTGCCGTAGCACGTAAAGCTGCGGTGACCGGATGTTGCGCTCCACTGGCCGCAATTGCTTTTGGTTGAGCTTGGTTTGCAGGAAGCGCCCGCCGACACGTCCAGCGCCTGGGCCAACCATCCAGCACCTGCGGTTCGGGCCCGCTGGCAAGTGGCAGATATAGCAGCGTGAGCGTTGGCCGCGAAAAACATTAGGACGCCCACTGGCCCGGCACGTCGGGGTTTCGAAAATTCGGCGTTCGGGTCAGGTTCGAAAACGATCCATCCGGGCCAGCGTCCAGCATGTTCATCATAGTTGCTGACCTTGGCCGAGATCGGTTCGGGTGGTTCTTGGCTTTTTCAGGCTTTGTCCCAGTGCGTCGAGCTGGAATGATCAACCTCCAGATACCGCGTGCCAAACCGTCATCACCTTTCGAACACTTTTGCAGGTCTTTGTAACGCCACCATAGAGAAGCCGTCTGCCCCCAGCTTTTGAAGCCGGTTCAACCAGCGTCACTGGGAACTTTGCAGCGCCTCAAGATGGTCAGAGAACTCTGCCTCGTTCGAAACCCGCTTGCGCCTTTTATATGCGCCTTGACGTCAGTTTCAGCTTCCATTGTCGTGCTGCGCGCGATCTTAAGCTGACATAGCTTTCTACCGGATTCCGCCGTCAGAGATTGATCTTGGCGCAGGTGTCATACTTCCACGGGGTCCAGCACGCGCGGGTCGTGCGTTGTGAAAAATAGCGAAATCCGCCGATCTTTGCCCTTGGTCTTGTCACGTATCGCGCGCCAGCAACTTGGCCGGATCATTCGTCCCGCGTTTCCTTGATTCCACCGCCCAAAAATCTCTGCGCCTATTGGGGTAGCCGATGAAATTGCGGTTTGAACGCCTCGCGTTAGACAGGTGATCCCGTTCAAAGGCGTTCAGGTTTGCTTTCCAGAAAATTGGAGCCTAGTTTGCGCATCTCGGCAAAGACGTACGAAGCTTTTGAATTTCAAAGTCATATTTTTATTGCACAAAATTAGGGGTTTTGCGCGGCCCGCGTTTCTGGGCGCCGGACATGCACCGGTTCAACTGGGAAAATCGGCCCATCAGATAGGGGTGCATCCCCTGGTTTTTGAGGTTTTGCAGGAATTGCCCTAAAAGCTGTCAGATCCGCCATCTTCGGCACTCGGACAAACGGGCCGGTTTTTGACCTCGACCGATCTCGTCGAGATGCTATGGCACGGTTCCATCGGGGTTTCGATGAATTCCGCCATTCGTCCAGATACCGCACCGCGCCTTGGCATAATTGCGGACCCGCCAGGGATCGCCATATGCTCGCTTTCGATTCTTTTGCAGCGCGGCAAGCGGTACGGCGGGTATCGGCAAAAGTCCTTTCGAAACCGAAACGTGGGCAGCCCACGCGCCGGTTGTCACGACACCCTGTTGCATTCGGGTCGTTTGGCGTTCTCCAGCAGGATGTCCTGATGTTCTCTGCGGGCGAACTGAAAGCACTGACGTTCGCCACGGGTGTTCCAGATTTTCCGACTTGGTCAGACGGCCTTGGTCATAATTTGGGATTTTGGCGCTTATGCTAAGCGCACCATTGATCGCCTTCTGCCCCTTCTGCAAAATGCACGCGGTCCGGTTTGCAAAAACAGATGGCGTGGACCCGGGCGCGCGGTGGATTTTGCCAGCCAAGGCTTCGAAATTTCTCGAACAGTGCGACAAGCCCTGAAAGAGCGCGAATAGGGCGCTGGCCAAACACCCTTTTAGATCGGTCGCCACCGTTTTCCCACTACCTTCGTTGTCGGAAAAGCGGCTTTGCATTACAGCCCTGCGCGGCCCGCTACGCGTGCGGCGTTCAACGGCTTTTGGCGCCAAAGACGCATTGGTCGATCTTTGCCGGGTCGCTCTGTCCGTTTCAATCGCAGCCCCGCCCTCATCGGTCAGGAACCGCGTTTGTTCATATTAAGGATCGCCCGCTTGGGGGCCAGTCTTGCGGTGCGAAACCGAAACAATCGGACCGCCGTAAAAAGCTGCAGGTTGATTCGATCGCGTTTAAAAAATGTGGCTTGCCCTGGAAAATCGAACTGGAAAGGTCAGCGACCGGCTTTTCGATCGGGTGGAATTAGAAAAGCCGCGCGAGCGGTTGGGAAAATAGCTTTCATTCCGAATCCAGACACATGCGTCGGGATAGATGGGGGCGTTCGTATTCCGGCGCGTTTCGGGTCTCCTGAAGGTGGATCGCCGAAAATCAGGGATTTTGGGGCGGTGGGTTTCAGGCACCACGCATTGCGAATAAGCCTATGCGGGGCACGATTTTTTGCCCCTTTTAGGGATACTGCCGCTTGAGCCCGACGGAAGCGCTGAAGCAGGCGCAACCGATTGTCGAATAAGATACCGGTTGCCGCTTCCACGAAAAGGGGAAACGCATGGTTAAAGCTGTTCGACATCCGCCCCCCAACAGTCCAGGGGAACATCTGCCGTGGTTCGCGCCTTTCGATGAAGTCGGGACGCGGAACGGGCGGCAAGATAATCGATCAAGCTCTTTTCACCGGGACGGCAGCTCGGCCAGGCATGAACCGGACGCCACGATAAGACATGGGGCGCACGTCTGCGAAAGCCATTAATTCAAACAATCATTTCGACCGCCAGGTCTGAGACGCCGGCCAACCAGCCCCCACGTCCCCCATGTCGCAGCGATGCGTTTTGCTGAACACCAGGATTAGGGACATTCAGCCAGCGCCTAGCACAAAATTCGTCATGGGTTTCACGGCACCGATTTTTGTCGACGTGGATCACCATAGCCGGACAGCCCGCCGCAGGCCCCCAATGCCGCGCCACCTGGCTTCTCGGCGCGGTTTCCAGGCGGTATGGCACCAGGCATTGACCAGTCCGACGCTCATGCCCAGTTGCCCTTGGACATAAGGCCCAGAATCTCGAGCTGGCGCCAAGTTAATGTTATTTGCTCGGAACCACTTTCCCCCAAAAGCTGTGGGTCTTGGTCCGGCGGCTATTTGGCATAGGCCCTTAATTCAGACGGATTTGGGGCTAATGCTGTCCGGCTCAAAGCTCTTCTGCGGCCCCTTGGCCCCGAAGGGTGTCCAGGAACTTTGTGGCATGTAGACAAAACGCCCCGATGGCTCTCTCCGCCCCCATCGTTTTCAAAACCCGGTCATCCAGCCCCGCGCGGCAGCCAGCGTATGGGTCGAACCTGACATTTAAGCATAGCGACGGCTCCATTTTAAACAAAGGCCACCTTGTTGGAGCGCAGGGTGCCTTGCAGGCTTGTGGGCTTGAAGAACCACCGCGCACGGGCCACCCCTGTATCCAGAGGGTTTGCCCGTATTTTCGCATTTGCGCGAAATCACGCGTAGTTGCCGCTATCGAACACAGGCGAATCTCCATCGGGTTTTGACCGGCTTGATTAGGGTTCACCCCCAAAAGCGCCCTTGGGGGTTACCACATCCCAGCAGCATTTTCGCGCCAAAAAGCTTGCGGATCTCGCAGTTAATCCAGGGCCAGTCGGGTCAGCGCCTGAACCGGCCGCGTATCACAGAAAAACGGATAGACAAAGGAAATTCATCCGGATCGACCACCAGCACCCAATTGGCCCATTTGCGGGCGTATTTGCGTTTTAAGATAGTTTTCATTTCAGTCGATTACCGAAACCGGGATCGGACGATAGCTTGGCGTCGGGTGTGCCAGACAGGGGGGACACGTCCTTTTCATTCCCGCGGGGCAGGTATCAGGCCACTTGCCGTCGTACGGGACCCGTTATCGGGACAAAAATAGGAAAGGTGGTTGATCCCGAAGGCCGCGCGATTTTAAATTACTCTTAGGAAAGTTTAGGGCCAGCCGGGAATTTTTTTTTTTCGTTTTCGCATGTGGCCAGAAAAAGCAAAGGAAACCCCATCGGGTCAGGAACGGGATTTTCCCCGCGCCGGGTATTTGTCCCTTGAAAAACATTTTAATTTTTTCCTCTCCCCTTTTTTCCCCTTTT
>Ga0163217_1050839_pt1 | contig 14877 bp, 14 predicted proteins | sample SynspAceP_FD_185933 | JGI IMG/M metagenome (GOLD analysis project Ga0163217, IMG submission 185933) | Saline lake microbial communities from Ace Lake in Antarctica - Synechococcus sp. Ace-P (PacBio error correction) | ecosystem: Environmental > Aquatic > Non-marine Saline and Alkaline > Saline ... | reverse complement strand
TCATAGATTATTAAGTTGTCCACTTTTTCGTTATAGGTTTTTTATTTGGTTTTGAGTTGTTTGGTGGGATGTGTGGTGGTCGATTCAGTTAGTTCTCGCCGTGTATTGGATTTCCCTTTTCGAGCAGTGAATATTTTTTGCCATTTTCGTGGACTTTTTTCCCTGCAAACAATCTAGCGTCTCGCTGAAATACAATGCTGAATCCAAAAAGCGAGTGGTTCGCTTCAATATTTTTAGAAAAAGATCAAGCTTCAATACCATGTTTCCAGCGCTGATATGAACGATTTCTCAAAAAGCGTTTCAACAGACCACAAGGAACTCCGGGAGATTCTTCCAGTGGCTACTTTCATTTTTGGAAGACTGAGTTTTTTCTACCTCCAAGGTATTGGAACTCAGAAATATAAAGAGCGGGGAATGCCAAAGGAAATCCAATCCTGAAGCGAATTCTAGCATGGCAGATCTTTAGGATGGAATGGGTATATGTCCCTTGGGCTGAGATCAAGCATTCCAGATTTTCCAGGGAAAAAAGTGGAATCGGAGGAATTCAAGCCTTTCGTGATGATCAATCACTTATGATCGTGGAAAAATCGCAGAAGAGCATACGACTTAATCCTAAACTGCAGCATGCAACCGAAGTGGAATGCTTAATATTAAAATTGAAATTTGGAATGGTTCGGAATCGTATTTCAGCTACCGATTCAAATAAAGTTCACAACCCAACGCATCGAAACTTGCGGGAGCGGATTCAGTGGCTTACGTCAAATCCGGGTACACTCTGAATGTTCCAAAGAGCCAATATTTTTCAGGTGATAATTATGCTAATCGAATCTATGGAGTTTCGAAAAATAAGCCTCGCTGGATCTAAAGGATCCGAGATGTACAGTAAAAGTGGTGCCGCTATGTAGGATTTTCAATGCAAATTTCATCTAACCCTCATAAAAAAATACAAAAAATTACAAAAAAGATACTATGCTGCTTATCTGATGGATCAATTCGTGTAGCAATGCCAGGAAAATTTTCAAAGCAGTAGCAGTCCATATTAAACCTAAAGTGGAATGACTTCAATAATTACACTTACGAGGTTGTAGAGGCGAGAAGTAAAATATGCTGCGGGCCATCCGGATTGGCAAAGATCGATCGAATCGGCAATTTATGAGCACGGGATATCATGACGCTGGACCATTATGATTTATTCGGTAGGAAAAGCCGAAGAAACAGTATGTGATCGATTGGGAATATGCACTCAATGATTTCAGGCGAGGTGAATTTTCACTGTATGCAGCTTGGTACCTAACTGAATTGATGTGGACACAGAATTCATCAAGAATTGCTTCGGATAGCACTTCTACATTACCCCGACGATCAATCCAGATTGCTCGAAACAAACTTTTTTCTTAGACGAATTACTGCAATCACTCGATCGGAATGATTGGTGTTGGATAATGATGGCGATGGTTGCAGGAGAAAGGGACTGGACGATTTGGATGCGACGGAACATCACGATGATGATCCGAAAGTCACCACAGGGCGATACATCAAAAGACCCTCAAGACGGTCGAAATATTCTGGTAGACTCAGATAAAGTGGCGAATATGAAAGTTTAAGGTAGGAAGGAACCGACGGAGATGGCGACGGCCAAGTCAACGATGATGGAGGTTGGATACTATGATCCAAATCGGGATTGGCGATGGAACTGGCAGCCAGGACACGTTGCGCGAGGAGCTCTTCGGTATCATTTACCTTAACCGGAGAATCGATCGGTAATGGAGTTTGTGGATGAGATCGAATTATCGCTGGGAGCACAATAGTTTCCACATAGGAGGAATGTCCTTCGCGGGTCCTTGAGCACGAGGAAAGATATCAATACCTACAATCGGAAAATCAGAATCTATGATGCCATCGGGAAAAAAAGAAGAGTTAATACCGGTTAATCTTATTGACTGGTCTTACAAGGATTTGTATTTTCTGTTTATTTGGCGGAGAGTTAGATTGGTTCTATGGCAATCGGAATTCTTCACCTTCCAATGAATTGATGACCTTCCTACTCTATTTCCATACAATCTGTGAAGAGGAAACAGGACGAAAAACTTCGATGTTGACAATTACCTCACATGGGAGATGCTTTTGTGAACTGGCATGAATTTGAGCACACAGTTTGCGCTGGTAGAGATCGGCGGTTTTCAAAAAGATTATGGACGTTGCATCTGGTTTCTTACTGGAGCAGATGCACATCAAATGAGCTTTCACCATTTACATGGTATCATACTCAAAGTTATCCGTGATGGATGTTAAAGAGAAGAGCTGAGTGGATTGAAAGCAACAGCGACAATCTTTAATGAGCGCTGATGCCAAACTCACGCAAGTCAGGGTTTTGAAATTTAACAAGATGAGGACCGGATTTATGTGACAATTCAGGGCAAAGGTAGTGAGATTTGTGATGAGGATGAAGATTTCAATAAACTGGCGGACAAAAAAATGTCTCCAGAACGAATAGCAGTAGCTAATGTGCCGGAATGAGCGCTGTCAAGCTGAAGTGGATTCGTATCTTCAGGTACGAATTATTCCATTACGGTGGATGTCGCAAGGGGAGGAAAGCAATTGGAGCACAAAATATGTGACAGAAAATTCTGTAAAAAAAGAGCTTTGGGAATCCGAAGCTCTTTTTTGTTTTATGAAACTACACAAAAAGCCTGCGGATCGCTCTGCAGGGCTTGTAGTTGAGTTTGTTTAATTTAAAGCATTGATACAACTTTTATTCGAAGTCAGAGGCCAGTTTCACTTTGAAGCCTGATTCACCATCTTTTCCAGCTTGGCTCGATTTTATAGATTTTATGTAGTCCCGGAGGATGTACAATCCATTTCGGTGGGATCACTTGTTCTCATCTTAGATCAACCTACTGTTACGCTTGAGCTTCAAGGACTGCTTAACAATAAACGATAAGTATTGTCGTCATGGATGGTACTTGGGAGAGATACCTGACTTTATTCGATAAAGTCCTCCACATGAAGCAGAAGAAATTAGACATGATTATCGATACTTGAATTCGAGTAAGTGTCCCTCCGGAAGTTCTTTCAGGTTCATAATTCTTGGCAAAGCAACTTCCTGATTGATTCGATCTCGCATGATCATCGATCCTGAGAATCAGAAATTTTACAATTAATTTCCCTTAGGGGATTCCTGTAAATGACACGTACCTTAGCAGTTTCTATTTGTTTTGATTTGTTACTGTTTCGTCAGCTTTTGTTCTGCTGCGAAAGCTACCAGTTGCAATCCTGCAACAAAAGCTAGTGTTGAATAGGAATTTTTCATGTTTACTAGTGGTTAAATTAGGTTGTGAATTAGTAAGTAATAACAGCAGAATGGTTCATCCGCAGAGAATATTTTGGTGTACTTCGGCCAACCGTGTTATCGTTGTGGATAAGCTTTACTTACAAAGTAGCTACAGTTTTATATTGCAAATATTTCAACAAAACATTTTTTAATTATGATATTTAACATTATGCTATAATTAATTATGATTCAATAAAATTTGCCCGCATCGATAGCGAAGTATCAGAATACGAAAAAATTAACAGGGGAATCTATTTATTCTGTAAAGAATTTTAAACAATATTTTTGGCTAAATAAAAAAATATAATGCTGTATTCAACCATTAAATTGGCAAACTTTTTTTCAACAAGGTATCATTTTAGAGTTTCTATAATAAAAAATAAAGAAGCATATCGAACAATCAAATTCATCGCTGAATCAGACGATACGTTAGTCACGAAGGGGAATCAATACTTTCCTCTTCGCTCTATAATCTGAATCTTCAAACCATCTCAGACGACACCACTTGTCATTGGAAGGGCATTGCTTCCTATTATTCAATAGAGGTAAATGGCGAAAGTCCAATAAAAGATGTGCTTTGGTTAACTATCACGAAACAAATCTCGCCGTGAGATCAGGATTATGTTTGGCATTTTGGAAGGGTGTGAAAGTGGGGAATTAAGTTACAAAGGGTCAAAAATTTCTAAAGATTTTTTACATTTTGATTAATTTACGGCGTTTGATTATTCAAAAAAATGGATCACTTTTTAAATTATCAGGTTACCCTTGGTCATTTTTTTAGCGATTGAAGGAATAATTATCTTTCGTTATGTAAAAAAATTTCCCTGCTTTCATCTCATTATTGCGATGATGCCATGCTTTGCCAAAATCGGACTCACTTAAATCATCCAATTAGACGGGGAAATCCAATACCTAAAACTTACAGAGACAATATTTCCGAGTCTTGAAGGTGGGACCAACTCGCATAAAACGATCTGATCAAAGAAAGCAAGTGTCGATCCAACAAGTGGGATCGCTGCCGCTATTCTCTGAGGAATTCTGCTCGCTTTTCCGCAGCTATCCGACGAATCATTAACTCAAATCTCGTGTAACCGACGAAATTATCAAGTATTATTAAATCCTATTGGCAGCATAGAGGTGGACGTGGGCTTTCTTGTCGAGAAGTCATCAAGGAATCTGTCATAGGATTGGAATCTTTGAAGTAACAAGTGATCGATTTCTTGGACTATCACAAATTCGATCTAGCTTGGCCAATTGTTCAGTAATACATTTTCTCTCAAGCTTGTTGTGCATCAAACTCTTTATTAAACGTAGCCTACGGGCTCGGATAAGGACGAGAAAAAGCCGGATATGCGAAAATGACTAAGTTTTGAAAATGAGCTAAAATCGCTATTTAGGTTTAATTTCTCAGCAGCTGGAACAAAGCAATATGGCATCAAATCGTCAACAATGACCGGAATCGTATTTAGAAAAACTCAGTTAGACTGATAGCGAGTCAAAAAGAATCGGTCAAGCTAGATTTTCGCTCCCGCTCGGAATGCAAAATGAAACGATATATGCTTATTCTAATCGAATTTTAGCCAGTTTCTCAAGTGAAATAATATTGATCTATACCTCCGGAAGTAGAGCAGCGCTATGCAGAATGGCTCCGCTTACGAATTACGCACAACTGCTACAAAATGAAAGTGATTTGAAATTAGGAGCCCAATTCATATTCTTCGTCTGTATCTGTCCAAAACGATTTTTACGTGTATTATGATCAACTTCTTTAGATCGCAGGACCAATAATCAACATTAAAAGTAATGAAGGCTTTGACCTTGCAAACAAAATGGAAGCATCAAAGCCAAGAAAGTAAAACGGAGTGGTAACAACACTTCCTCACGCTTTTATGAAGGAAATCGAAAAAGTCTGACGGATAAAAAAATAGCCCGAGACATGGGACAAAACAGCATCAACATCTCTTGACTCAAGCAACAACTGGGAACGAGCCGAAGAATATAAATTATAATTAAACGTAAATGGCTGCTTATTCGGATAAGCTAGCCATTTGTTTTTTAGATTTAGATAGCCTAATTCTTTCCTTGTTATTGGTGGTTTTGGCAACGTCCCTGATCAAATTCCCTTTCATCTCAAAAACCATTTAAATCTCCCTCTTTCTTCCACTGACCAACACTACTAGATCCGCAAATTTTTAGCACTTTCTTTGGATAAATACAATGCCAACTTTTCGCTTCGGAGTCTTCCATCAACAATTCTAGCGCTCTTTTTTCCAGCTTTGGAGTCTTTAATAGTTCCGCTTTGATGATCAGAATTTCGGAAAGGGTAAAGAAAATTCAGTTTCTTCTATCGACTTGGCTACTGTCGCAATATTCATTTTCGTCAAGTCATTTTGCAGCCCTTCGACGAATTCATAAAATTCCCCCGAGTTCGAGGATGGAAGAAATCATCCTTGCTTTATTACTTTTCAAACAAAGATTTTTGACGGCTTTTACTTTGAGCTTTCGGTCATTACAGCTCCGATAGTGCTAAGTTAGGATAGCTTTTTCTAGTTTTGATTGGTTGTTATTTTTAAGTTAAAATATTATTAGCCTTATTTTTTCCTTTGGGGACTTTGACCCTTACCATACTGTTTCCATTCGGGGATATTATTTTTTCTGCCAAGAGATTTAGATTCTTGGTAGTAAGGTCCCGCAAGACAAAAGCGTTAAAGTCATTTTCCACTTACCTGGAAATTCATCAGCAAACTCTTGATCAGCCACTTTCCTCTCGTACCAGTAAATGAGATGGACCTTTATACCTGAACGTCCATTAATCCTCTATTTATATTTAGTCAGAGTGCTCAATCACTTGTGTATAGCGACTTTCCGTCACTCTTCGAGGACGAGAATCCGAATTCTTTGGACTTTTGGAGATTAGCGTCCCATTCTATCTGGCCTCTTTATCTGTGCCAGCATTACTTTTAGAAAGCCTCAAGCCATTTGATCATTTTGGGGAAATTTAACCATCTGGAGAACTGTCGTCGCCCATGTATTGGAGAAAGAAACTTCTGGATTGCATCATCTTGAGCTTTCGCCTGAAGAAAATCCCTCAGTAAAAATGGATAGGGCTATTTTTTTCATTTGATTTCTATTTTTTGGATTGACCAAAAATCTGTCTGTAGTATTCAACTATTTTAGATATTTCATTGTGTACAGCTGACTTTGACCTTTGGACACGATTGGTTTGGATAAGCAAAGCAATTCTATCCACTCCTCATTAGCAGCTTGCTCCGCAATGCTTTGCTCGTAACACTTGCCAGCCCCAAATAGATCCAATTAGAATCGCAGCGGAAGCTGCCACAAACTCATCCAAGACAATTAATTTTCTCACTTCGCATCAGTCAAACTATTTTTGGAAGGTCCCTTTTTCTGAAATCGCAAGAAACCTCAAATGCATTTTTCTTCTTCAAATCCTCGAAACTCGAGCAACACCCTTCAACTCCTGCTTCTTCTGCAAGCTGGTTTCTGCATCATTAATATTTGGCAAGTAGCATCTTCTTATTCTTTCGTTCATTTTTTAGTTTTTGTTGATCATCATTCTCGAATTTCTTTTTCTTGCACGTGAAGGTTCACTTTCACTTGTCAAGACTTATATCAAGTGTGATGCTATTTCCGAATAATTAAGCCCTCCACTTCTCTAATTGGAAAATGTTCCCGTTGTTTTTCAGGCAATTTTTAGAAGCGACATCCTTTTGAAATTTGATTCTTGTGACATCCTCTGCTGGTGGTTCATTCAGCCGAAATGTTTTTGCATCTTCCAGAGCATCTATTTTCTTATTTGCCGAAAGTGAGTCAAGAACCTCATTTTTCAAACTACAGTACCAGCCAACGAAAGATTCGCATGAGCACTGAGTTCTTTGTCGAGCGAACGATTTTCAAAAACATTCTGAAGTACATCTTCGCAGCGCCCGATCTTTTACCAGCTAAAGGCAAGACGGTAGAGTTTGCCACGCTGCGCCCCAAATATGCTCTTTCAAAAAATGCTTCTTTAAAGGGTAATGCGGGATTAATCGAATGTTACAGGCTTTTACAAATTTTTTCATGGAAAAATAGGAGCTTTGCGAAACTCAAGGAAATATCAGAGTTTCAATTTAAAAAAGTTATTTATCTGAAAATCTTAACTATAAAATAGATTGAATTCTTTAAATTAATTTGAAAAAATATGTATGCATGCAGACTATTTATTAATTTGCTGCTGTATAAATTAAGAAAATGATAGATCAGGAGTTAAAAAAAGACATAAAAAAACCCCGACGAACAGAGGCTGGTGGTGAGAATGGGACATCGAAACCACCGACTTCACGGATTTTTAGTCCGATGCGAATACCAATGCAACTATATCACCGTTTTTTAAGTGATGCAAGATTAGGTAGTTTGGATAGTCTGTACCAATCATTTGAAAAAAATTTATGGACAAAAACTCAAGTAACACGCTAATATATCAAATTGAGCTTTTTTACCAACACAAACTGTGCATTTGTGCTTATTTTGGGCGTTTTGCAGGCTATAACCTCAGCAAAAGGATCAATTTTCTCCGCAGAAACATCTTTTTTGGGAAGCCGAGACCCGCAATGACGCCACGCTGATACCGCTGGAAGACATGGACTTTGGTCGCTTTATTGGTCAGCAAAAAATGTTTAACGAATTCATTCCAGGCTTTTACTTCACACTGTTTGATTTATGTCGGACTTGTGGTGATCAATCTGGGAAGTACTTGAATTTATTCTCGATGAAAATCGAACACCGGCTATTCGCGCATTCTTAGGGGGTTACAACTGCCGCCCATAATTATGTTCGAGGTTTCTTGCAGGTTGCATTTTTCGTTTCTCTTTGTTGTGGTATTCCTGACTAGGATGGTACCGTGACTGTAAAGTGGAGCATTCCAAAAACCTGAAATGAAAGGGCTGCCAGGCACTGACGCCACGGTTATGCTGGGTTGATGGTAGAGTTATCCTGATGATGGCTGTGCTGACATTGAATGCTACTGATCAATCTTAGCTGACAGAGTGCTGACCATTATTTAGTCTGGGCCCGCTTTCTTCGTGATTGATTCGTCCATTGTTTGAGGGATGTCCGTTGAAACCTACATTTTAATCGAACCATTCGCAGTTGGTTCATATCATAGGATTTAGCTTTCGCCGTTTATGTTGAACGTATTCGAAGCATCTCATATTTTCTTGGGCTTTCCCTTAAATACTTGATTATAATCTCAGCAAAAAGGAGAAGAACAGAAGAATGGGCAACATGCCAGAAGTCACCATAGCGTGAATATGATGTGGGTATTCCTACAGAACTTATGCAGCCGCTGCTGAGCGATTTGTAGATTGGAAGCGAAATTCATATGATCTGTTCGTGAGTTCAATGTGATGAATGCTGATCCTGCACAGAATGTGGGAGGTTGTCACTTCAGAATGTCCTGCGAATCTGACGGGGAAAAAAACTTTCTCTCGAAAATCATGATGGATGTCCGAGATCGCGCTGAAGAGGTGAGGAAAAAGTTATAGGGATGCTGGCGGAGCTGGATTGGAGGATGGACACATCACTTTGGGGATTACATTACCAAGAGGGATTGAATGCTTGTACGATGCAATGTTGCGTGGAAGCTGTCCTATCATATCGATTCCGCTTTCAATCATACTCAATGCGTCGCTACGTAGCAATGGAAGAGTCGTACTCCAGCTCAATGAATGCATGTCCAAAAATATGGAACAGTTTCTCTCCTTTGGAATTCAGCCTTTCGATCGATTCAATTGGGCTGAGAAAGTGAAGGAGGAGGAGATCAGTACATCGGATTGTCGGTTGGCGTTGTCGGTTGTCGGTTAAGAAAGTTTTAATAGAGATAATATAGTTTATCGTTGAAAAAAAATTTGAGGTTTGTGATTTCCTGAACAAAAAAGAGCGTCTTCGTTAATCGCAATCGTTAATCATAGATACATGTCAGAAAATCTATAAGTACCAACTGATGCCGAACATGGCGACGAAAAAGGAGGAAACTCCTGAATCTATTTTGGGAATTAGATTGGCGGGTTCTTTCGATGAGCGATACAAGCCGTAACACAGTTTTCGTGAAAATTATTAAATTTAAAGAAGTGTCAGCTTTGGCTGTTCTCGTCCAGAAGGAAGTTGTACAGGCGATACCTGCAGACGCGCCGGGAACGAGTTTTTATTCATAAATGCAGCCGTTGCCAATATCCAAGTCCATTGAATGGTACGAATCAAAAAAGTAGTGCAGGGCATTCCTCATTGCTTCAACAGATCAAATTGAATATCCCATTGGCGATAGTGAAGTTAATTCATCATTCCAGTTCCACAGCAACTAATCAATGAAGGAAAGGATGCTTTAAAAGTGGGGAGATTCAAGCAAAAGATTACATTTTCTATGCTTGCTATCTCGGCAGAGCAACATGTATTACGAGGGCTCCTCGTGAATGTGATTTAAAGCTTTGGATGTGGGAATTAGTGGAAATGAAAGCCGCTGCAAGACCAAAGGCCCTGTTGTGGGCTGGTTGGAGGCCAATGTTCCAAAGAAGCAAGCCAGAAATAAAGAATATTCGAGCGTATGAAGAAGCCTTAGACCAACAGGGGCAAGTATGATTGCGGTAGCTTCAGGTTAGTCCTTTTGTTCTCACTGATGGACCGTGGCGTAAGAATAAAGAGGCGAGCAGATGTAAGTTACGACTCGCAGAAATGATTGCAAAAGACATGGAATTTGATCTAACGATTGAATCAATTTGACCTTTTTGCCGTAGGTAAAAGAGGTTTTTCTTGCTAAATTATTTAAGTAATTACGTTACCATTTTGCATCAAATTCTCAAACATTCTAGAATCTGTGTTTTCAGCCAGAAGAGCTTCTCCTCGCAGGAAAAAAGAACTATCAGCATAGTTTTGAAAGAAATTTTGTGAAGTTGAACACACATTTAAACTTGATGCCTACCTCATTTCAAATTTTGGTAAGAACATTTATTGTATTAGGATGGATGAAAGTAGCTTGGTGCTAGCGGATGTCATGACAGTTCGTTAAGAACTATTGCAGCGAGCTAAAATATGCTTTATATGTCAAACCCTTACGGATCAGGACAAAGTAAGCTTCAAAATAACGGACAAGTAGGCAGTAACCAAGCATTGGGATAAATCCAGAGTGTTCAGGAGAATTGATCAAAAACACTTGGTGTTCAATCCCTAGTAAAATAGAAAGACTTAGAAAAAGTATTGGATTTCGCCAATGAAGTTGGCTAAACAAATACTTTCCAAATTAATTATATTTTCAGGCTAGATCAACCTAGCGTTAAGATGAAAAAACCTTTTTGGATTAGTTGTTTAACTTCCTTATCGGAGTCTTCTTGAGGCCTGCAGAAAGAATGAGCAATACCTTTCGGTCAATACCATATTGCGATTTCTTCATTCTCGCAGATTTTGGAAGTGATCCTTGAAAATAAGGGAAGCTAATTCAGACCATAGCTGAGACTTACGCTCTCCAACCGATCGAAGAAGCACGCCTTATTACCAAAACTAAGTAGAAAACTGACCGACTTTGAGAGTATTACCGACTGGGATTGAGCCTAAAGGCAAATGGCAAGAAGAGGAAGGCAAAAAAAGCAGCTTTCGAAAGCCAAAGCTTACTCAGAAGATCGGTTCTCGCCGAACTCAACCCAACTCGAAGGCGATCAAAATTGGACGGAAAATGCAGACATTGCATGCAATTGAGCTCGTCATTACAAGATCTCATACTTGCCGGCGCGGATTACGCTCCTGTGATCTCAGAAGACTTATTTCTTCAACTTGGTCGTCAAAGTTCTGGATGTATGCCGCAGATGGTTTCTTCCCTAACCATGTTATTTGCACAGACTGGAGGGGTTAAAGGTGAGAAGTGGCTGTTCAGCTTTGCCAGAGTTTGTAAAATGAAAGAAGGCTCAATTAAGTTGCCATCGCAACGTCCTGATGGAAATACGATTTATCTACAGTAGAGTTAATTCTACCTCTCAAAAGATTTTCCAGAACACCTTATTTGTATCTTACTTCGGGGCGGGCGGATTTACCCAGCCATCTGGATCCATTAATGAAGATTGAAGACTTGGTGGAAATCCACACCTGCTGTCAGCCAGAGGTTCTGAGCCTATTTGCTTCGAATCGACCTGGGGGTTTTGGGGAATAGGATCTCCACAAAAGCTACAGCTAGCCAATAGTGATTTTGGAAACCCCGTGAAATCTTGCATGGTCCAAACATCCAATAACTCATGCAACGAGACTTTTCCCAAAGAATGACTCATGACAGGCAATTCTTTTCTCCTCGACGGACATCCTTGGTATGAAATTAGATCTTTTCGTAGTGAATAGGATGAATCGGAAAGCAAGTTGAATCACAACCTTGGTGAGAATTTCAATAGCTAAATGATGACCTTGATATTTTTACAGAAATATCTAAAGACGATTACATCTCCTCCAATCGAGAGAAGGTGGTGCGGTGGATGATGATATTTACTTTTTTGAAGATAAACACCTAAGCCAAAAATCGTCCATGTCCTGCTCAAGTAATCATCAAAGAGCGCGTCGAAGGAGAAGCAGACAAGTTCCTAAGACCAGCTCGGTTTTCTCTATGATGGGAATAAAACAGGTCAGGAGGAGATTTTCCAAAACTAAATGGAAGAGTGATTCCAATTAGCCCTGATGGCAATCTTTCGAATCATTGCCTCCAAGAAGGTTATTTCTCAAAGTCTTTTTTACAGCCTGAAGGAAACTCCAGATCCGCAACGTAATTCAAAGTAAACCAAATATTACCCTTGATACCACTATGGTCTGGATCAATTGATCTTAGATAGGTCATGTTTAGAAAATATATTACGATCTGAACAAGCAGAATATCGGCCTGATGCTTAGCATGCTGAACTTAACAAGTGGTTCAAATTCTAAGGACAATCAGCCGATTCGAATCGAAGCTGAGCTCTCATGCGGGCATGCTCGAGTACCAGATGGTACAACGTGCCTAACTCAACGTAGGCACAATCTGCTTGAGACTATCTGGTTTCTCAGGGTATAGAACTGGAACGAATTGATATGCAAAGGGCTTACGTAAAGCTCAATTAATCCAGGATGCACAAACTGGAAGAACACCAAGGTCACCGACGAACTTGAGTCTTAAGGTGACTGAGATAAAGGAGTATCCAAGTTTTGCATTTCCGATTTTCAAATTCTTTCCTTAAATATTAGGGTTGGTCTCAAAATGACCAACGCTTTTTTAATTCTCATTTTTCAAATTTCCAATTACATCCGAATTCCCAGGAACATACTTAACTTTGTTGAATGACATGAGCGATATATGCAGCGAGAGTCTCTGGCTTCCAAAGAAATGTATCAGGCTATTTCTAAGGCGAGATTAAGGGCCTTTTTCCAATGTTTTGCAAAATCGTAGAAGACACTGGGTAATGATCCGATAGTTGTAATATCATGCACCGCAGATTGGATGCATGCACAAGTCCTCTTGCCTTATTTGTATTGGAAAGAATGGCGATTGGCGTTTGGAAGGAATCGGCTCAGGATGCAAATTCTGAATGACTGATGATTTACTTTCGTCGGAGCCATCAAATAATACCTAGTTCCTAGACATTGGAAGAAATAAAACTTATTCACAGGAGAACGTCATCTTCCGCCATCATAGAGGACACTGAAGAAAGTATCAATGCTTCGAGACCAAAGGAGTCAAATGGCCGTCCTCACAGGAGGTGAAAACTGCCGCGTAAGGCGATTTGTGTGCGGACGATCATTGTGGATAGCACGCACTTGTTCGGGATGAGAAGATGATGGGGTCATACCAATGAAAAAAATCCAAGAAGGTGATGTGATGTGGTTTATTTGTTTTGGTCAGGCAATTATGGAAATTCAATATAATGGTGGAATGGTTTCCAATGATGACTTCTGCAACGCCATGGAATTTTCAATAAAGTATTGAAACAAAAATATCTGATCGTATATCCTGCTTTTCCAGAAGGATTGATTTATTCAGGCAAATACAATCTCACCGATCAACTCGGGGCTCTGTTAAATATGAAAAAACTAGTTCTTTTCCCCTACCCGTACTTATGGCCGATCATGTTGAGATTTGATTATTGAGGCCAAAAAGATTCATGGCTTGGTTCATTTGCTCGGCTTGGAGCACAACAAAAGTTTTACCACTTCGTCGATGATCGCATGTGGATCCAAGGATAATCTTTTCGGAAAACCCCTTTGGTTTAAAATCATCCAAGAGGAAGCAATACATGATGGAAAAGAAGTACAAGGTCTTCAAACATTGGGCATCGATGGAGTATACCTTGACGAAAGATATGCTGCAAATTATCATCTATATCGCGAATTTATGGTGTCGAAAGCTCATCATTGGCCGGGTAAGGCCTCATTCTGGCAAGAAATGTGACCTCCGAAGGCGAAGCATGGACATTTGGAATACTAATCCTTGAATTGAATTCCCTGTTTCAAAAAGCACTAAAAATTCCTCTTGGGCTGATATTTTAGTACTTTTTTGTTTTAGCTTCTAATTTCTATTGAACTTACGTGGACCCGCTACCAATGAACAGCAGAAATTTTATTTAAAAAAGACCTATTGAACGATTAATGAGACCCGTTTTTTCAAACCCACTTTAGGAGAAATTGATGCAGGTTGGTCAAGAATCCAATATGAACCCTTCCTGAAGCCTATTGACTTGGTTGGATATTCTTCCTTTAGAGGTCCTTACGAATTTGTACAGACCACGCAGTTTTGTAAAAGCTTTACTTTGGAAAACGGCAAAAAAAATTCAACTTGGCATGCGTTGAATTTGACTTTGCTGTGATCCGTTTCACCTTTTCCTTGCAAATCTATCAGGGAAGCAGTAGAAAAAGCAACCTCCCTTATTGATTTCAGCTTAAAACTTCACGCCCACGCATACACATTCAGGAATGGGTGGTACATTCCGGGACCCTTTTGGGAGAGATAGCTTTTGGCGGATTCAATCAAGAGTGTTTGATATAAGTTAAAAAAAAAGCCTAACTGCTCTGAGAGACCGCTAAATTTTCTCTTCAGGACACTGTTCCATTTAGCGTTTCGGAAAGCCGCGCAAAGAGGCTTTTGTTTGAAAACAGATCTTATCAAAAAAACAATGGACCCCCCAATTGGGACCCATTGTTCAGAACACGCTGATTTTTTTTTACAAAAAAGAGAACGGAAAGGAAAAGCACTTTTCTAACTTTATTTCTTGCACACGCCACAAACCGATGAGTTCCAAGTTTATGGGGCTTGTCTGGAGGATTTATCCCTTTTTACCTGATGGCAGCATTGGGGAGGCAAAAATGATATGATTTTGGCCAATTTTTTGCCAGCGGGAACGTTGGGGAAAAGCCATTTCGCCCCCGCTTTCGTATGGCAATTAACTCCCACAAAAAAACTTGGTAAAGCAGGATTATGGGCAGAAAAAAAGCCGCATTTTGGATTTCGGAACGGATTCGAATTCGAATGACTCAATTGCCACAATATCTCTCTC
>Ga0163217_1037591_pt1 | contig 14879 bp, 12 predicted proteins | sample SynspAceP_FD_185933 | JGI IMG/M metagenome (GOLD analysis project Ga0163217, IMG submission 185933) | Saline lake microbial communities from Ace Lake in Antarctica - Synechococcus sp. Ace-P (PacBio error correction) | ecosystem: Environmental > Aquatic > Non-marine Saline and Alkaline > Saline ... | reverse complement strand
TTGGTGAATAAAGAACGAATTCAAAACTGGACAGTCAAATCTTTCGCGAATCGATTCTCTTTGGAAGAACAAAGCAATATTATGGCTGGATTAAGCGGAGAAAGTCGATCGTGTCTCGAATCCAACGTGCAGCGCAACAATACCTACACGCAAGTAGAGGAAGGCGAACGCTTATGAGCATCAGTAAGCAATGCTGAAATCCCAAAATGGGGCTGCCAAGAGAATATGATATCCTGATTCACAGAAACTTTGGCAGAATTAAACCCGAAGAGCAGCTAAATAATTGTTGACTTATGAGGGTATGCAAGAGTGGAAAATCAACCAACTTGAGAAAAACTTGCGAAACGCGATAGTCTGACTTGAGAAACAATACGGTGCACATACATGCCGAAAATCACATCTCAATCCAATTATCAGCGTCTGGATGCATCGAATGCCTTGAAGTAATGTTTATGATTCTCGGAGAATTGGTTAGTAGCTTCTTTATGGTTATGGAACATTTGCAAATTCCGATTTTTGATGGCTTTTTGAAGAGTTCACGAGTCAGCGAAACCGTAATCAACAGATTCAATTAGAGGGAATCAACGCTTATTTCCGATGATAATATTTCGCTTGAAATCTACCAAGCCCGACGAGCTGAAGAATGATCTGAATATTCTTGACGAGATTACAGCGAGAAAACATTTGGCCCTTTGTCAAGAGGTCTACGATATCTCAAAATTCCAAATACAATGAAGGTGTGTGTGGGTTCTAATCTTGAAGTGTTGAGGCAGATGCTTCTTGATCGAGATCAGAAATTTATTACTTGTCCGCGCTGCTATGATGCTTGATCGCTAAAGTTGATTTAGAGAAGCACTTGGAATATTGAAATGTTGATGATCGAAAAGTAAACCACTATTCCTTTTCAAAAACGGAAATTCTACCCACTTATCATCCACAAAACACATGAAATCAATAGCTAAATTTTTACCCATAATCGCGCTTTACTTTTCCGCAGTTCTGCGCAAAAGAGAGGGAGTTGAGCTAAAAGGTCGAACTACCAGACCTTAAGGCCCAGAGTTGAATGAGATCAATACAAAATCAATCCCTTGGAGACTGAGAATTGCAACGCTTTGATCCTGAGTTTGCGAGCAAAATAGAAAAAGTCAATCCTAATACTACCGCAACTTGGCACGGAAGGTAAGATTCGAGGCACTATGTAGAAGTGACCGGCTCGTGCCTTTCTAAAAGATATGTGAGTTAAGTGCAGAGACCTTAGGAAGAATCCTTACTCTTACCTGCTATTTTTTTTTTTTGGGTGGGGGGGGGGGGGGGGGGGGAAGGGGGGAAATGTTTCAATTTTATGGTGGGGGGAAAAAGAGTTGTTCTTGCTACGATGATTCAGAATCCATGCAGCAAAAAATATGATGAAGAATTCAGAATTCCCTGTTCTTGCCAACACCTTCTATTTGAAAGCAGAACGTCTTTTGGAAATCAGCAGATTGGTACAGAAGTACATACCTAGGAATCGAAAAAGTAGCAGTAGAGGATGGAGAGACAACTTGGGCCTCTTAAAGGACCCAATTGGCTAGCTGTGAATTCGCGCACCATTTTCAGGGGACAGTTGAGACCTCAATGTGAGTTGGGAGAGTTGGTCAGCCTGAACGCCAATGTTTCCCCAATTTTGTAGGGTTAGGGGAATTATTATCGAAGCTGATTAATTTACTTGAGTTCATATGTAGGCGTTCCTAGACCGCGGTGACTCATGTAGATGTGAAGCTTTCCTTCCAGCAAAGATTTTAAAAACAAAAGTATCTCAGTAGGAAGCGATTCATCAATCCTAAACAACCGGACGTTCAAGGTAGAAGTATTCTGCCAAGGATAGCCCAGTTTGAAACCAAACATGATTTCCGTTGGAAGATTCAAGGATTATGAGTCAAATGTTGAGTGAGCATTCCAAGTCATTTGATCTTGAGTGATAATTAGAGAGGGACTATATTTTCACTGTGGTAGATGGAATAGCGAAAAGAACCTATGTGAAAAAGAGGCAAAGACTTTCAACCAAATAAAACTTGACGGTTCTGGATTGGTTTGAATGTGGAGAAACTTCTGGTAGATTAAGGGCTTTAGAGAAGTAGGGAGGATATAATTTCAGCCAGTGAACACTAGCTCAATTATAATCATGTCGAGATCAACAAAAGAATGTATAAATAAGGAGAATTGGCTATCGAGTCGAGTTGTGGATTAATTCCACCTTCAGTGGTGATTCTGACCTTAATCATTTACAGTTTTAGGCTGAGTGCTTATCATTCGATTGCCCAAAGAAAAGCTTTCCGGAGATTGTAATTCCCACGGTTTATGAGTACGCCATATCCAGGCAACTCGCCTGTGGATATGGAAAACCTCATTACAGGCCGATGAAGAAGGAGCTTAAGTCATTAAATAATGTAAGGATATTCAAAATCCACCTTGTCAGGGATTTTTCTCGATAGTTGTTGATTCCAATCGGGCGTTTGAAATTGCCAAACGATTCAGTGATGTCAAGGACGCAGTCGATAATCGAAAAGCGAACTTCCCACTGATTGATCAAGATCTCCGAATGTGGTGGGAAGTCATACTTCTGATTTCCGATCATGAACGTGAATATTTCCGCAATTATTCAGAAAGCGGAATTAAAAAAGTTCGGCGAGTATTTGGGAAGATGAGATTGAAAGCTCCTGAGATTTCCAAGCGAAATCTTGCCAGGACACTCGTGGAGTCGTGAAATTCAAATCAATGGTAGATCCGATATAAAATGGAAAGCTGTTGGACCGTGAGTTTTGGAGATATTTCAGGTGCATTCCAGTCTGAAATGTGACTATTTCGGGCGGTTAATATTATTTCTGGAGATTTTCCAAAGAACGGCTCCGTGTAGATGAGGAATTTACAGATCCTTTGCAATACGTGATGTCATCATTAAGACTGACAATCAGAAAATATTATGTACGTGATGTTAGCTTACAGTTAAAGATACATACAAAGAGCGATCAAGCTATTTGCTAGAAGTAAAAAACCTGCTGTAGTCACTATTAAAACGTAGTGAAACGGAGTGGGGAAAAACCTGCATAAATGCATCGATAAACAATCAAGGAGATAATCCAACAAACATTAAGGCCAATAGATTTCCTCCTGATTTTGGAAATCAGTATTACTAATGGACCAATCAAACGACTAGGACTTCAGAGTAAGTGATTTGGAAAACTCATTCATTTTCGGGAGTTAATTCTAGTGTTTTTGCTGATGTATCTTTCCTAGGATTCAGAAATGCACTTATTTGTTGGAATCGCGATTCCACTTTCGATGTTTTATTCCTTCCTTGATCTGAATGCCTTTGGGATTCACCTCTTCAATTTGATGGTACTATTCTTCGTTGATTATGGCGCTGGGTTAGTTTGGTGGATAATGGTATCGTGGTCGTGGGAAAATATCTAACCGATTGATGGTCGGAAGGTAAAAGTGCTAATCGGTAGCTGCCACAAGAAGGCGTAGGTGAAGTAGCATGGCCGCATTTATTCACTTCGGACTTCGACTACTTTTGGCTGCATTTTTTACCATTAGCATTTTTGGAGATACGGTAGGTTTTGAATTCATGCAAGTTCTCTGCCTATTACCCTGATTCATTTGTACTTTCTTCTTTCGCTATTCTTCCGCTTGGTGATCAACCCTGTGTTGACGGCACTCTTACATGAGGTAGTTAAGGACGTCACAAAAGATAAAACCAAAGCAAAAGCCCATTATGTGCAGCATTTCTTGAATTCTGCTACGATATTCGTATTTTTAGGAATGGACCAGCAATGGGATCGATTTCACTAATAGCATCTGTACTTTACAATATTCAATCGTTTTCTACTTCGAGCCGCAATTCCGCTGGTTCCAGACCGTTTTCTTTAGTTAAAATGCGAAACGACTATGGGAAATTCTTATGCTACGCTCTTGCAGGAAAAGGACCATTGCGTTTCTTTGGCAGAAACATCTCTCTTAGCTTTTTAATCTATCGACTTGATTGTTTGTCAAAGAGCTCCGCATTCGTTATCTTTCCGGATAATCAACCTCAGTTGTCGTAAACGTATTTGTGGAATTTCCCTATCGACGGATTCGAAAGCCACGAAGCTTTTGTGGACCACAGATGGGAAGATGAGTGGTGATGTTAGCCTTAGAGCCTTATCAAAATATATCGAATCTGCTTTAATTTCTCGGTTGGCGGAAAGGAACTGGTTGGCCCATACCGAAGGTCAACAGCAAACAAGCTTACACGGCATAAGGACAAAATCACGATCGGATTTGGGTAGACTACCATTGATTCGTCAGGCGGATCAATACCAATGGAGCAATGGAGCTGATCGTGACATGGGGGAAAAAAATATCCGGTATGATTACGGTTAGATAAGCAGCGCAACTGGACCACCGGTAGGAAAGGCTGTTAACATTGAATTATGGTTGTTGAAAACTACGATCAATTTGATCGACTTATGTGAACAAGACAAGAAGAGGACTACTCGGAAAAAAGCAGAATATTCCAGGATTGAAGAGTATAAATCTGATTTGTCTTTGGGAAACCTGAAGCTGATTATGGACATTGATCGTGAAAAAGCCAGAAGATTGAGGCTTTCTACTTCGCAGATTGCACAGGATATGCGTACGGCATGTTTGGATTGGAAGTGTCCAATTCAAAGAGGAGACGATGATTATCCAATCCAATAAGGTTGATCAGGGATTACCGATATGACATCAATGCACTCAGTTCAATAAAGAAGATAGCGATTCAGAAGAAGATAATTTGAGAAGATAAGCGTGACGTGCCAATTTCGGGCAGTGCTGATATCAAAAAAATTTATGGCTCTACCTATGGGTTCAGGTAAAACGAAAATTGGAAAAAGGCAGTAGCCGGTTTTTCGAATGTGCCGGATGGGTATAATGCTACCGAAATTCAATCAGAAAAATTCAAATTGCGAGGAATAATACGAGGTGCCTGATGGGACTCACTGTAAAAAGCTTACTGGAGAGCAAAGGGAACAGGCTAATCTCATTGGAGTTTCCTTCTGAGGTGTTTCGGGGATGCAATTTCCTGATGTTTCTGATTATCGTGGCTCAGTTCCATATTCGGTGACTACACCATTTTATCATATATCATGCATCAGTGTGATTGAGCACCATCGGCGATTATTTTTAGGTTTGAGTTTGCCTTTTAATATGGATTTCGATGGTGATCATGACTGTAAATCGGGAATTATATCGCTAGCCGTTGGTTGTGAATAATGCGATTGTATGATTGATTTACAAATCTTGTCAGAGAGCGAAAGCGAGTATAAACCTTGAATCAAGAAGGTAGTTCGTTAGATTTTGTAGACCTAGTGAGGAGTATCGTAGAGCGCGTAAAAACTCGACTCTCGTCCAGTGCTTCTTACTGCGACGACTACAGTACTTGGATTGATTCCTTTGGCTTATGGAATGAACATTCAATTTACGGGACACTTTTGAGTTCTTTTGATCCACAATTTTATGTAGGTGGAGATAATGACTGGCCTTTTGCGGGACATGGCATTGGACAGTTGATATTTGGTTTAAACCTTTTGCGACCTTTCCTTACGTTAGTGCTCGTACCGGGCTAATGTATTTGATGGCGGAAAATTTCAATATGAAAATCCGTCAAAACTTAGAGGCCTAGCCGAATTAAGGATTGGTGGTTTTTTTTATTAAAAACCTTCGAATGTTTGTCTCGAAGGTTATTTGTTTTTTTTTAGCCTCCATTTGTTTAGAGTTGCTGAGCAGATTGACGTAAAATTCCGTTTTCCCAATATGAAAGAGAGAAGATGGACAAGAATTGAAATGGTATGTTGATAGTACAACCACCTCCAGATCTGCAAAAAAAAGCGTGCAGGATCGTTTTAAAGACAAGGAGTGGAAGTTGACTTGCCGCATAATAGAAGAAGTTTACGCAATGGTCGACCGGAAAAAGAAAGCTCAAAGGCACTTCTTTAATGGATATGTATTTGTCAAAACTTAGGAGAAATCAACTTTGGGATGCCTACAGGTGCCCCGGATTGCAGTGAAGTGTGCATTTCTCAGGTAATCATGCTACAGTATCGAGAAAGAGGTTCTGGATATGGATTAAGCGAATATCGTAGAAATGGCGTAGCATCGAAAACTGAAATGGATCCAGAGACTTGAGCCTGGGGAAAAAGTGGAAAGAAGTTGCGGGCCCATTACAGCATTAATGATCGGAGAAAGTGATCGAGCGAGGGAATTAAAGATTACTTATGCATTCGAATTCCGGGGATTTATCAGAACATTTTTAATCCAGCTTTGCCTCTGAAAATTTTTGGGAAGTAACACGCTTAAAAAAAAAGAGAAAGGTCAGCAATCGCTGACCTTCTCTTTTAGATTTGTAAACCGGCAGGTCTAATCTTTTTTGCCTTCGTGGGATAAAATACCTACGTTAGACGATTTGGGCTCTGGCTAGATGAGTCTCCATATTTATTGAAACCTACAATTTTCCTTCAAGATTATCAGTGAAAGTAAAAACATAGTTCTTCAACCCAGCAATATCTCGAATAAGGGGACCCAAGAAAACTTAGACTGCTCGTAATGGACATAGCGGTACTGAATCCGTTCGTTAGTCGGTTGTTCCTCAGAATTTGAAAGCTTTTAGGTTTGCTTAAGTATTTGCGACCATCGATACCAAGACCAAACCCCCATAAAGGTTGACTTTTGCTCCGGTTCATATGGTTTGGCGAATGCAATTAGGTTCATACTTGGGCATTACATCAAAATAAACTTGCGGATCCATTAGACCGTGAAAGCGCCTCGTTTCGGTCATTTATTTTGGAGTCCCTTGACTCGGCGTTGCTCCGCTCGAAAGCCACTGGAACCGGCGTGTTCCTCGAAGATCAATCTCTGCATTTAATTTTTGTGTATGCGGCTGAAATAGAAGGTTTAATTCCAAAATTCCATGCCCGTATTGTCACCTTATCTAGGTAAGCAAAAATGGACCTACTCGAAAGTGAGAATTATGGTTTCTTGGAATACCCGTTCCTGATAGAAGAGCTCTGACCCAGTCGAAGTCGGCTAGAAGCATTTTGATAAAAATAAGAATGCTGGTAGGATTACTATCCTAGACATAATTGAGTTACACTGCAATAAAAATTTTAATCAGAGGTGGGGGATTTTAAGTATTGACAACACAAATATGCCCAATCGGTAAGGCTATTCTTAATTAGAACTCGAAAAGTCTGGAATTAGGTCGTATTTCAATTACTTTTTTAGCGAGTCTTCAAATCTTTGCAAACTCATCTCTTGTGCTTCTTCAGCTTCTTTCCGGCAAGACGTCACTAATTCGGGCAGCTCTTTGACAAAGGGCTGAAGTCATTCCACGCTTTTTTTCTTCTTTCTAATTCACTAAGAATCAAACTCCAGTCGAATTTCATGCGCTTCAGTATAAGTTAACTCAGATCATTTTGCTTGATCTTTAGTGAGGTAGCTGGCTAATTTTTGTTGTTGTATGAGTGGGATATTTCTTGTCCAATCTGTGGAGAACTTAACCCAACAGGGTGACTCCATCCAGCTCAGTTTCTGGTATATCCACCGATTTAGATGTGCGACTGGGCTCTAAATGATTAGTAAACTCAGTTTGGAGTTTGGAACGTTGCTCTTTGACTACGATCAGTTGATTCACAGCTCAGATTATTTTTCGCTACTGTCCAAAGAGTTTGGTATTCTCAAGAGATTTTTCCCGCAAAATGAATTTGAGGCGGATCTTCGTTCGCACTTGCTCTTGAGCAAGCTTTCAGCATATTTGTAGTGCTTGATTTGATTTTGCAAAGCCAACCTGATTGATTCGTGATTCAGATTTTTTAAATTTGAAGAGCGAGATAGATCGATCCAATCGAGTTAAGCCAATTTTAATTTTTCCTCAAAATCCACTAAAAGCTGGCCAAAATAAAATTCAGCAACTGCTGTTGGAGTTTACAGGGGTGTGCGCGGTCAGGGTCAGCGATAGTTTCATCTCGTTCTGCCCCAATTCCTGTATTACCGGAAGCGGAATTTCGCGCATTGCGGATTGCCAAACGGATATCATCAAAGCAATCTAAGTCAATGGCGCCACCTCTCTGATAATTAATGACCCACCAATCAGGTTTGGTTTTTTCCAGCTCTTCAAAAATCCGAATCAAACTTGCCTTAATACTAGAAACAGCTCATTGCCCTGCATGGTGGCTGGATAAAGCTTTGGTAGATTTATAGTTTCTGAATTTGATTCGATGTGATTGACAAAATTTCCCCATAGGCCCGCCGCACCTTGGACTGCTGATGATTGCTTATTCTTTGGATTACTGTGGGGAGTGTTATTGCTTGCAATTTAGTCGTAAACGAGGCGCTGGGTTAGTTTGTCCAAGGTTTCCGTCGTAGCTCGCTCTTTCAACCTAGGAAAATGAGGGGCAATGTCTTTGACATGAACTCAAGCCATAAAGGGCGTGAAAAGTTTACTGGCTATTGAGCAAGCACTTCATTCCATTTAAAAAAGTTCCGCTCCTGTTACTGATTCAAATCGTGCAGCCGACCGTGCGGTAGGTTGATTGCCATAAGATTGGCCTTGATTTTACCTAAGACTGGATTGCCTTGGTTTTTCGACTAATTCAAAATAAGGGCATGTCCCTGAGGAGCCAATCGTAAATCCGAAATCTCCTCCAATTACCAATTAAATGGTTCAAGATTAGCTTCAAGCGTGGTCTTGAATTACCCGATTCAGTTCGGACAATGGATTTAGGATTTCTCACTGCTTAAAATTCGATGCATAAAGTTATTTGATTCTGATCAATCAGACCTTTTTGTGGCTTTGAGCATAGGGGCGGAACTTGAGTCTCCAACAGATCCGAGATGCTTCAATAGATTTTTTAACCACCAACCGGATTTCCTTAGATCATCAACTCGCTGAGTTTCTAAAAGTGAAAAAGTAGACCTCTAACTGCTCTTGATCAGGGCATGGCTCATTTTCTGAAAAGTCCGGCACGGCATGGCATTTGCCAAGACAGAAATTATACCTGGAAGCCTCCATTACTTTTCATTGGCTTTGCCGTCATCAGATCATCTCCAGAGACAATAGGAAATCTTGGCATTCCTGCCGAGATGCGCATGATTGTCCAGATTTACGCAACTGGTCCTTCATTCCTAAAATGTTTTGGATGCTGCGCTAGGTCAAAGTGTACCAGTTGGTCATATTCGACAATGGTTCCGCCCGGAAGTATTATAGAGCATCACTGGAACTGAGAGCGCTGGTCGGCTATAGCCAGATAATGGCGATGATTCCAGCCTGCGAAGGCTTTATTTGTATAGGGGCTTACGGAAAGTATGCTGAGACACAGTAAAATCCACGGATTAATTTCTATCCAATGACCGACTGAGGTATTGTTGCCTCGATCCCAAGCTGATAGGACTCGGCCTGAAGAATAACGAATACAGCGTCAAGTACTGATTTTTTCTCTGACCAGTCAAAGTTGCCGTCTCGCCGGTGGCCGAGAACTACCAAGTTAATCTACCCCTCCGTGAGATAGTGATCAATATAGGCGTTTGAGTCCAGCAAGATCAAGGGGAGTAAATCTGCATGAAAAGGAGGACCAAAGCACGCCGGTGCCTTTAAAATTGTGATTCATAACTGTAAGGTTTGGAGGTTAAAGATAATGCGATGGGAGGAATTACGACTCTGATTTAAAAAAAAATAGGTTTGAATCTGTAAGGCTGTATAAGGCATAATCATTCGCCCCCACGGATTATTTCTGTTACAATTGATGTTTAGGTATATTATCAATTTTTTGTAGGATGATTAATTCACCAACAATTTTTATTCAATCATGAATTACAATTTCCTAGAATTTCCATCACCGTCGCTCTATCAGACGTACAGGGATATGATTATTCTCAAAAAGTGCTTTATTTCATTACTATTTGCAGTAAATAGAGAAGCATTTCTTGGCGAGAAATAGTGAAAGATAAGTCGGATCAAAAGATGTTTTAAGCTTCTTCGGCAAGTTGTTGAAAAATTGCTGGTTTGAAATTCAGCTCATTGCCGAATGTAAAGTTTACGAGTTTATCGTTATTGCCAAATCATAATCCATGGGTATATCGGAGATTATAGCACAATCCACCGCTCCCATATCAACAAAAGAAGGAAATTATCCGTCACATTATTTAGATCTCCTTCGATGACTATTGGCTCGGTTTTACGAAGTTTGAAAGATCGGAGTAACCAGAATGCATCGATCAAATACGTATACTGGAACGTTGCAGCGTAGTTTCCACGACCAATGTATTCGAGATGAAAAAGCTTATTTTAATATCTCCATTATATTCAAAAACCAATCCGAATTCATGGAATTGAGGAACATTTTATAACCGATAAAACCAGATGTGAAAGCTAGTAAAAGGCGAATAATCATTCGCCCTACAACCCGTACTATTTTCAAAATTCCTCCTCAGAAATCATCTGCACGCCCACCGTTCCTGAACGCTTTTTTCTTTTTGCTTGGCCCCTCTCCTTCACCTTCGATAATGGAAATCAAGAGTTTTTGGAAACAGTACTGATGTATTTGGCCACCATGAGATTGTACAAAATCTACGATCTGTCGCCGCTTGAAATTGATCAGTTTTCCACTTGCCATATCCTTTTTCCTCAGGCACTCCCAAAACCTGTGCTTGGATTCATCAACCTCCAAATGCAAGCATGAGCTTTTTAACCTTGTCTATAAGCTTATGCATTGGCTTCTTGCACAAAAAAAAATCATGGAGCTCGATTACCAAAGTTCGGGCCTACGCCATTGATTTCGGAGCCCAATTCTTCTGAAGTAGCAACGCAAAGCTTTTCAATAGTCCAAAATGGCCTTGCAAGAAAGCTGCGCGTGTTTTCACCGATTATTTCTATCCCGAATTCAAAAAGAAACCTTTTCAAAAAGGTTGGCTTTTGGAATTGATATGCCTTCCATCATATTTTAATGACTCCATGCCTGAAATGTATTTGCTTTCAGTTTTTTGATGTCGTTCTACGGAGTTCATATGATAAATCCTAAATTAGCTGTGAAAGCAAAATCCCTGAATTGTCCCTTCAGTTTTTGCTGGCTGCAAGAATTTCCTGAAAAACTCACTCTTCTTTCCAAGGAGGATCTCAAGGACTACCGCAGGACAAGGACATAACTCCAATTTTGGAAGCTAGTGATCTTTAGTGAATTGACAATTAAATTCTACCAACCGGTATTAGAGGGACTTTTTTCTTCAAACTCGAATCGGTTCTTGAAATGCTTTTAAGTCTCGAAGAGCGTTAAAGCAGCACTTCGATTAGAAAAATCTTTGATTGCTTGAAGGGAAATCCCCTCAGTCAAGAGCAAATAGTGCTTTTCTACTTTGATATACAGCAGTCCATCACTTCAAGCTCATATTGATCATGGACATTTTCCAACCCAAGAGGCTCTTTCTTTTTTGGCCTCAAGATCTAAAGGTCTGCTGGATCTATAACGAAGTCCTGATCGATTCAAGGCTCGGTTCGCTCCGTCCCCAAAGAATCAATATCCTCGCTCTTTTGGAGACAAAATGCTCAATTTTGCCAATACCTGAGGAGGCATTTCAAGTGTTTGGACGAGTAATGTTTTGCCTCCACTTTCCATTTTCCGCTCCAATCAGTACATCTGGACAACGTTGATGTAAACCACGGGTTTGCTTCTGAGTTTTCCGAAAGTGCCTCCATTTACTCCGGTGATTTTTGGATTGAGTTTCCACCTCGCCTTATTTCACAGTTAGCAAAATCACCTGCATGAAGTCCTAAACGCTCTATTTCATGTTGTTGCGTTATAAAGCGAAGCTCGCTTCAGGTTATTGCCAGCAGACTAACCCCGGGGAAAGCCAAATTTGCGACAGTGTGAGTCGCTCCAGACGCCCAACTTTGGTAAGTGATCGGATAGCAATTCAGTCATCTTGCCACTTTTCGGCTCTTATACTGTATAGGCAATAAGCCAGCGAGGGTTTTTTTGCTGTGGAAACCCAATTCATCGCGCTGGCAAGCTATTTACTTTCAAGACCACGCCATCGAGTATCCAAGGGAAGTGTAAAACGTTTTTCCCCAATTCTTCGATTATTGGACCACATACCTGGAGGAATTCGTTTTTCGGTAAGGTTGGGGATACATTGAAACCCCATGTTTCAATTGATGAATAGCATCCTCTGGTCTCGACTTCATCTACACCTAGTAATTGGTAGAAATAGCAATATTAATCTCCGCTTGGCCACGAACTGGCAGAACCGCATTTTCAATGTTCCCGAAGCAGGCATTTCAGGGTTTGCGAGCAAGCATCCCCATTTTTCTTCGCGTAAGTTGATTGATTTTTTGAACTGCGCATGTGTAAAAAATATTCCCCTCGAACTTCAGAAAATTATCGGGAACCCTTTCCCCTCTGATGTAAGAGGAATGTTTTCGAAATCGTTTTTACATTTCAGTTGACATCCGTCACCTTTGTACCATCCCTTCGGGTTACGCGGCGAAAGCCAATTTTTCCATTTTCATTTAGACTAGACTGATGGCGACCCATCAAATTTCATTTCGCAGGAATATTCAAGTCAGTTCTTCAAGCCTTTCTCCCACTCGATCATCAAAGGCAACCAATCTCAATGGTATAGGTGTTTCCAGGAAAGCATTTTTGTGGGAATGCGTCGAACTCTGAAAATCTGTAATCGTAACGCCAACGCCGCTGACTTTGGCTATTCTGAATGCAATAAATCTGGAAACTTATTTTCCAGGACTGACTCAATTTCCTCTAGAAAGCTGATCGAATTCATAATCAGATTATTTCCGGACTACTTTCCTGATAATAGAGGGAAGTTGTTGTCTATTGATTTGATCGGAAAGATGAGGTGATTCGGAGTTCAGGGCTTCGCTTGAGTCATGTGTATCTGGAAAAATTCGGCCCTGGTAAAAAATAGGATTTCGGATGGGGAAGGAGCAATGGTTTTGTTCTTGGAAATTTTTTTAACCGCAAAGGACGAGAAGAACAAAAAGTAATATGTGTTGGATTTAATGAAAACCATAGATTTTGGTTTGTATTGTTCCCAATGAGAAATTGGGTTCACGGTAACGTTTGTTTTTACCGCAAACAGGACCCAAAGCAAATAGTTGATTTTGGTTAAACTAATTGGCAGTAATCCAATGGAAGCTTTTTTTTACCGCTAAGGGATTCGTGACTTAATTTTTTAAGCAAGCTTATTTCTTTCCACTCTTCAATCGATATCAAAGTCCATCTTTGTGCGTTCCTAGTACTTTTATCTTGGAGAGTTTGGGATGGTTGGGATTTATGAAGAAGTTGCTATTCTTCGGCCTATACTACTTGACCCTCAAAACCGCAGATATCGTCTTTTAATTTCACAACAGTTCGTTTCCGATTGTTTGAGTCGGCTTAAACCCAGGTGTTTTGAAGTTCCAGGCCTTCTGGTAGATCCTAACTAGCCTTCACCTCTTGCGATAGTAAGTTCGTCTGGATCCTCAATCTGCACATTAAAAACCGCATCGTCTGGTAAATCCTCGCTCAGTTTTCTAAATGACAGGAAACCTCCAAAAGTTGCCACGCTCTTGTTTCTGCAGGTATATTGGCCATTTCGCGGTTATTAAAACTGTTCCGCGATACCCTTCCAGTCCTGAAGGCGTCCAAGTAGCCAAGACACAGTAGTTTTCAAAGACTGACTATTTTCCATCTTTCAATCCTAAAAAAAAACTATCAATTTCAGGCCAGGTTATCCAAATTCCAACCGACCTTAGAGACTGAATCCTTAATCTCGGATTCCCGAATTCCCCCAGTGGATCGTGATCTAGCATGAGTTTCCGGACGAATTTTCCTCCCGCATAAGACGATCAAGTTAGGCTTCTTCAGGCCAAACGCTGAAATGTTTTCCTCTTATTTTAAAGACCTCCAGTCATAATCAATCAATTCGTTGATCAAAATAAGTTCAGTCATGTCTCTGCCTAATCAATAATAAAATGTTCGCCTTTACTCTTTTCTTCAATTATAAGTCGGCTGAGGAATACCATAGGATTGCTAAGACAGTTTTTACAGGATTATTTAAGCGTTTGCTTATTGCCTCAAATACGTTCGTAGGAATGCCAAGCTCTGATCAATCCACCCGCTCTAGTTTGCTTACTCCATGATATTTCTTGCCCCAGCGACTTATGGGGGGGAGACTAGACCTTTCATGTCTTGGAGCAGAAGTTTGCCTGCACAAAAGCATTTTTGGAATGCTTTTTTGAGTGTCGAAAATCAAATTTTTATTTTCCCATGCGCAACTTAATTTGCTATTAAAATAGTAAAGCCAAATATGTTGCTCATAAATTGAAGATGCTTGAAAATTAAAAATTACTTTTGTTTCACGTGCTTTCGGATTAGGTGGAATCCCGCAAAGCTGCATGTATGCTTAGAAATTTGGCCTTGGGAACTAGTCTCGATTCGCTCAGCCCGGAGGGTCATGATTTGGTCTTTAAGGATGGCGGAGAGGTACGTTTATTCTCAGATTTAGGTTCATTCCTTTACGCCCCAAAAAAATTTCTTTTTACTAAGTGAAGAGGCCGGTTTCCAGAGTAAAGGCCTGAGGAAGAAATATTTTTTTCAGGTATTTTTTATATTTTTTTTGACAAAAGTTCCATTGAAGCTAATTCACCCAATTTTTTTTTTAATTTTTGCCCCGAATTTTTTTTGGCTTATTTTGGGAAAAAGGGCCATTTTAAATGCCCAACAAATTTTTTTTTCAAAAAAAACAAAAACCACAAAAACCCAAAAAAAAAATTTTTTAAAAAAAAAAATTTTCCGGATTGGTTTTCTTAAAATCTCTCTTCTTTTGTGTGT
>Ga0163217_1007386_pt1 | contig 14881 bp, 21 predicted proteins | sample SynspAceP_FD_185933 | JGI IMG/M metagenome (GOLD analysis project Ga0163217, IMG submission 185933) | Saline lake microbial communities from Ace Lake in Antarctica - Synechococcus sp. Ace-P (PacBio error correction) | ecosystem: Environmental > Aquatic > Non-marine Saline and Alkaline > Saline ... | reverse complement strand
TTCAAGAGTTCAGTCGGACCCTGAAGCTGGAGGAGGTTTTCTGAGTTGTGGCTTGAGAGAGAAAAGATTGATGACTTAATCAGTCTGAATTACTGGTGCTTTGTTGCTTGAATATTGAACATATTTCAAAAGTAACATCTGCTGGTGAATAGCATTAGAAGCATATTCGATTCCGGAGGTCATATCCGAACTTCTTCACGTGACCATTTCAATTCAGGCTGCCAAGCCTTATTCAATAATAATGGATTTTTGAGGCATCAATTTTGTAAAATCGAATTTCCTTATTGCCTTGCGATGCAATGATTGCTGGAATATTCAATCAGGATATCTGTTGTATCGATTTCCAGAGGAAATTATTCTAGGAGTTGTACCATCAGGTAAGTTATAGCTAAGAGATTTTCTTCAGTTACCTGTGCCGGATTAAGTCGCTAAGATATACGGGCGGACAAGTTTCCTATGTTGGGTTCAAAAGAATCGCAATATGATGGATTCTCCATTCATTATTTGTAAATGCCTAGTAATTCGGTCGCTTATACTTTCCGATGTTGTAGTCCTGGAGTCAACCCAGTATTCAAGAGTGTGTGAACTTTTGTATTTTTTTGATTCATCTCATTCAGAGTCAACTTCAGCCAATAATAAAGCGAGATGTCAAGAATATAGGGCTAAAGAGAACCAGCAGTCGGAAATTTGGAATAAAGTCATTTCTTATTTAAGATAGGTGCACCAACAATTCTTCTAGCGTACGTTATAACAAGTTTTTTGTTGTTTCAATCGAGTCTTTCGGTGTTTAGGAATATTCCAGCGCCATTCGTATTGGTCGATTTATCGGCAAGTCAGATTTAAAAAGGGTTCTGTTAATTGTATGGCTTCATTGATTCTATTTAAGTCTTGGAGGTTGATTGTTGGTGAGTGCCGTCGAAGGATTGATTATCGTTGATGAATTATTCAGTGATTACATTTGCAATTTCTTTTTGGTATTCGAGTTTTCCAGATAGCAAGTGGTGGATCTTTACCTTATTTTTTCTGAGTGGTTTAAACTCGGGTAAGGAGTTAAGGGAAAGCCCCCAATATAGGAGGCAAGTGTGGTGCGAAACTTGCATGGGAGATTGTAGGTAAGAAAGATTGTCGCAAAGCGACTCCATTTCACGTAATTGTAGCACCCGTAAGGCAATGTGATGAGTCATGCTTTGCGGTTCGGATGGGATTTCTGTTCCTTTTGGCTTGGCTTTGCAGACGATTGATAGCGGAGCATTTACCAGGATCTTGGATCAGGACGTAGAGGAGAAAGTCGCTCATGGAATCCCTGAAAATCTGGGCGAATGCGAATTGTAGGTGCTTGACTAAAAGAAAAGAAGGAAGTAATAATTTCATTGAGTTCGCAGTTTGCGCTTCTGTGGATTCTGGAGTTTTGAAAGGAATCTGATCTTTTTAGACTTTGACTTCTTATAAACGGCTGGCTGTCCATGATAAGCAATGATGTACAATAAAGATAGAGCGCCCAATGCTGAGCGTTATCGATTAACTGACCAAATAGCTTGACCATGGACGATAATCTTTACGATGAATGAATAGAAGCTTAGAGGGATTGGGAGGTGAATCAAATAGAGGTGATAACCTGCCACCGATATTTGGCAATCCAAAATTAGACAGAAAGCGGTGGTAAGTCGACATAAAGGGGTAAGGAATATACAAGCAAGGCAATTCAAGGACATGGCTTCAGCAATTACTGTAGGGTAAAAGCCATCAATAGGCAAACATGAAATAGTAAATCACTTGAATTATTCTGAAAAAAATTTTATAGGGATTCGGTATTTTAGAGGATCTGGGCAAGCATCCCAGTAGAATAGTGTGCACATGCCTAAAGACCCCTTGCTTTTTTAAAGGTGCGAATATGCCAGACCATCGCATGCTGAATCGACCAACTAAGATAATTTGCAATCAAATTGTCTGCGGCATCTCAGGTTCTTGAAGCGGGGAAATAGCCAGGATAAATGGCGCTAAGAGGTATAAATGAATTTCAGTTCCAATGACAGCACGGATGGATGTCGAGTATCCTGATAGAAAGCTGGATGGGTATAAGTGATAGAGGCAAGAAATGCTTGAGCAATTCGATCGGGGAATAATTGCTTACGTTAAGAACCTCGCTAATGATGGTCGTCGAGTGTGGAGGGGTAATATGCGGTTTCAATTTCGGTATTAGTTCGCTTTAAGTATCATAGGTCTTGCTTCGGACTTAGCAATTGGATATAAGCACAAAACACTGAATCCCGCCAAAAATAAGAATTAACCCACTTTATTGGATAATTATAATTTGGATTTAATTTGACTCTTCAATTGGCCTGTAATCAAGGAGTCAGCATATTTGACAGCAGCTCGTTGAGCATGTTTTGAAAATGCAGGTAGCGTATTGGCCATTCGTGAGTGATGTTCATTTAAGGAGATAAAGTTTTGCGATTAGCTGCGATTTACGATAGTCAAGTGAGGAAATTAAGTGGTTGTAAAAAGCGATCTCATATAGGATTTTCTGGTTTTGATATGCTGCAGAGGAGTGGTATTAAGGATTGTCCGAATATCAAAGTTGTGATCTGGGAATAGAGTGCAAGTTGAACGGACCGATTATCCTTTTTTGCCTCGTCAGTGACTTTGCAAAGTCCGGGTCAGCCAGTGTCCCCATGAATTGCAAATTGGCTTATCTGAGTAATTGTCGCTATATAGAGGAAGTGGCCATTACCTATCAGAGAAATATCACGATCAAATATTGACAGTGAGAGTCGGTACAATGCTAGGATCGATCATTTTCCCACTTGGTGATGCGAGAGATCTCATTGCTGGAATTTAGAAAAGCCCTGGGAGATGCCTGACCTTGATTGCTTCATAGGTTTTTGCGTTACTCAGCGTTTTACCCTGAATTGATTTGCTGATGTCGAAAATCGCTACGTTTAAGAGAGCCATTCGAATCATTCTTCAAATTACTGGTAGCCTTAGATGTTTATTTTATCACAATTGATCTGCATTCGTACGCATATTGGATATAATGTGTAGATTTTAAGTGTGATAATGGCTACACGGTAGGATAGTAAGAAATGGTCCTCTAGATTCAAATCTTATCAGCAAGCACAAGAAAAATAATGACTAAAAGGAATTCATAACGATCAGAAACTAGGATATCAAATGTTTTTGGCAAGGAATTGGTTTGATTCATCTTTTCTATATTATATTAGGATTCAAAATAGCTTTGTGGTTGCGAAAATCCGATCATATACGGTGAGATTGCCGTTTTCCCCCGACCAAATGGATATGTACTTTCGAAATAAGCTAAAAAGAGTCTAGATCCTGAATCATCTTTTATAATGAAAACAAACCATAAACAAATGTTCAGGGTAAGACAAAACTAAAAAACAGTAGTCTTATTCTGAATTTTTTTTAGTATTTGCGGTAACCTGTTTGCGGTCGATTATAATCCATATAGAGTATTCGAGCCTGTTGCCCAGTGCAAACGTAAGTGAGGAGATGAATATCAGATTATTCAGAAAGGTATTCAAGATTCGGACAGGGTTACCAGGGTAATTGTTTGAAAATTAATATCTAGAAAGGTCAATTCGTGTTATAATGTTTCCAAAGTTACCTTATCGGCCGAAGAGGCGTCGGAGGATAGAGGAAAGGTGTATTTCTTCATCTATTTGGAAAATTAGAAGGATTGTATGGCGGTTTCGAGAGAGTAAAGGCTTGTAGGATTTGCCAATTGATTTTTAGGAATAACTCTTTGGGTCATTTTGCACCAGTTCTCTGTGTATTTGGGACCAAGGTACTGGATGCCAAAAAGCTGATGGTATTAATTTGCTCAATGAAAAACTGCTTTGGCATGATTTAGTCCGGTTCCATTAGCCCCTTTGTGAAGATTAGGTCCAAGAAACGTTTACCTGTGGATTGGATCGCGCTGGGACTGGAATTCATTCGAAGCAAAACATTTCTAAAACTGCCAACGTCGAACACATTTGATTAACATTGGGTGACTTATTATTGATGTTAGGTATGTTTGAATGGTAAATTCGACACAAGTCATTGAATCATAGTTCCCATTCTGCATTGTCTCGAGAAGCAAACACCAAACCAGTTGGTGAGGGTAATAGCTATGTACTTGTCTATATCTGGGTATTCGTCTGGTTGGTCATTGATGCCCCATGCCATGGATCAGTTCCTGGGCTTAATCATGGACTTACGTTTACAGTCGAAATGGTCCATGGATTACTTACAAAAAAATTATTGCTATTGAAATCTGATACATTTAACGGTATTATCTCTTCTTACATCTCAACCAGGAGAAAAAAGCTTATTTTCTTAATCCCCAAGCAAAAAATTTTGGCTTAAGGAGATTGTTTGGTTCTGGATTAGTTTTTCAGAATACTTGTGATATATCCAGAAACTTTTGAACACCATCCAGCTTTGCAAGAGTAAAATCGATGAAATCAGGTTGATTTCCCAAGTAACTTTTCCCTTTAATGATTCACCATCCCACTTTGGGGAAAGGTTTTGAAGAGGAATCGGTAGCTCTTTATATCATCAAAGTTTTGGGAGAGTGGTTGTAGTAATAGTATAAATCCCATGATTTCTCTTGCCCTATGAACAAGTAACCATAACTCGTACATTACAATATCTAGGTGGTTTTTACTTCTGCCAAATAGGAGATGAAAGTAAGGTTCACCGGTTGGGTTCGGAACGAAAGATTGATGTATGCAAGAGTCGTGATATTATATCTAGTTTTTTTCCAGATTAGCTTGAATCTTGTGGTTATATGTCGAAGATAATTTGATATTGGCTCTCCGAACTCTCGCATTTAGTTTTTATTCACCAATTTTGTACATCGTGGAATATTTTAGCAGGTTAAATACAGCATACGCGCTTATTTGGTTTGAGATAGACAAAGATATGTTGGATTCGATGTATGGTTTCCAAAACTTTATCAAGATTTTGAGGAGATTTACAGGATTTTGAAGAAATTCGTTTTTTATTGTTGGAATCCTTAAAAGGATTGTTCTGTTCAGGATCCAAGACTTGATTTTGTTCAGCAATGGAATCCTTTGTTCAGTACACTTAAATTAAGTTATGTTTCGGACAGTGGAAAGTTAAAATCTCATCTGATTAGTTGTTCACGGGTTTTGATGGATTTTGACAAAGTGGTGTTCGTTCAACATCTCTAAGGCTTCCCCCCCAAACCGATAGTGCTTTTTATGATGTGATTGTAGGCTATGCAAATGTCTTGCATGTATAGATAACGGTAGAGGAGATTGGATTCGAATTCAATTCACGGATTTAAGGTTTGTTAAGACCTTTTGTCCCATTGCAGCGCGCTTTGTTCGCTGGCTCCTTTTTCTTGATCGTAGGACTACAGGGATCGTCGTGACCTGATTGATTCTGAGTCGATTTCATCTTGTGAGTCTTCATTTTTTAGGAATCTGCTATAATATCAGCGTGTTGATATTTATAGCATTCGTTCTTGATGGTAGCACCAAGTGATCACTTTCTATTCTGAGTTTAGTAGTTGACAGAATAGATTCATCAACTTATGGTTTTATTAATAATATTGTTTTTCTTCGGGGTGTGTTTTAATTTAGTTCCAATACCACTAGTGATTTTTATGGCTTTTGATAAAACCCATGAGGATTTAACAGGTGCTGTTAGGAAATTTCGTAGTGAGATGGATTCTTTTTTTTATTAAAATTCAGGTTGACTCTTTATTAAAAGGAGTTTTTGATTCGGTATACTACTTGATTTTATTTCTTCTTACTCTCTTTTTTTGCTTTATAGCTTCTTTTTTTTCTTTCAAGTGTTTTGGTAGCTTGAATTTATGTCTTGGTTTACTTATGGTTCTTGCATGAGTTCGGATTTAAGTGGAGGTTAAATTATTCGTTTATGTTTTTTAGGATTAAAGAAGTTTAGTCTAAATTAGGAAAATTCGCTTACAGCTAGATTGAATAAAAAGCTGATAATAGCAGATGTTATTTATATCATTTCTAATTTTGGAGGTCTTATGCTGGACATCAAGTGCTCTTACTCATTTTTATCTACTAAAAACTTCTTATTTTAGAGGTTTTGTATATAAATCCACAGATTACAATCAAAAAGAAATTGTTTTTTGAGCTCTTTTTATGGAATTATCAGATAAATTGTTAGTGTTTTGGTCGAATTTTGATGAAAATTATGTGATGAGACTGTATGTCCCTAATGTAGTTTTTCCCCAATACCTTCAACTCACCGGTATTGATTGATCTGGGTTATTCTGGGACTTGTCATCCCGTCAGATGTTTGCCTTGGATTCCGATAATGGGTAGAGATTTGCCCACAAAATAGGGTTGATATCTTTTGACTGATGTTTTTTTCGTTTGATTGCTTGGATATTTGAAAATATGATCGTGATCTGATACTCTTTTGTGGCTGGATTTGTCACCCTATGAATTCATTGGTCAAAGGATTTATTTTTGGAGTTGAGCGTACCAATATTTTGATGTCTCTGAAAATTGCATTTTGTAGCTGTGTATTCATCGTGTAAGGCAAAGCTAGTTTATTTTATCAAGTTGTCCCTTTTTTGGATTCAGGAAATTGGCGGTTCGTTCTAGGATCTTGGTGAAGCATATTTGGAATTGTTTATTAATGAATTGGTGTCATTGAAGAAGAGTACCTTTTAGAAGGGTCCCCTAAGGTAAATTACTTTCCGATCGGGATTGGGATCTTGACATTAGGATTTTTCAGGTCTTTTGTAGGGTTTTTTAGGCGTTTGGAGAGAGCGTTTTAATGATGGAGTTGTTGGGAGTTTTTTGTGAACTTCACGATTGATTGTGTAGGATGGTGTTTTTTTCGGTTTCAGATGATGTTGACTTTTGTCGGAGTAATTGGTTAATAAATTTTGTTGGTGGTTTAGTGATAGTCAATCAAGTTCGTTATTGCTGTTTCTTTATTTGTGGTTTTTATTTTAGTTTTAGGTTTTGATTTCAGGTTCTTGTTGATTAGTTCATTTTTTATAAAGGTTTTTGTGCGGGGGTTGATTGTTCGTTTTATAGTTTGAAAAGGTATTTATGATAATTTCTAGTGGATTTTGTCTGTTTGGTCTTAGTATTTCATGGTTGTATATGTTCTGCATTACATGTTTTGTCATCGCTTTGTTTCATTGTTTTTGAGCATGCCAATTTATTATGTTTCAGAGGTAGATTGTGCTGCCCATTTGTTTTCAGCTGTCTTTCATTTCCGTTTTACGAATATGGTTATGCGTGATTTTAATTAATGCGCAATTATATTCTTTTGTTAATTCAATTTTGATCCTGAGATGCTAGCGCCTTTTTAATAGGAAACTTCTTTAGTTTTAGAAGTTTTTTTGGGAAGCTTGAGTCTTATGTTTGAAAGGATTTTTTAATTATGTGAAGTTTTGCCGGGCAGAAATCGATTTATTTATGTCGATTTGAAGGTTCGATAGATTTGTTATTTATTGTGTCTAGGAATTGAGATGGTCCGTAGGTTTTCTGGGCATTGAATGGATATTTCACATAATGAAGCCTGATGACTATATCCTATTCAGAATGATTTTGAATCGGTTGTGTTTTCTTAAGTTTTGTTGTTGTTTTGCTTTCGATAGATTGATTTGTTTATTTTGTCAGTGTGAGGGATTGACAAAGGTTAGGGTGGTTTCCGGGTTGGTTTGGCGAAGGTATGTGTTACACAATTGCCATTGTGATTTGTTATGTGCGAGTGTTGATATTGATAAGTAACGGAGGTTCTCGATTATTTTTATGGTTTAAGGTTTATGTTTTGGTCAGAGGTTTAATGGTTTTTTTTCTCTCTTCGTTGTTGTTGTGGGTTAGTTGGATATTTTTTGAGTACGATTTAGTGTGTTAAATTCTATGTAGGGGGGTGGGTGCCGGTTAGTTTGTTGTAAGTTATATTGAGCGTACTTCCAGATGAGCATTTGGTGTGATCCTACTTTGGTGCCGTGAGAGTGGAATGGCCGGTTTGTGTTGTCTGTGGTCGAGGACAGTGAATTGATGATCAATCATTTTTGATGAAGGGCTGGAGAGACAGCAATTGGGTGGAATTTGCGTTGGTTGGATTGTAGATTGTTTGAGTCATTTGGTTTGTGTCGTGGGGTTGGTTATTGGTGGTGGTACTTAGAATGTCTATGGAGGTAATGTGTGTCGTTTTGATATGAGGGAGATGGGTTGATGTGGTCGGTGTTCTAGGGGATGAAGTGATCGTTGTTTGGGTGGTGGTTTTAGATTACAGGGTGCTTTTTGGCAGTATATTTAGGCCTTTTGTGGAGCGTTTAAAGTAAGAGCGTATTCTTTGCTATGAGGAAGAGTGTTGGACGTTAGGGATAATTGGTGAGAAGTATTGATGATTTGGGGATGTGATGTTGAATTATGCTGAGTGTATTCTTTGTGGTGGTGGTGAAGGGGGCGTTGTAATAAATTGAGTGGACCGTTACTTTGAGAGTGATAATGATTGCTGAGAAAAGCTTTGAAGTTTTAGGCCGTGGGAAGTTGTTATGGGAATTGAGCCGTTTCACTAGGCGATTGTTATAAGGATGCTGTGTGGTGTGGGCAATGTTGATATTAATTGTGCAGGGTTATTTCTTTTAAATTATAGATTAACGGAGATTGAAGGCTCCTGACGAAGTGTTAGGAGGTCATTTTTTTATGTAAAAGTGTAAATTATTTATACTAAATCTTGAGTCAGATAGAACCTAGGATATAAATGGACCGAATGAGAGTCCTATGGTGTTTGTACTTGGTTCTTGGGTTGTGGTAGTATGCGCTTTTGAACTGAGGAATCAAGATTAGAATCATTTATGGAGGCAAAGGCAGGGATTTATGGCCTTGGATGGATCGAGAAGGATGGCCATTTTTTCCTGTACCATGTTAATGTGGGGAGTTTCGGTCAGAGTGATTGGCGAGGGAATTGGCTTGTTTTGAAAGTTTTTAAATTGGCTTGAGAAAACTAGATAGGAGATTGATGTGAGGGTTTTGGTCAGATTCGGTATGGCGTTCGAAAGTTTTTATAGCTTTTATGGGATCTTGTTGATGATGTATACCCCGAGGTTTGAAGGAATTTTAATTTGAATTTACAATGTTGGTGATGATGTTGCGTCAGATTTAGGAGCCGATTCTGCCTGTTATGAGGTCCAGAAGGGGAATCGATTTGGATGAATTGGAAGAGACTAGTTGTTGATAATTTCGATGTTGGGGCTAAAAGGCAATTTTGGGGGAGTATTCAGTACTTGTTCGCTTTAAATGGGGAAATAATCTTTGATAGTTGGAATTAGTAGCTGGGCTTAGATCAGAGAAAGGGTTATTGATCATGTCAGTATTTGTCATTGCAGGTTGAACGAAGAGAAGCATATGTTAGGATTTACAATTATTTTGGGTGGGTTGGGGCTAATTTCTGGAGGTGATTATTACGATTAAGCGAACTTCTTGATCGAGTATTTGAATTTCGATAACCGCAGTTTTATGTTTGGAGGGTTTTGAGGTTGATTTTGGAAGTTTTAGGGGATTTGCCGAGTTTAATTATTTTTTGTCCCGATTGATAGTTCCCTTTTTGTCTAAGTGTAAGAGTCTGAGTTGTTTTTTTGGTTGTGTGTGGGGATTGTGGATTTTTGTACTAACGGGTAGATAGAGGGTTTTTTATGGATATGGATGGGTAGGTTGATGATGGGTTCCAGATGGAGACCTTCAATGGAGGATTGTGTAGTTAGTTTGATTTTTTTTGATGGAGTTTTTTATTTCATTTAAGCTGTAAGGAAGTTTTTTTGCTGGATTTTTTAACTACTTCTTTTAATCGTAAGGATAAAGGTATTTCTTTATTATTCGGAAATCATGGCAAAGACGAAGGGTAAATTAGGGACGATAGATGCTAAGGTTACCAAACAGTGAAAAGAAAGAGCTGTAAGTGAAAAGGGTAAGAGATTTTTAAAATCGTAGTTTCGGGAGTAAAAGTCCTTTTTTTTTAGGGTCTCTGGAAATTTTTAATTAAAGGTTATTATGGGAATTTTAACGTACTTGTTTAAATCCTATTGGTCTATATAAGCTAGATTTAGTGGTAGTTTTGAAGCCCGTATTTAAAAACGATTGACAATATTTATTAATGAGGCATGGGTTGATGAAGTTATGTTCTGGTCATATTAATCCGTATTGGAAGTGATTGCGTTTGTTAGGGCGAATGTTGGAATTAATATCACGTGTGATTGATTTTAGCGTTTTTAAATGAAAGATATTAGGATGATGTTGGAATCATTAGGGTTAGTGCGGACGGTTGGTAGGTTGAGGATAAGATAAAGCGAGGATAAGCCGTGAAATGGGGAGAAGGTTGTTAAAGCACTTTAATTTGTGGATTGAAGCTTCGATAATCTAATACTGTTAGTTCTAATTTGAGGACGTTTAGCCAGTGTATTTTCATGAAGATCTAAAATCGTTTTTTGGGATAGCTTAGGGGTGTGTGTGACCCCGGATTTGTAAATCAATCGCCGTTGAACAATATGTATGGAGATTTACTTTTCCTGTTAGGAAACAATTAATTTAGTTTTATGATGAGGGAGTTCTTTGTGGTATCGAGTCTTGGATTTTCCCTTTCCCTTGAGAGGACATCTTTTTAGTACAGTAAGAAGGATTCTTCAGTTCTGAATTCTATTGATTTTTGTAGTGGTTTTGGAGGTTAATGGTTAAATTGTTTAGTGATTTCATGATTAAGTGGGTATGTGGTGAATGTCCTGTAAATATGGTGAGGTGTTTGGTTGATGGAAGATCGTGATGCGGGGTTGCGGAGCTTAATATGTTGATAATAGGTTAGTTTGAAATTGATTATTTAGCAGGATGCTTGTAATCCATGTTCGTGCGCGATAGGTAACTATTTTATTACTTTTGAGAAGGTAAGATAAATTTAGATGTTGGTAGAGGTAGCGGATGGTGGATGGATTTATAGTTTTGATTTGAGGGAGGTGGATAATTATTGGGATTTGGTGTGGGTTGATAGTGTGGTGATACGGATTAGTTTGAGGGATGATTATTAGACTAGTTTATTTCATCCTTTAGGTGGAGTGTGTGGTCATTTTATAGGGATAAGTTTTGGAGTTAATGGAGTTTTCTTCCTCTTAGGTTGGTTTTGTTGTACTGTTATAGGTCAGATTGTTGGGGATGGTTCCCAAGTTTCTGGTTTTAGTATTGTGTGAGTTATCGATCAGTTTTTAAGGTATATGTTTTGTTTGGTGAGGACTAGTCTTTTTTTGGGTTGAGGATGTGGAAAGGTGAGTTTAGCTGTTTGAATGTGTCTGGTTTCTGTGCTTCATTTTTGTGTTGTAATCCGTGTAGTGGTTGTGTAAGTAGTAGTGGGTAAGCAGGGATTTTGGTCGCGATGATGGTTGAGGCCTAGGGGGATAGTGCTAAGGAGGTTACGTGTTTTATTAGAATGGTTTTGGTAGTTTTGTTTGAGATTGGAGATGGGGATATTGATTTCTGTTGGTTGTGTTTTAATCTAACGTGGATAAGTCCTGTTGATTAGTTTGTGTTTTGGGTTGGGGGGTTTTAGAATGGGTTTGGTTGATGTGTGTCCGCGGATAAAAGTGCAAGGTTAGTTTGTGGTATTATAAAAATGGGGTTATGGACGATGTTATCAGTTAAGGCGTTTTCTTGTGAGTATGTAATGAGTTTTTGGTAGTCTTGTCAATAGGAGGATGTCTGATCTAGGGTTTATTTAATGATTGGCATCTCGTTTGTGCTGCTGAGGACCAATTTTTAATTATTTTGTGGGGAGTAAATGGATTGGACGGTTTCGCGCTAGTAAGTGTAATTTTGGAGGTGATTGTAGTTTTGACTTTTAGTTTTTATGTTTCGAAGCCGTTTCTGGGTATAACTGGGGGGTTTGAACTTTTGAAAAGTCTATATTCGTTGTATTGGTTGGCGTCGGTTGGGGGAGTGGGATTATCCCTATAATGGTATGGTATTAGAGGGGCGGTAGATACAGAAATAATTCGATGATATGTTTTTGTTTTTTCTGGTTGTTTGGGTTTTTTGTTTTCGTTAAGTATTGATTAGGTTGGGGTTTTTAGTTATCGGGTTATATAATTGGTCGCCGGGAGGGATTCCGTATAATGGGTTTTGCGGACAAGTAGTTTTGTAATAATTAGGAAGGATGGCAAGTTTTTGAAGACATTTGATTTGTTTTGGTAGTTTGATTTTTAGTTTTTTTTTTTTTGGTGTTTGTGATGTTTTGTTTGAGGAATTTTTCTATTGTAAGGGTGGGTATGATTATTACCGTTCCTTTTAATTGTGGTGTGGTCCATGGTTGTATGAATTGATGTTCGGTAAATTGAGATGTTCGGGTGGTTTTTCGTTAGTGATGTTTCGATCAGGTTTCATTGGTGAAGGACGTGGAGGTAAATGCGAGACTTGGCATAGGGTCAGGGATTACGGTGTTTCATCAAAATTGAATTGATTGGTAAGTGGGGGGGAATGTTGGATTAGCTTGAGGTTTAGTGGTAATATTTTTTGATCGGTGTTGTCTTGGTAGGTATGGATTGTATTGAAGTGAGATTGATTCCAGTAGCGTGGAGATTTTGGAGTGGCTTGGGTGTGGGTCCATGAGGAGGCAAAGGGTAGATGGGGTCGTTGATTGGATTTATTGCAAGATATTTTGGATGGATTGTCTTTTAGGATTTTGGGCTTTTCAAGAACGTTTAATGAATGCGTTTTTTCAACTTACTTCGCTTGAGGATGTATGGGTTTATTCTTTGTGGATTGTTTTTTGGATCGTTTGTCTTTTAACATTGCAGAGGGCTTTTAATATGTGGCCTGTTTAGGTGAAGAGTTTTATTTTTGATTTAGAGGTGTTGGTGTTTCTTTTGTTTGGTGTGGTTTTGTGTTGTTGCATGCCTGTCGGGAAGAGGATTATGGGTACTTGGCGAGATATTACGTTGAAGTTTCTTTTCTGGATGGTTTTAGATGGTTTTTTGGTATGGGCATTTTTCTCCGAATTCGATGTAAGTGTTTGTCTTATTTCATTCGTTTTCTATAGGGTATGTTTCGTGGTTGGTTTGGGTGGATTCGTTTTATTTTAGCGATTTTCTCGCTGGTGTTTTTCGTTTTAGAATGGATGCGGGGTTGTTGCTTTTTAGTTGGGTTTGATTGTGCGATGGGTTGGTATTGGCTTTAAGGGTTTTTGGATTTTGCATTTGGATTTGGGTGTTGCGAGATCTTAGTATGGTTAATTTTCGTTCAAGTTTTGTGGGATTTTCTGATTTCGTGTTGTTTATTGATGGCTTTTATGGAGTGATTGTGAAGTTGTCTTGATTTGTGCTTGGTTGTTCTGCGCTTTTTGTGGATTTGCCGTTTTCTTGTCTTTTTGGATTGCTTATCGGTGGATGCTGTTATTTATTTGTTTATCTTCGAGGTTTTTCATTATCCGGTAGATTGGCGTGGTAGGCTTTTGGTGTATGATAGTGCATGTGGGTGTGTGTTTTTATTTGGTGATCTTTTTGTTTGTGGATGGGGTTTTGGAGGTGAAGTCTAAGTCGTTTTTTTAAATAGTCGGAGGAAACTGGAATATGATTATTGTTCTTATTTTCTTTTTAGTTTTCCGTTCCGCAGGATTTTCAGGGATTTAGGATGGAGCGTTGTTTTGAGTGTTGATTCCAGATGCAGTGGTAAAATGACGTGGATATGTATGGCAAGGCGAAAGGAACGGTTTCGTGTAAGAGATGGATAGAATATTGGTTAGGGTGGTAATTCGGAATGGGTGTTGTGATTTTTGTAGTATCGGGTTTTCGCTATTTTGTCCCTATGTGTGGGGTTTTATTGATTTCCCTTTCGAGTTTACATCGATAAAGGTAGATAGTTGTATGAAGATGAATAAAAAGGACTTGCGAAATGTATTCTGAAGAGTTTCATCGCCAGCGAATTAGCTCTGAGCCGGGCATCAAAATCAGTAAGCATTAATGTGCTATAGATGAAGTGCCAGAGTCGTAACAGAAACTATTTTAATCTGGATGTGTTTGACAATGAATGGTGGATATTCTAAAGCTCAAAAGTCGGTTGGAAAAAAAGTGATTTGCTTGGTTTATAGGTAGTAAGAAGAATTGTTGGTGTTTTAACTAGGAGAATGGTTTATATATCCCGGATGTGGTGCGTTTGACTTAATTTTGATGGCTTTATTATGGGCTGGAGTGACTTCTGATGAGATTGACTTTTAAAAAGATAAAAGTCAAACTTTGATACTGGGTGGGGTTGGGGCTTAACATGAGAGTATAAGGCGACGATTGGATAGCATTTACAAAATATGGGTGGGAGGAATTCATCAATATTGGAGTTTTTTGACCAATGGAATTTCCGATGTATTCTTTTGGCGACTTTGATTTGCTGGACAGGAAGCGAGAAGTGTTTAGCTGATAACTTACCCTGATTGGTACAAGCTCTAGAAGTAATTCTCTGGGAAATCGAATTTTAAAAAGATGATCCTGAGTTGGCTATACAGGCAAGATCATTGCTATCGAAGAGGAAGATAGGAAAATTCGGATTTTACCCAAGTTGATTGGCATCAAAAATCCATTTCATGGGCTTGGAGGAAGTGGAGGAATTTGAGTGTAGTTGAGGAAAGTTTCGGAGTTGTTCCGGGATTTCGGATTATGCTTCCTATTGGGAATTATCTCGAAGATGTTGGAGGTTTTAGACATATTTTTATTTTTTTTCAAGCAAGATTAAAAGGGAAGGTGCGGACTTGATTTAGTCATAATTTTTCGGGAAGAAGCACTAAGAAACGTTAAAGGATTAGGGTTTTGGTTTTGGAAGGATGGAAAAAAATTTGGAAGGGATTTTTCATTTACTTTTTTTTTCTTTTTCGTGGTGGGTTG
>Ga0163217_1061468_pt1 | contig 14882 bp, 20 predicted proteins | sample SynspAceP_FD_185933 | JGI IMG/M metagenome (GOLD analysis project Ga0163217, IMG submission 185933) | Saline lake microbial communities from Ace Lake in Antarctica - Synechococcus sp. Ace-P (PacBio error correction) | ecosystem: Environmental > Aquatic > Non-marine Saline and Alkaline > Saline ... | reverse complement strand
TGGTGCCTGCACGCGCAAGAATAGCAGGTCAACGCCGGCTCACGGCGAGCGTGGGTGAAACACTTACCGCCGCGAGACGAGTTGCTGGAAAACGCCCCGCTGTCAGACGGGCACGGGGCAAGGCCGCCGCGCCATTTTGGCACCGCATCGCACAAGGCAGAGGCGCAAGTGCATGACATCCCATCGAACCGAGGGGATGTCGGTTGGCCATTTCATTGAGCGATCGACCGATTGGGAACCGCCGCTGAGATGGATGTGACCGCCGCAGTCAGCATATGTGCGCTTCTTGCTAAGGGCCGCACATTACTCCGCCCGGCCCGCTGCCGCTTGGATGGACTGCAGTCGACTGCCCGGCTCCCAGTCTCGAGTATTCAGGACGGTCGCATGGCCAAAGCACCCGCCGTCCTGGCCCCGCGCCTCGACATCTTGTGCAGTCGGCTACGAACTGGCACGACCGATGCGGAGTGCCGGGGCGGAAACAGGCGAGGGTATCACCCCCCGTGCCGCGGAATCGCTTGCCCATGCACGACGGACAGCCCACCACCAGCCGTCGCCGAAGGCGGCTGCGCAATGTAGCCGAGACTGTCAGGCGCGGTCGCGTGATTGCGTTTGAAATGAAGGAGCATGGTCTGCCAAAACCGGCGGAAATAACGGCTGTCTCCACGCGGACAGGCCAGTCACAGGCATCGCGAAGGCAGGCAAGAGTGTGCGCCTGTCAATTTGTCCGCGACATTGACGCATGAGTACGCGCGGGCGGGAAAGTGGCGAGCGCGTGCGGTCGACCGGCTGCCCGCCCGAGAGCACCGATGGCAGTCGGAGCTGCTGATGCCTCAGCGGCAAGGGCGCAAGAAAATCACGCGAGGCTCACGCGCGTTTTGTAGTCTAGGCGCGAGCCTCAATGCAAGTCATATAAACAACAGCGCGGTCAACTCGACTCGCGGGGCTGTTTGATCTGAGTCGCGCTGGGGGCTTCGCGCACGTTTGGACTTTTGATCCTCGCACGGGAGATGCGATGAAATCGGCCCGCCTTTTCCGAGCCGACATAAAACTCGCGCACGGCGCCTCGTCGGGCTGGTGGGAGACCTGTGCAAACGGCTTGAGATGTGCTTCGAGAAAGCATCGGCTAGCGGCCTCGATGCCCGAGATCCTATCCCGCGACTCCGACTCTCGACACTCGCTCGCTCGCCGGCGACTTTCGCAGTGAGCAGGCCGCGCCGTGTCTAGTCCCCTGCCCGGCCGGACAGTGCCGATTAACCCGGCGTTACTGAGAGCCCCGCGTCCGCGAATGGCCGTAGCAACTCCCTGGCCCAGGACTTTGAACCTGCCACATCTTGCGTTGCCATCACGGATCGCTCCCACGAAAGCCGACAACCCGGCGGCTGCCGATCGACATCTCCGACAACAGATCGATTAAGACACCCAACGCGCGTTGAGCCGGGCGACGATTTCTGCCTTTGCCCATGTTGCGCACGCCGATGCACGCCCACCGCAGACCCACGACTCCGCGATCCGCGCGCCTCAAAGAGGGGCGCCGTCTACACATTCGCCGGGCGCCTTGATTTCGTTGCAATTTCTCGACCGGGGCGTTCGGGCGCGGGCCAATAAACCTGGGCGGTTACTGCTGCCGCTGTGCGGCCGATATGGCCTGTCCCCACCCTGTTTGTCGGTCGGTCTGGTCGAACATCATCACTTCTCATTCCTGACGGTACCTCTAACAACCCGTCCCGGTCGACTGCTTGGCGGGAGAGAGGAAAAGGCCTGGTTATTACCCCGTCTCCGCCAGCAATAACGGCGCTTTGACGAGTCGAGCCACATTCCTAAAGGCTCACAACGCGATTGCGCAGACGCACCTCGATCGCCGCTCCGAGCCCGCCGCGTCTCCCGCTGCGCCAGATCAGTTGCTTTCACTGATGTGAGGTGCGGATACAAAGACACGCTCATCGCCTGCGCCGTGAAGTGCGTATTTCGCTTTGCTACCCCTACTTTCAGCACTGGACCTCTGATGACGCTGTTGGCGGTATTCCGTTGGTGCTAGCCTGCCGCGCGTCGTCCTGTCATCTCGACACCTCCCACGCATAGATTGCCGATCGAGCTCCGTGTGGGTGCTTCGCACGCGGCCTTCGCGTGGAACTAGACCCTGGATGTGACCCACATATCCTTGCACTCGTGCTCAAGCTGCCGTCACCGCGCGGCAGAGATTTGCGCCGAGCCGGTCGCCGTCGCGGCCACACCGCAGCAGGCGCAGTGAGATTTTGAGATTGGGCTTAAGGCTAAGCTCTTAACCCACACAATTTGATAAGGAGATTCAGATGAAGAAAACTACATGCACCCTCGCCCACTTTCGCCAGCCCGTGGGCGTCTGCGGAGAGGAGGCGACGTCAAGTAGTGCATCGTATTGGGAGCAAACTATGCACTCTGGTGTCTCAGCTGGCTCAATCGCCCATCAGCGCGTCGGCAATCGTGCCTCATCTCTCGTGCGGTGGTCTGGCCGCGCCCGCGGGATTGCGTCGGAAACCGCGTGGCGCGAGGAACTTAGGGGTTCAAGGCGTCCCCCATGCCCGCCCTGAAAGTACATCTTCCCACGCGCGATCATCGGGCGCAGCATGGCTCCGTCTGGATGGTCACGTCACTTCATCTCACTTTTCGCGCTCAAGCACGGCTGCTGCGGAGGACTGCTCGCCGAACCGCATGATTTGATGGTGCGAGCTGGACGGACAGAAATGGCGTGAACCGCTTTGTTTCCAATTCGCTAATAGGTAGCTCAAACGTGAACCGCATTGTCGTCGACATGGCTGTGTTGCACAAATCGCGTCCGTAGCTTCACTGTATGAAGTCCAACTATAGTAGAGGCTTCATGAGCAGCGGACACCGACGAATACCAAACCCGGAACTGCGGCAGTACAATTTTTCCACCTCCAAACCAAAGAGCGATCGGCGCGCTCTGGTCTGAGTCCCACGAGCGCTGGATGACGTGTGAGGCGTCGGTCTGGTCGAAGCGGGCCGTCAGCGACAGCCTACACGACGGTTGGCTGCGAGCGACCTGTCTTGATCCTCAAAGTCTGTCGGCCTGCCGTTGAGGCAACGACGGGTTTGTGGAAAGCCTACTGAAATTGTTGAGGCTGTGATTGGGCGGTTGCCGACCTTCAGTAAATTTGACGTCGTCAAAAACACTGTCTGCTCGCTAATCCCGTACAAAGGATCCAGCAGGTCCCTGCACGGGACGTGTCCGATCTTCTGTGTGTAACTGCGATCTGGGCTCATGCCTTCGTGAGAGGAGCGAAGGACCGATGACCCATACGAGAAACTGCTTGCGACGAATACTAGCTGCAGGCTCGAGCGGCTCGCCAAGACAGCTGGCGAGGCCGCGTCTAATGAAAAGAGCTCACAGGCATACAGCTGGTGGAGCGAATGCGCGGGCCGCTGTTGTGCGACACGATCTTGGTGTGATGAAGGACGGCAAGGAATTGCCCGCGCCGATCAGACGTATACCTCGCTACGGGCGGCACACATGAGATAATTGATACGGGCGACAAAGACTGGCGAACTGCCTATAGGCTGTGCGCACCTGGACGGACGCGGCTTCGAACCTGAAACTGCGTGAATAAGGTCAGGACCCGCATTGATGGGATTGGATGACCAAGATTCATCTGGCCTCAACTACAGCCAGCCGAGACCTGAACCACTGGCACATATGACACGCGTCCGCTCGACTTTATAGCCCGCCATTGGCTTCTCATCCTTTCGTAGTATGACGTCCCGGCTGCCCGAGTTCTCCCTTTTCGATCATGTTCATGACGACGCGCTGGTAACCTCCTCGTGCTGGATTGAGTTCGGGAATGGCCAGTCCCGGCGCCGGGACCGGATGTATCCCATCGTCATTCTTTGACGCTCTACCGTCCAACCGTGACGCGATAGCCGCGAACCCGAGTGCGATCACATGAACAAAGCCGTCTACGTGGCCTTGGCGGTCAGCAAAAGATGGCGTGCGCGAGGTCTCCTCTCGTGTCCTGGATGTCTCTAGAAAAACGAACTGTGACGCGCGGCCTAAATTTGGGCCACTCGGTCGACCACTTGATAAAGAATTCTGTCTCGACGTGCTGCACACGCGAGTCTCAGTTACCTTCGTAGCTGCCTCAAGGTTCCCTGACGCCATCACTGCAGGCCTTTCCGGACACGGCCGTGCAACGTGCATGGTCCATCTCTCGCCCACTCGTTGACTTCTGTGCCGAAAGATCGCAAGGGAAGTGGCCGCCGATCTACGGCGGATTTACAGCGCCCCTACAGCCGATCAAAGCTGTTTTGTGATGTTGATGCCGTCGAGGAGGAAATGGCCGGAAAATTATGCCTCCGTGGCACCGTGCCCTGGCCAGGACATCTATTCTCTCCAGAAAGTCATCCGTGCTTTGCTTTGATAACCGCGCGATCAAAGGGATTTTCCATGCGCTTATCACCACCAACGCCCCAATCGAGCTAAGATCACACCCTGCGATAATCCGCAAACCTCGAATAACCTGCGCGTGATCGTCTCTACACAAGACGCTCGAGCTCACTGCGTGAACGCTCGAATCTACTTGGCGAAATCCGCATAGTTGAGAAAGGCGGCCGAAATGTTCGAGAATGTTGCGGTGCATCCTGGCGAACACTGTCGCCGGCAGGCCATTAAGGTGTGGAGTGATCGCTTCAAGCGGACTGTATCTAAAACCCGCATGGGCCTGAGCCAGAACATCAAAGTCATGACACTCCCGCTCGGCACCGTGCTGTTTCCCTCCCGGATGCATTGCTGACGCAATCGGCCCTGCCGCGCCCTAGTCAGGCGCCCCCTAGCACGGTCAGATGCGGAGGGCAATGCGAATGGAGATGCGCCCGAGGGTACAGCCCATGGATGGCCAAAACGCCCCGTATGGACGCCAAACTCCATATACATTGATGCAGGCGGGACTAGCGGACAAACGTCCACTATAAGGAAGAACGCTCAACGAAACTGTTTCAAACAAGGCTACACCTTCTGGGTAGATCGGGCTCGAGCGTGCGAGCAGCGCCAGGACCGCAACCATTAGGTCGACAGGGCACGAACTTCTTTAGCTCCAGGAATTGGCACTAACAACAGACCAGACGAGTCCTGGCATTCGCGCTTGAGATCCACCCATGCCATCGCCACGGACGGGCGAGGCCTTGCTTTAATCGCGACTGAGCACACCAGTTGAACTACTTCCTGACACGCTGTAGTCGACTCTCAAAAAGCTACGCGAAGCTTTGTTTTGTTGATGTCGTCCATATCAATTTCAGCAATGATTCACGTCCTCTTGGCGCTTCGCTCTTAGCAAGGGACAGTTTCCATCCGGCCCAAACGAGCTAGACGCTCACCACCAGCAGCAAAAAACCTCGGTTGCTTATCGCAGGGCCCCCCCCCAATTCGTGGTGATGAATTCCTGTAGGCAAATACACCTGTGACCGAAACCACAACACTGAGCTTCGAATGCGTCGTTAAGTTCCGTGTGCAGCGGATACGTTAGTCTCCATGTTACCCGCCATGCCAGTTCGCTACATGAATCTCGCTCACCTTGAGATTGGATGCATAGCGAATCTAGCGCGGTCGAGTGTTCGTACAAAACCAAGCACCAAGTCGACCAACGTAGTATTCGCTGACACCTTTTAGTAGTCTCTCGCTCAACGGACCGAAAACTGTAGGTTTCATTTTCCTCGCTCATGGTCTTTGTGTAGTGCATTATACTTGCGCCTACACTTCCAAGGATGGAATAACCATCACTTTCGTAGTAGAAAGCTTACTATTGTGCTCAGAGTGTGCCACCCTCTCGTTCGCGTTTAACCCTGCGACAAACAGCGATGCCAACTTGTCGGGTTGCTGCCGTTTGACCAAGCCCGCTCAGTCGGCGCCTCGATAACAACAGGAGTTCTCTAGCAAAACCGCGGATAGTATTCAGTGCGCCGCTGTAGAGCATCAAGGCAGAGTGGTCAAATAAGGGTTATCCGGGCAAGAAAAGTTTCCGGAAAATACCAAAAGTTCGCACCTTCCTTTGCGCCTCTGCGGCAATGTTTCGATCTATCTAGTGTTGCCTCAAGATCGAGGAATACCGGCGCATATTGAGCGCGCAACGATACGTCTTTCTCATCGCTTTAGCCTTTTTCTTCATTAGAATCTTTACAATTTCGGATCAAAACCCGTGCCATAAGATCTTGAAGCCATTGAACTAAAAGTCAGTATTCCACAAAGTCTTGGAGCCCACATCGGAATTAGAGGAATGAGCTTTCGCCATATGCCCACTCGCCATTTTTTGCATGCGCTCGACTGCTACATCCGTCACGGGACAAGTCCATCTGTCTTGATTATTCCGTTTGCGGGACCAAACAGGATCAAACCCCGAGAGAAGTCTCGATCACATCGGTTGGAAAAGATGTCTTGCAGTTCGAGCGATTGAACCATTCATGAAAGCTCTTGATTGCTTGCAGCAAAAAACATCGCCTCAAATGAGCTTTCAGGAGTTTTTGCATACTTCATCCGGGTCAGCGTTTGGTTGATGAAGTCAATCCGCATGATCCGATACCATAGACGGTGGAACGTCTTGGACAACGACTTGGCAAGGTCCCATGTTCAATACAGTGTCAACCCCATGGCGCATCCACACATTAAGAAATGGCCGTCGATTCTGCTGGGTCCCTACCTGCATCCACCAACTCGGCTGTGTCTCCGGATGTTCACGTAACATTGAGTCGTCGCGAACCCGTGCGTCAGCTCTCTCTTTACGGGCCCCTGCGCGTTTAGATTACGCTGAAATCCCGAAAAGCCATTAATGACATTGCCCCTTCTACAGTCACTTCGACTTCTGGGTGATCCAGACGCTGGTCCGTCAAGACCCGAAGCGAAAGTACGACTGGCGCAGACGACAGAAAAGAGGAACGCCAGCAGCCATCATACGTACAGCACTGAAGGTCCCGCAACCACTTCCGATGTCTGCAGCGTTGATTACCAATGCCTCGTTATCGCGGGTGCCTGCAAACTGTTCCATCTGAGAATCAACAGTCGTGCGGCTCCTATATCGGTTCTTCATAGAGTTGTTCTGCTGCAGAGACCGAAACTGTATTGGCCAACAAACAGCGATGGACTATCTGGCGCCGCGTTCTAAATGGATGCAGCAGAAAGTGCGCCCATAGCGGGAACCGCTCTGAATGCGGTGTTGAATTTGCGTCTGTTCATCATTGCTTCTCTTTTGCCTGCTACGGCTTTGCGGAGTCTCTGGCCTTTAGTGTATTCCACAGTTCTCTGTTCGATCTCCTTGGGTTTGAACAACCAACGGTTACTGGCCTGCTGCTACGTTCTGTGCGCGCGACTCTGCGGCGGTAGCCAGTTCGGAATCGTCACAATTTTCGCGTATCGACCCGGTCTCGGGCTCATGACACCAACCCGGTCCCGCCAAAAAAACACTGCTTTCGTCCGAGGTCCCATGCGTTACGAAGATCACGCGTGCAATTCCCTTCGGCACGCAAGCGCGAGATTTCTTGATCCCGACCCTGGCCTTGTCACTACAACAACGGGCGCGGAATGTCTGGCATCACCCGCCAAAGCGGTTTCATCCATCAGCGAGAATTCGGATCAGGTTCCGATCGCTCTTGCAATCGCTGACACGCTGTTTTCATGCCACCGCGAAAACCTTCATTGTGACGGCAGCTATCCTCGAACCCAGGCCACAGCTGAACCCCTTGCAGGAATTCAGCGAGGCAACTTCAGCGCCGCTCGCTCGCTCTTGGGTCATCCACTTTTGCCTTCAAAACCGAACTCGACGTTCTTTTCAGTTGTCATCAATTGAAACAAGCATAGTCTTGTGAAGCACTGATCTGGTTCTGGGGCCGTTAGGCTCAAAACTTCAAAAACACCGTTTTTTGGAATGACGGCACCCGGGGAGTGAGTGCTTTTGAAATTACCTGCGGCGATTCGCGCATTCAGCAACGTCACTTGCCGCGCCACCGACCTGCTCACAAGCAAAGATAATGAATTCCGCCCGCTCGACTAACCAGGTGCACATTCTGAGCAGCGAACAACTTTCTATGCGGCCATTCCTGAGCCACGTCGAATATTTTCACCACGGTCAGAAATCTTTAAATGGCGCGGCTTTTATTAGGCGCTTCATATTCGTGTCTTAGGCTACGTCGGAGGGCGACCAAGCATTCCACATGGCCTCAATTTTTCCAACGGCGGCGACATTGATGAACCGGACGACTCCGACTTACACGACGCACGCATGGCCAGCAAACGGACTATTGTTATTTGAAGAAACGGCATGCGCTGATGGCTGGATCAGATAGGCCCCAAGCCGTTTGAGCAAGCTAATCAGTTCGGCCTGCCGAAGTCGCCGAGCAGATACGATAAACGAACCACACATGCAAAATCCCGACTCCCAAACGCGCAAGCGCGTAGGCTGGGCATCGAGTGATTGCGCAAGTGCGTGGCACAACAACAGCTAGCCTCCACTGCATGCGATGCTCTAACAACAGCGTGCGTCACAGGGAGCTTATACTTCTATATCTCTGCCGGTCTATCGAACGGAACAGCTCTGTGAGCCTTCCAAAAAAAAGAACAGACTGGAAAAACCAGCCGATGGGAACACGAGCGAAAAGTAACACCGAGCACTACTCAGACCCAACACCCGAACCAAAGCAATTGCTACGGCAACCCGAAGCACGATGTTTCGGCACTGGGCCCCGCAAAGCTTCGATGCTAGGGACCGTATCAAGTCAAGACCGTGCAGTTGCGAGGGGACCAACCACAAGGAAAACAAAGCCCAAACGCTGCCGGGCAAGCCCCGATTGACGACGCAAGCCCCTCACACATGAGTGCGAAAAAAACACTACGTTTCGAGAACTAAGCGGCTACGAGTGGCAAAACACGAATGGTAACCCGGTCCTGCCTGCCCCACTTGCTCATCAAAAGCTATCAGCAACATACTCAGTAGGTGCAGGAAGGTAAAAAGAAAGCTGTTGATGTGCCAAGCCCGCAAGAGCCTGCCACCAAGAGCAGGACGAACTCCACAGCGCCTGATCGATGTTTCAACGTAAAATCTCTCTGTGCGCGAACACCGACGGATGACTTTTTAACCTTGACCTTGGCCTCCACGAAGCGCGTGAGTTGCAGTGATCTGAGATGTCAATTTATGCGGGACCTCCTAAGATGCAATCTGAGTTCGGGTCGCTTCAGGGCACCAGATAAGCCGAGAGTCACCGAGAAAAAAGGGCCCTCACTCACCGGAGTAATTTGATGCGCCACAACTTCTTCTATTCGCTCGCTCCGAACGAACTTCCACAGGCCGATACTCTTTGTTCGCTCACGAAGTCGCTCACACGACCGTACCTGAGCAAATCAGTGATCGTTGTCAGAGTTTCTCGAGCGGACACGCTCAGGAGCGAAAGCGCACGTTCGCGTGTGTTGCGCTTCTTTCGGCCGTGCCCCCTCCTAGCTTCACGTGGGGCCCGCAGAATCGTTCTCGTTCCATGGTCTTTCGCCTCCCTTAGAGAACCCTTGAGCGCCGAGCTGGCGAAGCCTAACATCGCCCACAGTTCGCTTTATCCGCTTCCTGATCCTCTGTGCTTGACACCCCTGCCACTTGACAATCCAAACCCGGGCCTCAGGAGCAGCCAAGGGCGTTTAGGTGCATAGACAGCTCAGGGGTTCCCAGTCACCGACACAGATCTCAGAGAAATATCCAACATAGACTGCTCGTGATACCTTCTATCTCCTCATTGAGAAGCTTAACCACGCGTGTGTATCTTATGTCCTCACTCTGATCTGTGCTGGGTGATGTAGTCTGATTAAGACGGCAAGCACGGCGTGTGAGCACGTGGCTTTGTGTTAGGTGGGGCGCCGAGGCGTAGATACTGTGGGGTGGGAACGCTCGGCTGGGGCAGCTCGGCAAGTCGACGGAAGAGAAGCTGGAACTGCTCACTGGTCTCGGTGTCACACGAGGGGACCGGGCGCGCAGTCTGGTCACGCAGGGCGCCAAGCACACGGAGCAGTTGCGACGCGCAACAGATGCGTATGGCGCGGCGCGGGTTTATGCGTGAATTTTTTTTTTTTTTTTTTTCCAAATTTTTTTTTGTTGTGTGTGTGTGCCTTCCGGGGGTCCCGCGAAGCGGTCACCGGCAGCGGTGGTGGGTGATTCTCAGCGCCACCATCGCCTCTAATCACCCACAATTCTATCGCCTTCAGCCCTGCCTCCCCACTCCAGGTCCGCCGAGGAGCGCATTCCCAGGCGGTCAGCAGCGGATTTTTGGCCCTTGCCTGTTGCGCTCGGATGAGATCACCTGCGACGGTTCTGCACATTGATCTGAAAGAACAGTATACGACGTTTTGGCTTCGTCCTGCACACGCAGAGTGCGCTCCTTTGCGGCTCCTTTCTATTCTCCTTGAACACGGTGCGTTCCGCATCTCGCTGACACACGCGAGCCTGCGCGCTGTGCCCCGAGGACGCGACTTATGCGGCCTGGCGCAACGGCCGCAGGCCTGCGAGCTCTCGAAAGCAACTTGCGGCCCTGGCCGCTGAACGCAGCTATCTCTCTCCTTCGCAGTAGGATTGTAGAGGTGCTCGGGGCACTTCTGTCGCTCCACTATCTCTGCTCGTGTATATTGAGCAGGGCCACACGGATGCTCAGGCAGGTCGCGTTACTCTATTGCGCTCAATGTGGGTCATCTGCTCTCTCTGGCGCTGACTTCTATCTCCTATTTGGCGAAGACTTCCTGCTGCGAGAAGCGACGGGCCGTTGGACTCTATCTCTCGTCACCGTTCCGGCAGGGAGAATCGGTTCCATACAAAGTCCTGTCTGGTACGGGTGCGTGGCTATTTGCCGCCCATTATAAAGTCTGCGAACGCGGCCGCTCCCTTGGCCTGCAGATGACCGAGGGGCCGCCGTCTGACGTCCGCCGCAGCTTGCAATAAGCATTGACTGGCGCAGGCCGGATTGGGCGCGCGCCCGCTCGCGTGGCTGAAATATTATATATAACGCTTGTTTTTATGCTCGTATCACGTTGCATTTTGGTAGCCATGTGCATGTCAGAATTGTAAAGCCGCGCAACTGAAACCTACCCACGATATCCCCCAATATGAAGGCCCATGATTGCGCGCTATATCATATCTGAAAATGCCTCACATCTCTCAGGCACATTGCGGGCTGCACTACTTCACCGACCAGCTGGTTCAGTGTCCTCTCCATAGGCGTGGTTGAATCGCACAAAGTATTTTCTATACGCCCTCCGCAAGTACATCCGCGACCCCGAGAATCTGCTATATCTCTGAGAGCTATATCCCTCATATATTGCGACTGGGCCTGGCTCGATGCGCATGAAAGCGCCTCATCGACGAAGGTCATTGACGAGGCGCTCTACTCTATTATCTCTCTGCGCCCGCGTGCGTCGACGTTCCACGGTCTCGATGCGGACACCACGCCGAGCGTCGTAACTTGTTCCGGCACACTGCGCCGCTGACTTTCTGTTGGCGGCGATCTCTCTGGTGGCGTGAGGATGTCAGCGAATTCAGCCGACATGGATTGCAGCCCAATGAAGAGTGGTGAAGAATGCGCGCACGGAATCATCAAGTAATCTGGTGCGACCCTCGGCTCTTAGCGGATCGTGTGGCCAGCACGCTGCACCGCAGGCCGTCCTCTGGATTCCCCGTGGCCGAGTAGGCGGACAGGCCTAGAGATCGCGGCTCACTATTGTAGGTCCTACGTGTGTACTGATCATCGTCCCTTGGAGGACGCGCGAGGCACCGCAAGAGCTTCTGCCCGCAGTGGCCGAGACACCCCCGGATGAGCCCTTTGGGTATGGTGCGGCGGGCCATGAAGGCCTGGCGCCACTGATCAACGATCGAGGGCTGGGCTAATCACTGGTTGTCTTGGTGCCTGCTAGGCACGTGACCTGTAGCGTGTGCGAGCATAGCGGGCGATGACACGCCGATCCGGGGGCTGGACCCATCTTGCGCGACCAAATGGGCCTTGTAAAGGCGGGTCGGAGGGGACGATCACTGGACCCTATGCTGCGTGACCAGCGCCGCGTATAGCGGCGGGATGTGCGCCACCTGGTGAGTGAACTATCTCTCTCTCTCTATATATGATCGACAATGTGTCTCTTTGTACACCTGTGTCACTCAACGACCAGCCGGCTATCACAGCAGGCAGCGCGATTAACAGGTCTATTAATCGATATGCGGTCATCGCCCTGGACCTGGATGGGTATGTCTCTCTATCTCTACTGAGGTCTCCTGTTGGTCTATCTACCTGCGCCGTGACTCCACGAATCATCCTGCTCGGCATCGACAAATCCTTAATCTGCCCGCTCGAGGACTTGCTCCCGACCGCGTCTCTATTATACGCTAGTACGTGAGCGCAGTGATGATCATGGTTTCTATCACCTGCTAGACGTCCTTACGCGCACGTCAAAAGTCAGCCTGCCGAAGGTTGAGCTCTTTACTTGCTCCGAGCAAACGAGTGCTCTTGGCATCCCGGGAAAGAGCAATTTTGGCCAAGGCCTTCCGCTATGCCTCAACCGCGGAAAGCCCCTTCAAGCTTGTTCCTGGAAGACGGTCGCGTGCGCGCATCGACTTATTATCCAGCTGAACCGCCCTGCGACTATATCTATATAATATCAACTTGGCTGTTGCCGGCGAAACCGGTGCAGAAACACTCGCCCGCGCCATTACGATGCGACTTGAAAGCGCTCAAGAGGCTAAACGGCCTCAGACCCACAGCCTATCGGCGGGGCTGGACGATGGCCTGCGAGCGCATCCATGAGCGACAAATTCAACCGTCTATTATCTTCTCTATACTGGGTGCGATGGCTGCGCAAAACAATCAAGCTGCATAAGCGCGTATCAATGAGCGGTTACCATAGGAAGCGGAAGTATTCGGCTGCCCTTTGCCGCGTTAAAAAGCGCGCGAAGCTCGGTAACATTCCCCGACCATTGCCGCGCGCCTCGACTGCTCCAACATTAGCGACGGGTCATGCGCCACCGATGCAGCGTTTTCCAACGGCATCCGACCGCTCTAGCAGCCTTCGCTTCCAGTTTTGAGACCGCGTCATAAACTGTTGCCTTCGGCAACTTCGTCGCGCGGCAATCAAATGCAGAACAGCCCGGCCCGTTCTCCCAATGCAGCAAGATAGACCGGCTCAATACCGGAAATCCTCCCAGACCGCCCCAATGTATTCAGCCCATTTAGCGCTCCTCTCGACTGAAAGTGATATTACTGGTCGCCGAAGCCGACCATATTGAACTAAATTTCTACAAATCCTTCTTTATTTGCAAAATATTTAAGCAAATTTTGGTAAAATACGCATAATTAGAAATTTTGAGCCACAACAGAATATTCGGCAATCCATATGTCGATATGTCCGACCTGTATTATTGGAGAAATATAAGAATTGGGCGGGCCGTCATGAGATGGGTCGCGACCATTTGAAATGTTGAATATAAAAACGTAAAAAAATACCCATCGAAACCGCGCGCCAAAATCTGCTCAGGAAGCATTGCTGATGCCAGAGTCGCTGCGCAGATTCAGCTAAGGGGTTTATGTGTATTCACGTTCGAAGCAGACAATCAACTTGAAGCGGTTCGGCTATTACGGAAAGGCTTGCAGGTGGCTTAAGATGCATAGTCTTGTGCGCACTTCTTTGGCTTACCGTATCGGCCGATTGCCTCAACCACACGGCTATGGCACAAACAAATATTCACAGCGCTGCGGTGAAAGCAAATGAGAAAGTCCACCATCGTGACAAACTTGATCGCTATAGTGGGTTCATATTCGGCGTTGAAATTTTTGAGGCGTCCAGGGAAAGTATTTCCAAGATGGGAGCGTGGTGAAAACTTTCAGTCTGCTCCAGAAGTTGGCCGCGTTACGTCGCAATATTTCTGAAGGATCGATGTTTTATGGCAATGCCATGTTCCGCAGAAATGATGCACCGAATGTTCAACCGTTCGGCCGGTTCATCACCCCAACTCCCGTAGTTTACGCTCGTAATTCTGCGACATGGTCCGGTCAGTTTTGACCAGGTTTAAAGTGTAATCCGGCCAATCCCTAAATGTCCGAATTCGCCAAATCTCAATCTTCGGGAAGATTCAAACTGGGTAAAAGTATGCCATCGCATGCTCTAAACGCATCACTTGATCTCGGGGAAAACCAAGGTTTCACAATGCGAAAGTGGCCCAAGCCCCGATTTCACCCCCCTCGGACAATGCATGGCGCAGTGCCCAAATCTCTCTGCGCGGCCAAAAGTGGCATCTTAAGCAGTTTGCATTCTGCTAGCTCCCACACCTCCATCAGCACTGTTTGCAAGACGATCATCAATAGGCGCGTCCCATTGGCCATTAACGGTCGATTGCGGACCAATTCTATAGAACGGCGTTTGATGGATCACACCACCGGGCAACGAATTTGACAGACTGTAAATTAACATGTCGCGAAAGCGTGCCGCATAGCAGATCCGACTGAACTCGAAGCGATAATAAGGGCTAACGGCCCCTCCGAGGTATTGAAGGAATACCTAACAATCGCTTCATCGGAACTGGGGACAACGATTGCTGTGCCCTGCTCTGTATCACCGCTCTAGTCAGCGTCGCTTCGGTTAACGACACTCGATACCAGGCCTGGATGCCGAATATAATTTTGCTCCAATCGGCCTGGATTTGTTTGGTTTCCTGCCGCCGACCCGAGGGGCAAAAACATCGGCGGCAGGGTAGTGTCAAAACGACTTTTTCGTCCCAGGACATCGGACGCAACATCTGTCCATTACCGCAAACCCGGCGTCGCCCTCCGGGTTACACACACACATATACACAACTCATCGGGCTGAACGTGCATTCTCACCTCAAAGAGCGACGCGTGCG
>Ga0163217_1018493_pt1 | contig 14882 bp, 6 predicted proteins | sample SynspAceP_FD_185933 | JGI IMG/M metagenome (GOLD analysis project Ga0163217, IMG submission 185933) | Saline lake microbial communities from Ace Lake in Antarctica - Synechococcus sp. Ace-P (PacBio error correction) | ecosystem: Environmental > Aquatic > Non-marine Saline and Alkaline > Saline ... | reverse complement strand
TTGCCACCAGCGCGGTGTGAGAAATGCGAAAAAAACAAAAACGGTGGTACGGGAATTTGTCAAAACCGTTAAACTGAAATCGGGAATGAGTATAATGTTTTATTTCCACGGAGAACAAGAAGCGCAATCTGACTATGAAGGGCATCAAAACTGGCCTGGATCGCTCAATGGTCACGTTGAGTTGATGATGGATATATTGGCGGAGGTTCTGTCGAATTTTAAATTGGCCACTTCTCAAGAGGTTCACTTTCTTTATAAAGAGAGTTTTAGATTGGTGTGGACAACGCTGCATGAATTATTTCATCACCATTGACCCGATTTCTTCCCGAAGAAGTCAGTGCTATACTATCTATTTGACCGAACTCCATCATTATTGGAGGCTATTTCAAACTTTCCAACCCACTGGACTAGTTGGAGCATTCAGTACATTTGACAACTTAACTGACATGTATTTGAATCTATGCTTCATATGTAAACTGACTGGACAGCATGTTTTTGAGTTGCAAAGATGATTTTAATCTAGAATCTATTCTTGACCTTCTTTCCAAAAATAACGAGGAGCGGATGGCTTTATCCCCGGTATTGATACCAATGCGAGCTGATATGATTGTAACCCGGTAGCAGCTTACTCTGATTGATTTTATTCTGAATTAATTCCACCTGTCACTACGTCTCTCACATTGCTGTCTTAGATATATATATGGCAACATAAAATCGCACTCTCTAGTCTTCGGAGCAAAACGCTTGATTTACCTTCAAAAAAATTCAATTCCTTATCTTTGGCCAAAATTAACCTTTTGGCCTTTTCTTTTGTCCGATGATTATTCCTACGATCAACTCTTACCCAATTTACTTTTCAGATGGCTTTGCAAATCGGTTGTCCGAAGATTCAGGCAAAAGACTGCCAAACAGAAGTTTTGCTTTCGCAGATCTTCGAGGCGTTAGATCGCTGGAGTAGCTCGCCTTTTCAGTGCTACGTTCGGCTTTGGGAAAAAAGGTCGGATAAATGCAACCCCGGAATATTCGAGGTAGTATATGAAAACTCCATCGACCGGCCGTGGTGGATGGTGACGGAGGATTAGGCTTGATAGATTGCTCCTTTTGCAATCATTAGTGGCGAATACTCGTGAAAAAGCAAAGAAATGTCCTCACGCAACAAGGCTGGGTTTTCTGTGAAGCATTCGATCCCGGTAGTGGGAATTGCAGGCTTACCATGCCATGCATGGCCTTTTTGGGATGCCAGAATTATGATTGGGATTTCTTAGACAAAACGACACTAGTTCTCCCCATTTTTGGTCGCACCAAACTTTTTCCCTAGATACGCACTACTCGGCACTAATCCAATCGCTCTTACTCATGTAGCAATCCCTTGCCAAAGAGTGCGTAGGACGCCCTTCGTCGCCATGATTTAGAGGTAGAGCACAAACTACTTTACCGCTAGCCAAGTTGACAAACTGAACGTATTTCTTCTCATGCGCTAAAGTAAATGGAATAGCTCTCTCCATCTGATGAGGTACAGAGTAATAATAAGTAATCTCTATTACTAATTCAGCCTGAATGAGTTTGAAAGACGGTGGCGCATTGCATGACCTTTTTGAGGTGGAGGAGATAGGAGACATCGGGCTAGCTCACAAAGGATATGCAGCTTGGATCAATTCGTAGGATATCTTTTCGAGCATACTTTCCCGGCCGCCAATTATGGCCCTTGGGTTACCGCCTTTATGTTGGCTTTTTAAACCGGATCCGACCAACCCTGTGGGGTGAGAAGAAATGGTTCACTTTGTTTCGGAGGCATAATTTGCGTCTCAGCAAGTATTCCACTTTTCGCCCCGCAGACAGAATTCAAATCGCATTCGAACCGAGAGAACTCAATGTGGAATCAGTCCGGTTCCGGATCACCTGACTCCAACGCCAGGAAATGAAAAAGTCTCCTTGATCCCTGGCGATCCTGAGAGCGGGAACGTGGAAACATATTCGAAGGAAGAAGGCATGTCCATTATTGGATTCCAGTGTTGAAGGATTTGACGGAGTTGTGCGAACGCTTTGGGTGAAGTTTAAGAATGTTGGATGAGGATGTGGGTGCCGATCTTACCTTAATTCAATTTAAGCTGAGGAAGATTCGAGATTTGGAGAATAGAGATTGAAGTAAAGATTCGCAGAGACCAGGGAAGGTGAATTGTTTGAATATTTACATAATTGAGTATACACCACTATATATTTAAGTCTATGTCAGAAAACCTAAGAAAAAAGTTCAAACTTGACAGAAACGCTTGTTGCAAGCCCGGTGAGTGCATTCTGAACCTGCTACAAACAGCTATAATGCAAAGGGCATCAGCAGACGAGACTAGGCCAGGACGGGGCGTGAAGTTCATTGCTATCCAATAGCTTCGCCTTATGGCAAGATGATGACATTGACAATCCTCCAAGAAGTGTGGTAAAACTGCTTTTTTCTGTGAGTCAAGAGAGTAATGGGAAATATTTATTGAGGATGATTTTCGAGATTTTATTTCTGCCTCAATGAGAGGAAAAGAGGAGTTGCTAGAGTGGAGGTGTTATAGTTTGGAAGGTTGTCGTCAGATTTCCTATATGGGATATTCTCAGAAACAAGTTCTCTGGTGGCATTTGGATGTTTGGATTAAAAAAGAATAATTCAGAATTATTATAACTTTATAAAAGCCTTCAAAAAAAATTCGGGAAAGATTTGATTATAAAATGCCATGTTTATTTTGCTATCTTTGACTAGATACAACTTTTTAAACCATCCAACTTTGGGATGTATTCACATTGGGGAGGGCACCTGTAGCAATAGATAAATGACACGGCAAGGGTTTAGATTTTGAGGAACATTTTGGCAAAACAAACTTTTGAAGAAGACGGTTTATTTATCCGGGAGAATCCATAAAAATGACCTAATCACAGCCACAAAAAGCATCAAAACGTCCCAAAGCCAAGTACGATTGGAAAACATCACTTAACTACACTCAATCATACCATTCTGCTTTAAACGATTAAATTTTCCTCATGCCGCTAACTCTACTCATTCCTCGCTCTTCTTTCGAAGAAAATTCCCAGATTGCAAATCGCTCATAATTTAGACACACTCCTAATGGCAATTTATCAAAAGTCCATTCCAGAAAGTCTTGGGATCAGCAGATTAATGAATCATAGCAGGACCTTAACAATTTCTCGGGTCCTGATCCACAAATTATTTAAAAAACACTGACAGAGGGTGCGTCACACTTTTGGCCATCCTCAAAAGCTCCGTGCGAAAACAAGAGCTCAGAAATTATTCACAAAATCACATAAATTATCAAAACGACTCTGGCTCGTATATTGGCGAATGAGGTCGTCTTATTCGGAAGCGCCTACTATAGGAGTTGGCCATTTGTTGCAATAATGGCGAACACTATGGGACTGTTAGCCAGAGTTCGGATTACCTATCGGAATGTCCATTGGAATTAGCAGTTGGTACTGGAATGGGATACCAAAAGCCAAAAATGAAGGCGACAACTGACTGGAAATCTTCCTGATTATTTTCAAAAGGAATTTAACCTGCCATCCGAGTAGATTTGCTCAGTTGCCGTTCTTTTTGTAAATTGATTCTCAGATTCAACTCAACCAAAAACCTATGAACCAATTAAATAACGCGATTTTCTAAAAGGCTCTCAACACTAGCTGTTTGGCTAGTTTGGTCTTTACTCGCATGGGAATTTAAGATCGCGAAGGCCCAATTGCAAGTTGCCTATGATCGGGCACCGGATTGGTTATGGCAAATCAGATCTTTTTCCGCATTGATCCATAGTTGCTGATGTTGAAGAGATGGCGTAGACTTGCGATCCTGATCGAAATATTTTAGAGGCCTGGTGGGAAAGCTTGGTCTCAGAGCGACAAAAATAAGGTAAGGTCCTCCACTTTCGAAGATTATAAAAGCTTCTAGCAGCCTCCAGCCGGAATATGTGTTTAATAGGATCACCTGATCACTGGCATGCATATGAATGGCATCGATTGCATTGAAATCTGGTGCTCATGTTTATCTTTCAAAAACCGTCTCAGTTTGATGTTGTTGAAGTGAAGCAAATTCCTTAGCAGCGGTCAAGAAAATACAATAAAAAAGTACTAGATAAGAGTACCCAGCGGAATTAAGAGTACTCCACATTTGCATCACCGCTAAAAAGAAGTAAGTCGACAGAAGGCCTTTTAGGATAACAATTTCCACATGCTGAGGGTCTGCTGCCTTACTTTCCCACATTCGCGCCAATGGAAATCCTCCAGTAGAACCCGTACCCGAATTTTCAATTACGATCTTTCCTGGGACCGGGGCCAGCACCGCTTAGACCTTGATGATGGACCTACCTCATATCCGCTGGTGGGAGGAACTTTCAAAGAAAATGGCAATGGAATCACCGGCGATATGTGTGTACATATGCTAGACACAGTAAGGTGGATGTTAGAGTAGGTTGGCCAACACAAATCACCTCAACCGGTGGAATATATGTGCAGAAAGAAGGCAAATCAAATATTTCAGATACCCAGGAACTGCCTATTTTTCCAATATCCAGAATTGAATGTGGTTTTGGCAGCATCGTACTTGGGGAAAAGCCGCGAGGTGCGACAAAGACTATCCGTGGGCTGTAAGATTTTTGGAGAGAATGGCTACCTCGCTGGAATACTCAGCAGGCAGGATTTCTTCCATATGGAGAGGATGTAAAACCAATACATTTTGATTATAGTCTCTAGAAAAAGAGCAATTCGCGGAGGGGATGTCACCGAAGAGCGAATTCTGAACTGAATGTGCTCCCGCCCCCGTATTCATATGAAAGATTGGCTGAGTTCGATTCCGAAAAGGACTACGCTCCTCTATCGCTGATAATACCAAGAAATGGGCAATTCTACCGCTTCCGAGGGTATCCTTGAGCCAAACATCTCGATGGAACTCTGAGGTCGAAGCTTTGAAATAGCGATCTCATTAAAAAAACCATGTTATACTGTCATGCGAGGAGCTCAAAGGAAGCTACCAGAAAATTACGCAGACCTACTCTAGAAAAGGCTCACTCGACCGCATCCGGAACCTAAGAGATGTATGATTTGAGAATATGGAGATATGTGTGCAGATGTTTATGGGCAAATCTTATTCTCATACATTGCTGAATCCTACATTTCTAAATCTGTTCTGCCAAAGTATCAGCCCATGCGGCTGGAGGCAGGTGGTTATTTGAGCCAATCGGCAGTTATGGATGTTGGTCAGTCGTTTCTTTGATAGCTTTCTTTTGGATTCAATTGCCAATTCCCCCTTTCCGACTTCCCAAATAGCGTCATCATCTTTCGGACATTGTATGGTGAAGAAAAACCTGTTCCTGTGACTGTTGAAATAGTAGATTTCTTTTGAGAAAAAATGTTTCCTAAAAAATTCATCCGATGAGTTTGAATTTGTACTGAAAGCGACCTCCACGCCGGAAGTAACTTTATTTTCTGAGGCTTGCAAAAAGCTTTAAAATCATGCTTTCAAGTGAAAGATATTGTAGCGCATGCTCATCAGTCCGAATCCAAAGTTTCGAGCAACATTTACTAGAAACGATGAAGAAAAAGGATGAAAATCTGAATCCTGCTGAAAATAGAAGCGGATAGGTTTTTTTGCTCACCCGCTTGAATAGAATTAAAAGAATATAGATACTTCTTTCTACCCCATTCAATCTAATATCATCCGCTAAATGAGTACTCTCAAAACTCCGGCAAACAAAGCTTCCATACTTCACGTGTGTCTCTCTAGGAGAAAGACGGAGAATCCTCCCCAGGCAAGAAACGACTCATGAATCTGTACGACTAGCTCCTATCAAGAAAAATTCTTCGTGACCCAATACATGTCGAAGCACTCGTTCGAGTTTCTTCGAAACCTGAACAGTTAGGCTGATCTGAGGTTGTAGGAGCCCAGCCTTGTACGAAGCTCCATAATAGCTATTGGAAAAAAAGATAGAGAAAAGAAGAGGTCGGATTGCATGTTCAAATAAAAACCCAGCTATAGCTTAGAAGTGAAATCGAAGGGAAAAGACCCTAAATCTATTTTTTCAAACACAGGCTGCGTCCCAAGCCACTTCCATATCAGGAGTTTGATAAGGGTTTTCTTTTAGCTTCGAAGAAGTGATTTGTTTGCGCTCTTCGCCCGGAAGGTGAGCGAGGGTCATCTGCGGCTAAATATAGGATCCAGTGTACACGGACTTTACTTACAAGACCCACTGACTCTCTGGCGAGGATTTTTTGGTTGCCAAGGGAATTTGAATTTCATAAGGTTATTCGTCTTTTTTTCGATCTCCACATTAGTTTCCTCCATCAAAATCAATCGCACTCAAAGGTTATCCTGTGCTAGCATAAAAATCTCCTTTTTCCTGGCTTCAATTAAGAACTTGGGCTTAAATCTTCAGCCAAAAACCATTACCCAAACCACGTCCCGGTTACTTGCTATTTGATCGTAAACGTGATAGTTATGCCATCATCAACAGCTAATCCATAAATTAGAGGCTTGCCAATCGGTCAAATAGGCTGCCTGCGACTTCTGTCCCAAAGGGACTTCCATACAGGTCTCAGGGAGTCACCGTAATTATTAACTTGTGATTGTCCATTATAGACCTCAAAAAACGCTCACATCCAGTTGCGAGATATTCTTCGGGAGTAATCGGACCACACAAAATTGGGATGATTAATATGCAAACATATGAAACTCCGGTAGGTCACGTTGAGCTTTAACCTGTTCCAAACTATTCGCAAAATTTGAGTAACAGAAGTTCCTCCCTCGGCAGGATCAATTTCTGGATTATTCGTCACATTCATATGAAGGGGCTTTTTTTTTTCTCAAAAAACTGGTCTTCTGTTCAGCTCCTGAAGATTGTTATGATCAGGAAACTCACCTTCCTTTTCAAATAAAGGTGCGTATTCAGCTATTGTTTTCAGCCTAACTTCTATCCTACCCGTTGAATCTTTACGATAATTACCTGATCCCCATACTCTCAATATACTTATTGAAATTCTATTTCATGGGATGGGAGACTTCCGGAAATCAATTCCACTTTTCCCCCTCAGCCAGGGTGTTATGATCCGATAAAAAACCACAAAGTCTACTCATGGACTTATCCAATCCAATGATTCATTCGGGATAATCATCTCCATCTGACCCACCAATAGGAGTGTCGTGTGCAAATTCCCTTGTACCATTGCTTTGTGGAGTTTCTTGTTTATCCTTTGAATCAAAGGAAATGATCCAAGGGAAAGAAGAACAAAAATTTTAAGGAATAGATTTTCATGGTAACTCAAGCTGTTGTTATTTCAAATATAACAATGCCATTGGACAAGACAATTACCAAGAGAAATCCAGTCATTCCTAAGTATTTCAAACTCACAAAAAACCACCTTTCAACGTGTTGGTTTTAGAAACTTTATCTTAAGCCAAAATCTCTTCGCCAAGCCCAATCTCCAACTTCAGAAGTCTTGTAAGCTTTCCCTCCATCAGCGATATCTTCAGTACAATTCCTTCTTCCAGAAGAGCGGGTTCACCACATCAGAACCAATATAGCCTCTTCTATTCAATCAAAGCGTAATCAACATCACGCTGCCGATAGAAACTGTCGCCAATGGATTGGCAATAATCTTTTCCGGCAGCTGCGGATAGGAGCCATGAATCGGCTCGAAAATTGACCGCAGCACCAAGCGAAGCAGATGGCATCAAGGCCCATAGAACCTTGAGATGACCGAAGCTTCATCCGTCAGATATCTCCAAACAAATTCTCTGTGATTAGCACATTCATAGGCTTTTGGCGTTCAGAATCAAACGCACTCGCAACCGCATCGACAAATTCATATTCCCACTTTTGACATCCGGATATCTGGGGCCAATTCTTGGACAGGTCTCTCTCCAAAGTCTGGAATAGCAACACGTTTGCCTTATCCACGCAGGTTAGTAATTTTCTACGCCTTTTGCGCAGCTTTTCAAAACCCAGGTCTTAGCCAATCGTACAATCTCAAACTTGCTATACACATTGGTGTCGAAAGCCCTTGGTGCCTTGCTCATTTTCTTCCTCTCGGCTCACCAAAATAATCCCTCCAGTAAGCTGTCACGGAAAAACCACAAAATCCACTCCTCGACACGATCCAGTTTTAGCGGAGAACTGATGAATCAAACGAAGGAAAAGTAAACGTAGCGGCGCACATTTGCAATAATCCGAGCCCTGGCGCCCATAATAAGTGACCTTGCTCCGCGTCTTACTTTTGCCTTTGATCATATCGGTATTTGGGATTCGCCCCATCGCCATCCAAAAAGGTAATTGCATCTGAATGGAGTGACGCGATTTCGTGTATAATGCGTACTATCGGGTATGGATCGGCCTGTAGCATCGATTGCCGCTGCACTCACTTATAACTGCTTCTTATATTAGGTCATTTTAATGACCTAAACTGTCTGGCCGTATATGCATTTGATTACTTGATATGATCTTGTCTTGAGACGTCCTGAGTTACTTCTGCAGACCTCCAATGCCATCAACTGGGCAATAGCGCATATTATTCATGTTCCAACTAAAACTGGATTCTCTTGAGGGTAGTTTGATTTAAAGTTTCGAGATGTTAGCATTTTTCCGTGGCCATTCATCGCGGCCACAGTCTTGATCGGATTCAAGCCCTTTCGAGTTTTAAATATTTTTCCAAACTCCAGGGGTAATAACTGTCTCGACAAAGCGTCAGTCTTTTCCAGGAGAATGAGACATGGTAGTCGATGAGTTTGGCACGATCTTTTTCCGGGGGACTTATAGATCTTTGTTCACTGCTTTCATGAAGAATCTATTTTGCCATCACCCGTAGGCCTGTATAGCATATACGAATTTCCATCACTGAATATCTCATCGAAGTTAACTGAGGTTGCTCAAGGCCTTTCGAAATGGTCATATGAGAGGTAGCCTTTCAATGCTGATTTCTTTGGCATGGAGTTGTTCTGAAGTACATCGGAGTGATGTAAGGCAAATTCCTCCGGTAGTCACTCGCTCCTTTTTCATCACCCAGTTCGATGATCCGTGAGTTACTTTAGTGAGCTCTTTCCTTTTCTACAGGAGAATGCCAAGTTCTTCCAGAAATTTTTTAGAATATTGGCTCTTACCGCGAAGTTTTGCCGTGTGCGAGTACTTTCGCCTTTCGCCCAAATCGCTCAGGCCATCAAATCAATTGAACAAGTTACAGGTTCTTTATTGTCTCGACATCGGGCTTGGTATTCCCGCTATGTTTGGAGGGTGAACGACAATTTTCTCCAACACGGGTGTATTGTTTAGCGCTTCCTTGGGATATGTTGACCAGAGAATTGCCTCTACAAGCTTGGACACTCGGTTAAGACTTGTTGCTCTCTGAGCATTGATCTCAAAATCAAGTAAGTCTTTGATCACCGCAATCACAGGATCCAAGGAGCGGTTTTACCGGCTCTTTCGCAAAGTCCATTGATTGTCGTCATTGAATTCCAGAAGCGCCATAGTTGTAACATGCGCTTCCCATCCACATTGGCAACAGATAGGTCATTAGTCATTAATGAGCATGAATCAAAATGCGCTTTAGGGGTAACTTTGTAGAATCTGAATGAAATAGCTTTTGGTTTCCTCAGGCGTAAAGTAATCCTAAGGTATCTGGTAGATGATTCGCTTCACCGGTTAAAGTGCGCTCAAAAAATCGGCATCAACTGGATAGCCCACATAAGAGGTGAATTCCGCATGCCGTTTGACACCAATCCCTCCAAGTACAGCATGTACTGCGATTCCTTGGAATTGGCAATAATCAATACATTAGCAATCTCTTCAAAATGCTGCTCTGGGGTCTTTTGCAGTTGTTTGAGTGAGATGTAAAGAGCCCTTCGTTCAAGAGGTTCATCACTTTTGCACCAGCAATCCACTAACCAATCCACCGATGACTGGAGCTATCCACAAATGCCAAAGGACCTCCACACGATCCAAATAGCCTCTTTCAGCGGACCCATTTCGTGATTTTCTGGACTCCTGCAAGTCTCCATCGGAAACACGAGCTGGAAGCAACCTCTACTTTCGGTCTACTTTAAGCTCTCGAGCAAGAGAGCTTCTGCAATTTGGAGTTTAAAGCAGAAAGAAACCCCCAGGTCTGCTCACCCACTCAGCGATCCAGATTTCAATCTCTTTTCAACTCCATTATTTTATTTCTAACTGGCGAATCTTAAATTCTAACCATGGGCTTTTACTTATCCGCACGAAAGATCAAGTCACTTTGACATATTAGTAGATAGTCGATGTCATCGAAGCCATGTCATATTTTTCCTTCTTTATACTCGTTGATATTAAAAGATTCAGATTCTTTTGGTTAGAAAGGAGTGTGATCTTTGACTAAGGTCAATTTCGAGTTCAGAATTTCAGGCGTTTGAAGCGATTGCCTCATAATAATTAGCTGCAAAATCAGCAGAAATTGTAATAGGAAGTACCCCAATATTCAGGCCCAATGTGTATTCTTGAAAATTCAGCAAACAAAGCTCGATACAACGGCTCGGGAAGCCAAATCGTAGTAGCGCCCAAACGCATGCTCGCGGGCTGGATCCCGAACCAAGTCGCCTTCCAGGCTTTTTAACCAAAGATTTTTTTTTTCCGAACGGCCTGAGTAAGTAGAGTCTGTTATAGACTGAAATCGTTTTCTTTATGGGATTGCGTGATCTACGTGTAGCGCCAATCTCTAACATCAGTGATTATCACCGCAATTACCACTCGCTCTGTAGCTTTTCAGAAATCGTATCGAAGGGCGGGGATAATCTTGATCTGTGTCTACATTTTCATTGGGGTAGAGGGCACAGCAGGCTCGTAGTGAGTAGTAGTTTTATCGTAAGCCATGTATTATAGTTCAAGTTTGATAGGAAGAAGAAAGTTAATGATTAAGAAATTAAGGAGGGTAACTTGTCAAGTGACGCTTCTCTTTTCAACACTTCAGTACCATCAGATCTTCTATTTTTAAAGTACCTCCCGTGTAGGGCTCGGGGTCGAGAGGATTCTACCCCGGAAGTGAACAGCAACAGGCCCGATAATAGTCAAAAAGTCTGGATGCGAGCATAGCGTACGTGCTCCGGGACCTTGGGACTTCAAAATTTCGCATGGGAGAAGGAACGGCTAAGTAACCAGCCGGGATTTATCGTCATTCATTGCAAGGCAAGCCGAACATCCTGGCTGTGCAATTCAAATCCAGCTTCTTTCTAAGATTTTAACTAATCCTTCTTCATTGAGCCATTTTCTCCCCCTTCTTTTGATACCTGCACATCACGCGGATCGATAAATATTATCCCGCCGCCTTAAGACTTTTACAAACTGAGCGATCCGAGCGAATATCTCGATCGCCATTGATGCAGGAACTCGGACGGAATAAACAAAATCTACCTTGCTTACCCTTAATAGCTTCTCCAGCTTCAAAAGCCCATATTATGCCAAAAGACTTTAAGGGTAGAAAGCTTGTTACTTCCTTCCATTCTTCTGGGTCGTAATAGTTCCTTTGGACTTTAATCCCTTTCCAGGGTGTCCGGTAGACAAGGTAATCATGACGTGTTTGCGATTATCTGCTTAGCATCGTTAAGTGAGGGTTACTCCTTTATACTAATATATTTTATGCGCTTAAAAATTTCATCGACTCATTCTAAGCGTTTCAAAGTGTGCTATTGCGTTCACTATTGAATAGAGCGTAAGCTTGGCGGCCTTTATCCCCAATCTCCCCTTTTGGGGAGCATATCTTGTTTATCTTTTCAATGATAATTTTTTGGAGATAGACTGTGAGACTCACCCATACGGCTGCAGCGATCAGTTAGGGGTGTCCGTATGCACAGAGCCGGCAAGGTCCCCACCCAACTGCCCGCAACTGAGATTACGCGCGGCACTCATGTCACTAATCCAGTAACCAGGATATTGCGAGCATAGTACGCAGTAGGGAATATTGTCGTTGCTAATCAGTCGAGAGGTTACCTTTGGATCGACCCAGCCATTGCCGCCTTGCAGGAGACGGCGTTCGGCGTTGTAAAAAATCCAGCGTGCGCTATTTATCTGGGAAGTAAAAGCCATCGCTATCAGGGAAAAAAAATAATCACTGCGCCCGGTTAACGCCATCCCGTGAATAAGCACGGGTAACTCCGTGCCAAGCAGGCTGCTGTCTCTGCCAATGATATAAAGGATAATATCCTTAGACGTTACACCTGTGTTCCAGGTAGATTTACGGAATGCCGCGATATGCAGCGTTGTCCGGATTTATTTTGCTGAGTTCCGAAGTGAGACTCGTCGTGCTTATTAAGTTCTCAGAGCCGGCGTGTGAAAGTTTTGGCTAACCCAGAAATTGCCATGATATCTGGACTATCGTGAGTATTGCGAGTGTTAGGAGGATTACACCTAGACATGTCATGTGGCTGCTAAGCGTGTCGACTCGTCAGAAATAGTCAGTTACCCACCATCAGGAATCATCCGCATTACGCAGAAAGTGCCATAATCTGGTCATTGGCCACACATCACTAAACTGGGATGCACGCACAAGGCATGGGTAGCGAAACAGGGATGTAGATTACCCTGGTAGGTAGTCCATGTACAAGTGAAACAGGATGATAGTTACACTCTCAGTCTTCGTCTCAACGCCACATAGTGCGTTGTAGCGGCCCATAGGTCGCGATAAATAAGAGCTGGTGTAAGTAATTCCACTGCCGAAAAACCATGGGGAGTACGTCGCAGAGTGAAACTGTCAAAAGGAATTTGACGGAAGAAAGAAGATCCGCACAAGCGGAAAAAGGTGTTGATAGCATGTGATTATAAAATTATATCGATGCCTCACCAGCGAAACTGTATCCTTCCTTGGCTTATGGAATATGGTTGTGGTACTGATTTAGCACACTACACTCACAGTGTGAGCCGAAACAAGTGTGCCTGCATGATCGCTGTCGTCAGCTAGTGCTCGACCTCGGTGTGGGAGTTTACACAGAGTCCCGCATGAAACTGCAGCGAAACCCCCCATAATGCAATTAGTGTTAAGGTCTCAGGACACGTACACTGGGCTGAGGGACTCTATGACTGTGGTAGCTGCCAGCAATTGTCTCGCGAAGCTTCTGCTACTTGTGCATCCGGACGCGAGAGTTGATCTATTAGATCAGTCAAGCTCCTTGATTAATGGGTAAGGCACATGGTGTTGAATCCGGGTTGGCAATCGTACAGCTCTGAGGAAGTATTTCACTCGATTTCCTCGGGTGAACTAGATTAGAATGCTACTGGGAGTATTCAGGATAAAGTGCTTATCGATGAAAAAACCACATCTGGGCCTGCCAGCACGGATTTCACACGTGCGCATCCCAAATTTATCAAATAAGTTGATTTTCCCATAATTAGGCAGTCGTATAGTCTTTGACTGGGATTTTATTAAGATCGTCATAAATGCCTGAGCAGAAGCACAAAAGAAACCAAAAATATACGGAATTGGGAAAGGCAAAAGAACCATAGACATAGAATCATAACCAATATAGAATAACAATAATAAACAAAAATATTAGAACAATATTTGACGCTACAATCAGCATCACGATGAGATGTGGCTTGGATCTATCTTCAGTTCCCGCGAGGCGGTTTAGCCACCTGATAAATACGGAAAAACTAGAGTACTTTCTAATGGCGCTCTCTACTGCCAGTGGCGACGCAGACCAACGATAGACTACATGGCGACATACAGCGCCGGTCATGCTATTCCCCTAGGCAATAGGATGCCAACCATCTAAAAAATGTGAGCTGTCAGCTATCAAATGACTCTCGGAATTCAATGCGGTGCCCGTGCATATGGTGTCTAATCCGACACACCTGAAACTGTGATACTCGCTTCGAATATATCGGCTACTCAGACTAATGAGACAGACAGAAGTGAATTACGTTCCCGAGACCTTATGATTACACAGCCGCCCGTCTCCCAACTATGGCAAGATTAATGTGTGCTAGCTAGAATGCACTTGTCTCCGAGGAACTTATATGCTAGTATGGTTTAGAACCCCTGGATAACCTCGGCGATAACACGTCCTAACAAAATGAAGAGATAGGCTGTTAACTCTGAAGTGGCGGCTGGACATCAACTCATTGTTGCGCGGAGACACTCGTGTGAGTAACATTATCAGCTCACAGGCCATGGAGCAATGTGAGAACACATTTACAACACATACCCATTGTCGAAGGCTTCAAAATATAAGCCAAGTCGGCGGAATACAGAACAAATTCTTTTCCTCCTATTGATACATGAATTCTTGTAGCCAGAAAATTGCCCATAGTAACAAGGACATGTCATTCAAGTGATGCTTATAATAGAGACTTGCAACAGCCTATAGATCCAAGTGAACCCCTTGGGCAGTATAATAAATTACGGCGCACGGGGAGGATGGGCCTTAGGGCTCTCAGAAGGCGTGAGAAGTGAATGGCATCGTGATACGCTGCGTGACAAGCTTTACGGGGATTGGCTCCCACAATCTTATGGCCGGGGGAGTTGACGCGTAGATAATCCGAAATGGGCAAACCCAGCCTCAATTGTAATTGGTTTATCCGTAAGATAAGGCGAACGTTGATGCGTACTGACAATTTCTAAGTACCCATTAGAAGATGAGAATATAATCTCAGATAATGATTCCTAAGTTTGAGTGCGCGATGTCGAAAGCGTCGGAACAGCCCAAACCGCACATCCTCTACCGGTGCTAATGTTCGGGTTCTGTAGGACCTGTATAAATTCCAAAGTTCAAATTTCCGGGACAGAAGAATGTTAGGTGGGAAAGCTAACCGCAAGATGTCGGTAGAGAGTCCTTTGAAGAGTATTCGGTGGAAGGAGTTGGTAATGAGACCGGCCGTAATCCTAAGAGGGCGAGG
>Ga0163217_1080925_pt1 | contig 14883 bp, 5 predicted proteins | sample SynspAceP_FD_185933 | JGI IMG/M metagenome (GOLD analysis project Ga0163217, IMG submission 185933) | Saline lake microbial communities from Ace Lake in Antarctica - Synechococcus sp. Ace-P (PacBio error correction) | ecosystem: Environmental > Aquatic > Non-marine Saline and Alkaline > Saline ... | reverse complement strand
GGAAAGATTGCCAAGATTTATGATATTAAGGCCTATTAGGTCAAAATCTATAATTTTAAAATTTGATCTCCAAAAAAGAAGAGAAGGTGTCTTTGTATTGGAAAAGTTAAAAAGGTCAATAAGAAAGTTATTATATTCTACAATAACTGATTTAGATCATATAGAGGAGATTTATAATACGGGGAAAACATTCTGTTGCATTTTTTTTCAGGAGTAAATTATTGGTTTGTTTTTTTTACAATCTATTCCTTTATTTCTCAGTCAAGATAAAATCTTTTAATTTATTTGTGATCCACACTGTTTTTGTTTTTGGCTTGCTCAAAGTTCTATTTTTAGGTTATACGCAAGAGTTTACTTTGGCACGACTCAGTTTTGGTTAAATTCTTTAAATCAGGAAGTAATTTTCTCATCGATTTGTTAGCATTGTTGGCATTTGGTTTTTAAGAGTTTTTTTATTTGACAAAACACTTTATCCCAAATTAGATAAAGGAGTTTTTATTTTTATTATTTTTTGTTATATGGTTTTTTATTTAGTGAATGCATTTTCTTTTCGATTACGATTAGTTATCAGACTTTACTAGTTAAATCAGTCAATTAGTGTTTTATATGTTCTTTTTTACAGCTTTTAATGATTCTAAGGGGACCCCCCAGGGTTATGGACCTGCTCGATTTTATTCTTCTTGCGTGGTCTGTTTTTATGATGGCATTTTCCTTTTTGCTGATGAGTTGAAATTGGCATAATCCCATAAATAATTTACAGCTATATTATTATGCCTTTTGGGTTCTGCACTAGAAGTTGCTTGCTTCTGTCCTTTGCGCTAGCGATTAAATCAATATCTTAAAAAAGCGAAAAAGAAGAGGAGCAAGCCGAAAGACTAAGAGTACTCGGTCTGGAATGAAGAATTGCATTAAGAGAGCAAAATGCGATGCTAGAAAGAAAAGTAAAAATTCGAACTGACGAGTTAGAGCTCGCTCTTCGTAATCACCTCCAAAATACACAGAGTCAACTGGTGCAGGCCAAGAGAAAATGGCTTTCTTTTAGGTCAATTAACAATGCTGGTATTGCACCATGAGATCAATAACCCAATTTCAACTTTTGTTGAGCTCCCAATATCACTCCACTCAAGCGTGATATTAAAAGATTATAATGGAGGTCGTAGAATTTTACCGTTCTAAGGGCAAAGTTGATCTCCCACGAAACAAAGAAAGAGGCAAAAGAGCTTTGAAGAAGAATTAGAGTTGGATTACGTCCTTGAGAAGTTTGATCAGCCTCCTAAAAGGAATGGATGATGGAAGCTAGACGGAAACTGTATGAAATCGTAAAAGGAACTTTTCGGATTTTCTCTCCGACGTAGAGAGCAGGATGTGAGAAGGTAGACTGCATTGATGGTATCAATAGTACCATTCATCTTATTTTGAATTAGTACGCGATTGCCAAGTAAAATTCGGATTTTGAGCGGGAATTTGGAGAATTACCGATGTAAGAATGTTCTAGCAGTAAGATCAATCAAGTGTTCATGAATATTATAAATAATGCTGTTCATGCTTTGCAGATCATTATCGAGACAATAAAAGGATCCTAAAAATCACCATTCGAACCCTGCTAATTAGAATCATTTTCGTATTGAAATTGAGGATAATGGATTTTGGTATGCCTAAAACATGTTAAAGATAAAAATATTCGAACCTTTCTTTACTTACTAAAGCGTTGGTAGGGGTACTGGTTGGTCTTTCAATTGTTTATTCTTATAAATTGAAAATCATAAGGGTTAAACTGGATTGTAGAAACGGAAGAAGGCCAGGGAACTACTTTATAATTACCCTTCCGATATTACCAAAGTAACCCAAACGATATGAATTAAAGGTTAGACTTTCACGTCCTATACATCGATGATGAGGACAATTAACTTAAATCTTTTCGGGGCAACTTTAAGAAAGGAATTTTAAGATTTTTACGGCCGATAAATGCCGAGGATGGTTTACGTATAGCCCAAACAGAGGAATACATGTCTGTTTATTGCGATCAACGCATGCCTGGGATGACTGGGAACCGAGTTTCTTTGAGCAAATTGGTTAAGATTTAATTCCGGATCCAATCCGGATATTGTCTTACCGGTATTTTCTGATAATGCTAGCGTAAATAGATGCCATAATAAAGGGGAAGTTTATCGGTTTTATCGATAAGCCTTGAATATTTGAGCAGATAAAAAATTCCCATAAAAAATGCTGCAGACCATTTATTTTATTGCGACCGAGTTGAAGGATAAGACGGCTCAACTTAAAAAGCTGCATTCAGAATGAATTCAATTGTCTATAAGCTATCGCACGAGCTGAGAGTCCTTTGATGGAGTATTTTCTGGGGTTTCAAAAACTTGCTAATGGAAATTGAAGATTCCTCATTATTTTGGAATACTTTGAAATGATCGATTCAGCTACGCTTTAATTGGAGATTTTATTTATAAAATGCTGGATTTTTATCGTTCAAACTTAAAATGACCAATTAAAATCTCCGAAATCATTTTTTAAGAAAGTTGTGGAGCAACAGATGGATGCCTTATTCGTTCCAAGTTTGACTTATCACATTTTGAATCCTCTATAAATTATCAATTCAAGCGGATAAATTCTTTTCTTGGACAATCTAAAATTCGAGTAAATCTTAATTTATCTCTTTCAGTAATTCTGTGCAGTTTCAAAAAGGCGAGGAGATATAAAAAGATAATCTCTATTTTCAGATTCCAAAGTCGAAGAAGCTATTCGCACTATCCTGGTCGGAAGACAATTGGTATTGGCATTGATGAAGAAATTTCAGAGTGAGGTATTTGCGTCTTTACAAGAGCTACTCAAAAAAATGTAGGAAACTGGATTAGGGACTTTACATGGTTGAAAGAGGCTGTTGAGGCAGATGGGAGGCAAAACTTGGAATTGGATTTCAGTTCTTGACTGAAGGAAACAACCAATTTAAGATCGAGCTTTCCATCAATGCGGAATAATATTTTCTAGGAAATTGTACCTTTGGCGTTTCTAAATCCCCCGGGGAGGGAAAAAAAATTTTTAAGATTTTTATAACAAACATAACTTTATTGATCAATCCTTGCACGATGTCAACATTGGAAAGAATGCCTCCCTGAAGTGGCGTTACCGGAGTTATCGGAAAATCCCAAAAAGTAGTATAAGGCGAAAGTTACGAATTGGATAAAAACGGACAGGGCATGCTGATGCTGGATCGCTTGCTTATTTCTCAGCAGTTCACTATCCTGCGAATTATGGTTTTTTATCCCGCGACTTTCTGCAAGATATGATCCATTGGATATTTTGATTATTTCTCAGATCGATATCCCTTCCAGAATGTGCTCTAGTGGAAGCCAAGTAATTCGGTGGTAATGAGAATGATTGATGGTGCGCTGAGGCAGACGATAAATTATTCGCAGGTGGCAGCTGGAGATCAATCAGTGGAATTATATTAATGATATCGCATGACCTACCTCCTCATTTGATGAAAGAAGATTCATTCGATTCCTTTTGAAGATTATAAAAATTAGAAAATAATAAGAAGTAAAAGTGGAAGACTTCCTTGGCAAGGAAGATGCCCATGCGGATCATCCCGAGAGAGTATCGAACTCTTCTATTTGATAAAAACTTTTTAGGAACACAACCGCCAACGCTAATTTAAAGCCTGAGTTCCACTTCAGGCTTTTTTGGTTTTTTCACCTTTTGCTTTCCAGCTTTTTTGGAAAGGTAGTCCACTTAAATTCTACGTAAGCCTCATGCTCGGATTGCTGACTGAGATGGATTGCTGATCGGTAAAAGCGATTTAGGTAAGCTGCTTAAAATTGGCGGCTTTATTCGCAAGGTGATTACTTCCTCATCCCGGCCATGATTTGGAGCGAGAGGATAAACTTTTGTATGCCTCTCAGCGGGCTTTACGATATTCTGATCTTTCCCAGCAGTGATAAATCGTAAACCAGCCATTCAATTTACCAAGAAATAACAAAATTAGGCTACAGGCTAAAATAATAAACCCAAAGCCAAAGCTTCCTTTTATAACGCAAAGTCTTAAGGAATGAAAAATCAAGGCCTTAAACCATTACTCAAGGCAGATTATTAGGTGGATACTTTTGGTTTAATGACCATCGGGCTGCGCTTTATATTTCTGTAAGTTTTTTTGCTTTTTGCAAAAAGTCTCCAAATCTTTGAAAAAAAGCGAAGAAAATTAATTCAATTCGCTTCTCGCTCGATCATGGCTTAGGTGGGGCCACTTCCTTTTGGAACAAAGGGCGAGTTCGTTAGAAAGCCCAGTCAGTTGCATTTGGAATTCCCTCAAGCGTTCCATATTGGAGCAGCCAGTTGGTCTTTTCGCATCCAGTTAAACATTCTTTGCGAAGCGATCCGAGAAATTAGTTAGAGTTTTTTTTCAAGATTAAAAAAGTGCTTTCGGTGAAACACCTCCAATGGACTGGCCACTGAATTATTCCAATTTTTTCCCAAAAAATAGTCAAAGAGATGTCTGTAATCACCAGTTAGAATAATGCAACCAAAAAATTAGGTTCTCCAAATAACTTTTGTCCTGCTCTTACTAAAGGTAAGTGTTCCGTAAAAGCGATCGATCTCCCTATGTAATAAAATCCCCTCGTTATGGCGCGCTGGATAATCTAAGAGCTTTTTGCCTTTGACAAAATCTGCTTATGAAATTACCCCACAAGAACCTTCCTCTTGTCAAAATACAAATTATGCATGTTGCCAGGTAATTCATTGATTTTGGTGTTTTTGGCGGGAAAACAAGGGCTGACGTTGAGTAGTTTCGATACTCAAATAGCAATTGATTGCCAATATTAGAAGAAGAAATTTAAAAGCAAGGCTCAAAACTTTTAAAACTGGAAAATTGGCAGGAAGGACTTGGCTCAATACCAAAAGAAATTTTGAATACCAGTTTGACGGAGAAGAAAAAGAAGCATTACCTGGCATCCCATTTCAGCTCAAAAAAGTTAAGAATCGGGAATGGGCGAACGGCTTTGGTGGGAGGTGGAGCCGATTGGGATAAATAAGTATCCTTCTTCTTTTCAGCTCAGGTAAAATCTTGTCTCGTTTTCAGTACGCAAGAGGTTATCATTCCTCAGGAAAAATAGGGTCAAGGAGTAGTTAATTCAAGTTAAAGGAAAAGATACGATGCGTGGTTCACGCTCCAAGCAGATGAGCTACCGGAGTGGATGGAAAATTAAATTCGCCTCGGAACGGAGTGGATCTGCTTTTTTGATGAGGCAAGCTATCCGAGAGGATGGAGTTTGCGCTGGAAGAAAGTGATCGTTTGCTGAAGCCAACGTTTAAAAGAACTTTCGAGAAATCTTACTAGGATCTGCTCAACCTTAATTTTTCCGAAAAGCGAAGAGACAAAATCTCTGGCTTGAATGGATTCTCCAAAATTCAAAGCTTTGCTGAATTGATCGCTAATGCCAAGGATGTAGCAGTTTGCGTCCATGGTTCTCCTCGGGCACAGGAAAGGACGACTACCGGTTGATTGAAGCGATTCAGGAGGCTGTGATTGCATATCAATCTATTTTTAGTTTGTGCCCTAGCAAAATGCCGCAGTTGATCTTCTTGGTGGAGAAGCTTTAACTGATCGAGGAATTGAGACTTACGCGGCTAGGGCCACCGCTCGGGTGGAGGAAAAGATCCTAAACAAGACTTTGGATTGCAAAGACCGCTTTCCATGACAGTTTATCGAGACTTGAAAAAGCTTCGAAAAGAAAACCAATCCAATGCCTCAACCTTGCAAGCAATACAAGGCGCAACTTTTTGGTCCTGAAGAGCGGAGCGCAACGAAAATGATGTTTGCCGAAGTTCTCGGTCCGTGAGGCATTCCAAAAATCACTGAGCAATATATTCAATTTGATATTTTCCCAAGCGAACCCAGGTATTTGCGACCACGCTCGTGGGTGCTTCCTCCTACCATTTGAAAGGGATGACTTTTGATGTAGTGTTTATAAGATGAAGCCGCTCAGGGCTTGGAAGGGCGCGACTTCTTGGATTTCGATTATCAGGTTCAAAAAAGGTGGTTTTTGCAGGGTGACCATTTTCCAAACTTCCGCCTACGAAATTAAGTCCTTTCAAGCGGCTTAAAAGATGGACTTGGCCAAAGACGCCGCTTATTTTTTTGAAAAAGTAAATTCTCCGAAATCCTCAAGCTTGCCGCAATTACTGGATCTTCAATACAGAATGCCGGAAGTAATCCATGGGCTTTTCCACATGATATGGTTTTACAAGGGGCAAATTGAGGGCCAGCGGAAAAACACGAAAACTCATGAATTCCCAAATTGAATCAGCGAGGAATGGATGATTACGGCCGGATCTGGCTAATTCAGGAACCAAGTGGAAGCTTGAGAGTTTAAGTACTTTTAATCCAGAGGAGCTAGATTCGCCTGCGAGCATCTGAATAATCTGAATCAAATCGGATTGTAGTCTCAAAATTTAAGGAAGAAAGCTTGGACGATTGGTCTGATTTGCACCCCTTATGGAGCTCAGGTTCGACTGATTAGGAGCTTAATCTTCGATCTTATGACTTTCCCAAAATTTGAATCAATTTCAGATTTTGGATGCACCATCGATACCGTAGACGGCTTTCAGGACAGGAGCGGGCATCTTGATGCTGATCTCCCTGACACGATCCAACGACCGTGGAGGAAATCGGCTTTCTGTCTTGAGGAACGTAGAATGAATGTGGCACTTCACCCGAGCCAAACGAAAAACTGGTTTTGATCGGGGTAGCAGCACCCTGGCCTGTTATCCATCTTCGACTCTCTGCTCGGATATGTAAGAGGAAAAAAAAGGTGGGCTATTCGCAGTTGTTTGGGAGTTTTTGGGATAAATAGGAAGATTGTCAATCTTCTTTTTTTTATAGCTCAGACTGGAGCCAAGCTCAACACCTCCCAAAAGCTTTCAGCAGATTTCAACTTTGTTGGCTTCACTTGACTTCTTTACCCAAAAGTCGGAAGAAGTAAAAGCCCATAGATTCCATTGAGGCAGATTTGATTTCATTGCCAAGTCTTTCCCTCTGCTTGGACGATCGCCTCCAAGATAAATGGTTGGCTCATTGAATAGGTCTCGAAGTTTAGGTTTTATCAGTTTTGAGTAAGTTTCCAATGAACTTGAGCTAGTTCCATTCACACTTGATCACTTCTGTCTAGATGACCTTTTCAGCATGATTTCTTCCAGCTCTTCATTTGCTTTGGACAAAGTCCGCAAACAAGTTGAGATTTTTCGATTTTTTCATCCCCAGGACACAGGGTATTGGATACGAGGTATTTGTCCATTTCTGCTCGATTGCCTTGATAGGATCGAATTAAGTCCTCCATTTGGCACATGTAGATGAGGTATTCAGCTATGTTTTGTGACTTTTTGCTTTCGGCGGACTGATGCATTATTTTCTTAAAGTAGAAGGGCAAAGATAAATAGAAATAAAAAGATGGCTTTTCGAGCGATATGAAAAAGATAGGCTAAAATCGATTGTTTTAACTAGCACCTATCTCCCGAAAGCCGGTTTTGCAATTGGTTCAAGAGTTCAGTTATGGATCTTGACTTAAGCAGACTTTCGGGGCTCGCCTTTTTTGGCGTTTCTTTTGGGGAAGAAAATCTTAAAGACGTATTTCAAGTGATAAAATCCTGAAATTTTCAATAAAAACTATGTCTCAATTTTCAGGTTCATTAAGGAAGAGAAACTGGTCTTGGAAATTGATAAATGAGTGTGAAATTGAAAACGGTATAGTACTATTCCGGGTTTTTAGAGGAGGAGATACGGACAAAAAGTTTGAAGACTTGCGCCAATTGAGGACCACAATGGCGGTATTGGTCCAAGTTCGAAGACCTTCCTCAGGTTAGCCTTGATTCTTTGAAAATTGCATTTTGAAACTTAATCATTGATTTTCTCTATTCTCATTTCTCCTAGTTATTTATTAAACTTTTGCGCCCGAAAATATATGAAAACATCAGAAATTCTGTATTCATCGCCCACATTTGACCATGGTGAAAAGTTACATTGGCAGATTTAGGTTATTGCAAGAAAACTGACACGGTAGCGGAATCGGGGATATGCAAATCAGTTGTTGGATTAATATGGATCTGGAGCGCGAGCGAGGGCATAACGATCAAAATCGCACGCCATCCAGATGAAGTATACTTTTTGAGGAGAGGAATAATCTTAAAACTTGATTGGGACACTCCGGTCACGTAGCATTTCTCCTCGAGTTCTTCGGATTCCTATTGTGCCTGCGAGCGTTGCATTGTTGATCGTGGATGCATCTTCAAGGCTGTCGAGGCCTCAGACGATTTCCAATCTTTATTTGGCGCCTTGGCCATGACTTGAATGATTATCCCTGTCCTCAATAAAATTGACCTTCCCGTGAGCAGATCCGGAAGCCGTTTGCGATGAGGGGTGATTTGATTTACTCGGGTGTAAACGTGATGGATATTTATTCTGGCCCCTCTGGCAAAGCTGGGATTAGGAATAGCAGATATTCTCAAAGCTGTGATTACTCGGATTCCCGCCCCAAAAGGCGACCGAAGCACCACTTTCAGGCGATGACCTTTTGACTCGGTTTATAATTTCTTTTCGTGGGGGTAGAAGTTATTTTCCGAATTTTTAACGGAACGATGAGCAAAGGAGATAAAATCAATTTGTCCAATAATGGTAAGAATATGAGGCTGACGGAAAATTTAGGTATTTTGGGTTCTCAACCAAATCCCACAACAAAAACGATGGCTGCAGGCAACGTGGGCTACCTGAATCTTCAGGGGTGAAAGTTGTAAAGAAAATCAAAGTGGGGTGGATACGATCACCCGCACGTCAAAAAAACCCCTGTGATAAAGCTATCCAAGGTTTTGAAAACGTGAAACCAATGGTTTCGCTGGTATCTTACCCAGTGAAACTACGGACTACGAGGAGCTCGTTATTCAATGGAAAAACTCCAGTTGCAACGATTGCTTCGCTAGTTTTGGGAACCGGAAACTTTCCATGGCTTGGGTTTGGATTCCGTTGTTGGGTTCCTAGGAATGCTACATATGGAGATTATCAAGAGCGATTTGGAGCGGGAGTTTGATATTGACTGGTGATCACAACGTGCCTTTCAGTGCAGTTCAAAGCGCTGATGACCGATTTGATACGATCAAACTGATTCAATGCCCCTTCGGATATGCCTTGATCCGACTCGGATGAAGGGCACATGAGGAGCCTATGTAAAAGCATCTATTATCACCCGCGCAGAATATGTAGGAAGCGGTGATTACGCTTTGTATTGGATAAGCCGAGGTCAGATTAAGAATCAGATTTTACCTGACTTCCGAGCGAGTGGAATTCATCTTTGATATGCCCATGGCGGAGATTGTGTGTTGGACTTTTGATAAATTAAAGACAATTTTCTAGAGGGATATGCCTCGCCTGGATTATGAGGCTGGATCGGTTATCAAGTTTGTCACCACATGGTGCGATTGGATGTAATGCCTCATGCGAGCCCGTGATCGCTTTGGTCAGCAGTAGTTCACAGAGACAAGGGCTTACAGATTGGGGTAGAAGACTCTGTGAAAAACTTTGAAAAAGAATTAGTTCCTCGTTCAGATTGTTTGAAATTGCAAATCCAAGCTGCGATTGCGCCAGGAAAATTATTGCCGTTGAGACGGTAAAGCGATGCGTTAAAAAACTGTGGCGAAGTGCTATTGGTGGTTGACATCTCACGACGAAAGCGGAAGCTCCTCGAATTAAGCAGAAAAAAAAAGGCCAAAAACGTATGGAGACAAGTCGGAAACGTAGAAGTGCCCAAGAGGCATTTATGGCGGTATTGAAGCTTGATTAAGAATTGATGCGAGGTGAAAGAATTTCGAGATTCATATAACTATAGGAGTTTACGATTTGTGAGAGCCGATTTACGAGATTTAATTGTACCTCTTATCCTTGTAATTAGGTAGTTTTTCTATTGTTATATAATTAGAATATAAATGCTGCAAGGATGAAGAATTGAAATGGATTCCGAAGGGACAAAAACAATTTGCTATTGTGTTCTGGGAGATGTGTTCAAAATTGCCTTATTCTAGGAGAATATAGTAGTTATGTAAATTAATTAATCAGAAGTTCCAGTTCAGTTGGCTGCTAAATATAGGGGCAAGTCCCAGTAGAGCTTAAATCGAAAGCTGATTTTATTAAAAAATTGAGAATAGTGAGGAGGAAGTTGACAAAGCTCAATTTTTTCTGGAAGTAATGATGAAATAAATGACAATTCTGATTTGACTCTTGAGATCAAAAGATAATTAAAGGAATCGGATGAACTAGTAAGCTATTATCGTAGCAAGCAAAAACAGCAAAAGAGCAATCCCAACACTTAAATCATCTTTTTATGTTATAAAAGATTTTCAAAAGACTTAAAATCCACGATTTGGAGTTTTTTAAAAATCTCGTAAAATCGTAAATCCCAAATCATTTATAATCAAATGATCTTAATCGACGGAAAAAAAAACATCAGCTGAAATCAAAGAAGAAATTTCGGAAAACTCGAGTAGCTGAAATCAAAGCGGAAGGTGGAAAAATCCGCATCTAGCTGCGATTCTAGTAGGCTATGATTGGGGCAAGTCAACTTACGTGGGAGGCAAAGTAAAGGCCTTGCGGAGTATGTTTGGATTTGAGCTTACTTTGCGCTGAGATTGCGAAGAGACCGTCAACTGAGGAAGAATTGCTTCGAAAGGTAGAAGAAAAATCAATTGAATCCTGATATCGATGGATTTGATTGTACAGCTTCCCACTTCGAAGCATTATTCCGTGGGAGAAAGTGACCAGCAAGATCAGACCAGAAAAAGGATGTGGATGGAGTTCACGCCTGCAAATGTCCGGCCGGATGGCTTTGGAATTGGCCTGCTTACGTAGCTGCGAACCCCTTATGCGGATTATAGAATTGCTGAAGCGCTATGAATCGAAACTTCCGCGGAACAGCACTGTTGTTGTTATCGGAAGAAGTCCACATAGTGGGTAGGCCCGATGAGTATTTCTGATTGGCAGAAATGGCTATCCAGGAAATGCCACGGTAACTTTGACTCACAGCCGAACCAAGAACTCGAGGAGGAAATAGCTCGGACAGCTGATATTTTTGATTGTTGCCCTGGGCAAGCCAGAATTCGTGACTGCGGATATGCGGTGAAACCTGGAGCTGCGTAATCGATGTAGGGTATCACCGGGTGGGAAGATGCTTCCAAGGTAAGTTCCGGATTTAGACTGATCGGTGATGTAAAGTTTGATGAAGTAGCAGAAAAAGCATCTGCAATTACGCCTGTTCCTGGTGGAGTAGGACCGATGACTTATCGGCTTCTTTGCCTTTTATAATACCTTTGCTTTCAGCAGGAAAAGAAGGTTTATTCCTAAAATAACCCGAAAAGGTGCCATCCGGTTTGGCATCAGTTAAACTCGAATATGTACTTTTGCAAACCAATTAACTTTGCGGCACGTGGTGAAAAACTGGTTAGACACGCCAGCTTTGAGGGGCTGGTGCTTTAATAGTGTGGAGTTCGAATCTTCTCGTTGCGCCACAGGAAAGCTCTGAATTTTATTCAGGGGCTTTTTTTTATTAGTGGCTCTTGGGATCGAAAGTTTTTTCCTAATTTTTTCACTCTAATTCTTTTGATCTATTGAAATTCACTAACCACACTTGGCCTTTTCGTTTCATTTTATTATTTTTCTACACATTTTCGGTTTTTGCTCAAACTGCTCAATCCCCATCGTCAAAGGCTTTGGAGGAATCTATGAATCAAAGATTGCGGTAGAAGGCCCGATCCTTCCTTTGGAATTACAAAGATTATTTTCATTGACGATGACCCACAGAGCTGATAATCAGCCGAAATTAGCCGGATGGGTGGATAATAATCGCCCGATTGTATGAAATCTTGCATGGATTAAGCAGGAGTGCCTCAAGATCGATTACCATGTAAAAAGTGGTGGTTTTTCATTGGTTGGAGCGATTATTCACGCTTTTGAATAATGATAAATTTCTAGAGGAAATAAAGTGGATAATCCTACCATGAAAGGTATATGAAAGCACTTCAAGAGGCAGGAGTTGGAGGTTTTTGTTTGCGGACAATCATATCGCAAGAAAATCTCACTAAGAGTGATCTTGGCCGGGTTGTCAAAATTGCCCATTCGCATTGACTTCCTTTACCACTTATGTCCTTCAAGGGGTATACGTTACTTAAGTTCTAAGCTTCTGGAATAATTCTTGGTGATTTAGTTTCAGATGAAAATGAAAGAAATTAGCTCCCATTAGTTGAATACTGCCAAGTTTAAAGTCGTTTAGGGTTTTTTCTTTGCCGCAATCTTTTTGATAGGGATAGCTGCTTGACCTACTTATACCCTAAATCGTTGCTGGCGACTATGGATGAGCTCGCCAAGCCAAACAAAAGTTAAATGTGCTAATGTACTCAAGCTGAAAACATCCAAATAACCCAAGTAAGTCAAGGCAGGCGCTGGTGGTTGATTATCAGGAATTCAAGATTCAACGGTTTTGTCTTTTGGAAGCCTAAGCTGGATCGATTAATTGTACTGGCTGCAGATTCTCTTGAAAAAAGTAAACATCGAAAGTATTCCGAATCAATCTTACCCACATTGGTAAGTGGTTATCTCGACTTTGTTACGAGGTGAAAAAATCTTGCAAATCGTAATTTTACCCAGGAAGCACCTTCGAAAGTTGACCTTTGGATCAAGCGGCGGCATCAAATCGAAGAAACTAGATCCTACAGAAATTAAGGCAAAAAAGATTATTTTGTTCGGAGAGGCTCAGAAAGGAAAGTGTAGGCAAAGCTAGAACTTAAAATCGGAAATTCGACAAGAGAAGAGATAAATTTGATTTCCTACCTCCGCCGACTTACAGAATCAAAACACCAAAAAATCCTCAGGAATTAGTCGGCCTCAGAACATTAGATAATATACTTTTTTAAATTAGGGAAGTTATTCAAAGAGAATCTTATCTGGGAAGCAGTCTCTCAGCGTCAAAACATTGGCTACAATGGGAAGCTGATCTTTTCGTTAAAGCAGCAGAAATAATCAGCAACATTCAGAACTTGTTGGGATTCTCCAAGCTAACGCTTTTACGTGAATCAATTCTCAACACCAATCTGGCCTACGGGATTGAAGCTTATGATGTCACTTTATTTTCTGGATCGTAATTGTCATTTTTGGGCGTTTTTGGAATTTCCTGGATGATTCCTCTATTCTCAAAGAAATTAAACTGAACAAAAAGTACCAAGAAAGGCCTCTTGGCTTCACAGCGTAAATCTGATAGAGCTTGGGCTCGGTCCAAAACAGGAGTTCTTGGCAAATATGAGTCATGAGATTCGGAAATTCCCGCTGCATGTCATCCAAGGGTTTTACCCGCGCGGTCATGGAGAAATCTTAAGCTCAATTTTTTTTTTTTTTTTGAAAAAAAAAACAGCCGGGGGCCAGCAAGCCCATTTACGAATGATAGAGTTTTTGCATCAGAATACCTTGATGGAGATTGTCGATGAGGTTCTTTGATTTTCAAAACATTTAGAGCAGGTAAATTGAAATTGCGAAGGAAAGTCCTTTAATCCAGAATTTATTATTCGGCTTCAATTCAAAAATTTCTTTGAATTGAAAGCAATGGAAAAAACACCTTGACTTTGAGTTGGGAAATGGATTGCCGCCAGGACAGTTTTTTACTTGGGGCGACCAGTTGCGACTTAAGCAAAATTTCTTCAATAATCTATCTAAAGTAAACTCATTCAAAATTTACCCTTGAAGGCAAAATATTAGTTCTGGGAAGTGGGGAAGAAAACGTCCTAACTGTGGGAAATTTATGGACACCGGATAGGGATGAGGTGCAGAAGTTTGCCTGAAGCGTGTCTTCGAAGAATTTTATTCAGGCAGGACACCTCTTTATTTTTCCAGAAGGTATGGGGGGGGACGGTTTAGGTTTGGCAATAGTTCAAGCGGCCTTGGTGAATTTAAATGGGGGGAATCAATAGCAGCCGAAAGTACCGAGAAATTCTTCGGAACTACCATGGGAAAACGTAAAAAACTCCCAATGAAAATTTCGCGAAGAAATTTTGGAAATTGGAATTGAAGCCGCAAGCAAAGCTTAAATTCTTGCTTGCGTAAACATATCCTTTTGGTGGACATTGATGCGGTTGGATTTACGTTTTATTTGGGAAACTGTGTTAATCCTTATTTTGGAGCGGGATTGCACCTGTTACCATTGGAGGGGATTCACTTCAGAGGACGAAAATTTATAGCTGAGAATTTTGATTTTGGCAGTTTATTGACATCCAGATGCCTGAGTTTCCTCTGGGTTTGCATGTGGTCAAGCAACTCCGTGCTACCACACTATTTCGAAGGAAACTCCCAATACTTGGCGATTGACGGCTAATGTGTTTTTGGAGAGCGGAGACAATCTAAAAGATCGCTGATTTGATGAAATTATTGTTTAAGCCTTTCAGGGAAAGTGTGCTGATCGAAAACCCTAGCTTAAGTTTTCCCAGGAAATTTGTTGCAAGGAAGTAAATACTTGATTCAATCAAGCTCTCAAGTGGGAAACGGAAGCATATGAATTTGACAGGATCTAAGAAAAGTTTTTGTATGGGGGTGAGCAGATTTTACCAGGGATATTTTGGAGGGAAACCTGATCACTTCCAGACTCGTCTCGGATCTAGGTAGAATTAAAAGATTCAATTTCCAAAAAGCGGAGATTCCTTCTAGTATTTTTGGAGGTGCCATTTCAAACTTTGGCAAAGGGGCCGGAACTTTGGGGCAGGATTAAAGAGCCCAAACTGGTAACAATTCCCAAGGGAAAAAAATTAGAAACCGGAAAAACCCTTTGAAAAAAATGGGAAAAAAAAAATTCCTTTCTT
>Ga0163217_1039296_pt1 | contig 14883 bp, 9 predicted proteins | sample SynspAceP_FD_185933 | JGI IMG/M metagenome (GOLD analysis project Ga0163217, IMG submission 185933) | Saline lake microbial communities from Ace Lake in Antarctica - Synechococcus sp. Ace-P (PacBio error correction) | ecosystem: Environmental > Aquatic > Non-marine Saline and Alkaline > Saline ... | reverse complement strand
CTGACCGGTTGATACATTTCGAACCCGAACTTATCCCCGGCTTAAATTTCGGGGTATTCAGTCATATCTGACCGTTATTAAAACGCGTTGTAAAAATAAATCAGCGATGTCGGCTCCTGCATTCGTGCTTCCGAAGTTGAGCTGGCTCCAAAATCCACCTCTTGCGATCACCATGCTTAATGGGTAGCGGTACCTTTTTTGATATTTTATACCATTTCATTTCCCGCTTTAGATTCCGCATGCACGTTCATGGCTTTCTTCAGTCCAGTCCTGAAGTAGGATCACCAAATCTTGATCGATTCCAAAGTTTTTTCTGTTGGGCCTCATATCACCAATTGACCCATAAATTTCCACTTGCTCCATGCGACGTATGTGAATGATACCAATAGGTCCGGATTGAATCAAAGGAAACTTCATCTTCGGTTCTCAGGTTTAATTGGAGTATTCAAATAGGGAACTCCATTAAAAAAATTAGGAGTAAGTTCCGTGCCAGTGCACAGAAGTCTCTACCCCATTTCGTTTTGACATAATATATTTGCGTATCCGCCTTCCTGGAAAAGTTAGATTAGGCGCTGGAATACATTAATTTACCGTCATTGCCCGGAAACCGGTTTTCCGGTTTTGGGAAGGACATTCCTTCTTCAGGGTAAGTGTGTATACAGCTGTATCGCTAGATTCTGTTTACGCTATTGCTAACGTTGTTAAAAAAGCACAACGATATAAGCAGCGCTAACATATTTAGTAGTTTGTCTATCTTATTTAGTCATGATTTTTATTGATTCTCTATCTTTCAATCATCTCTTCATTGGCGATTTCTTTCATCTGAGGCTTCAGATTGATGTCTCTAGCTAATTAGCTGTTGTGTCTGTTCTTTTAAGTGAGCTTTTGGCTTACATTGATGTGAGAGTGATGAGGAATCATGCTTCATCCACTGCACATCAGCGATCAGCGCTGATTTCTAAGCTGGTAAATGGGGGCTTGCGTGAAAATGACCAAGGCCGTAGATATGATGATGTAATTGGCTTTTTGTTGTATTACATTTCCCCACATAAAAGCCATCAGGAATCGCCATTGGAGGCCGATCATCAAAATGTCATTATATGTTCTGGTGGTACTTAAGCGATGACAAGGTCGAAAATTGTCAGCATTAAAACATCACTCCATACATGATGATAAAGAAACTGCCATCATCATGCGGAATTTTTGATAGGGATTTGTTTTTATGTTTGGGTTGTTTTTGGTTTCAAATAGTTAAAGTCGGGTGGCAGATGCTCGATGTCAAAGACCGGTGTTGGAAGTTTATTCACCCAATGCAAACCGACAACGACAACCGACAACTGCACCTAAGTCGGATGCTCCCCTGAACTGCTACAGGTTTTGTGCCAGCAAAACCATCACTGGCTGACCTTTGAGGTTAAGTCGTCCTTCACTTCTCCACAAATAAGCAGGCTTGACCAAATAAGGGTTCCGAATCTGTTCTGATTCACTTAAGCCAAAATGCCCCTTTATATCAAATTGCCATCGGACAAAATTCCTTATATCACCTTTGTCTTTTTGTCACCCAAAGCGTTATCTGTCAAATCCAGAAAGCTTGAGGAAAGTGGACGCAATATTGCGTTCGTTGTTTAGCGATATCGGTCTCTTTTGTCATATTCCTGCCAGCTTTTTCAATCTCACTTCGGATTGAATTCCAGCTATTATGCGCAGCACCGTTGACCAAACTCTACCACTTTTGAAAGGCTACCTTGTATGGAACTAGCTGCTTTTTGAGTTGCAGGTGCATCTTCATGACCAGACTATTTATTTACTTGAATATATCCTCGGTCCACTGAGGTCAATGGGTTGAAAAAGCAGAAGAAACTTACAGTGTCTTAGTTTCTGGTCGATTCATCATACTGTATCCTCCAGCAATTGCGAAGCTGCATTCAATCGCAAAAACTCCAGTGGTCACTAATCTCTTCTCCGATATCTAAAACCGGCTTCTACTCGTACTATCGCCTGATTCTTGAACCAAATGGCTGAATTCACGCCATTTCGTAAGCGGATATTCGAATTAGGGGACTTTTACATATACAAAGAACGCTGCCCGACAAAGTAAGCCGTACGAGGGAGTCGCAACTCCCTCATTTTTAGTCTTTCGTATCGTTTTTCACTTTCGCTGAGACAAACATCTCAGGAAGAAAGTTGTCCTCCTTGGATATCAGCTCTGGCGAAAGTGATGCCGCACAGTAAGCCGGATTCAAAAATAGGATCGAGTAAGTAACTTTTTGTTCTGGATAGGTTTGTAACCTGGGAATCCCCCTGCTGTGAATATATTGGATCCCACCGCTAGCCCTAGCATAAATCTGACTCATAGGCATACGAGCAAATCAGATTTTATCCAAATTCACAATTGAAAAGGAAGTTCCGGTATTGATATAATCACCTACAGAATATTTACGTGCTAACTACACCACGAATTCAGCAAACATCAAAACTCCAATTGTTAGGAGTCCAGAATTTTCAATACATGGCTATTTCGGCGCGGATAAATTTCCAACGCAACTTTCTCCGAGCTGCTTGACAATTCAGGGGAAAACTGACTCGACTTTGCCGCTTCAAGCAGTTCCTTTTGTGCAGTGACCAATTGCGTGGGAGTAGGTTGTAGCTTAAGCTGCGACCCACTTTGACTTTTTCTCCTGTGAAACTCACAAATAGCTTTGCGATTCTCAGGGAAGTTTGGAACTTTACTGAGCATTTTGCGCTATCACCTGGATTTTCCCGGTTGATAGAAGCTCTCCGTCACTGTTCATTCCACCTACTATGGAGTTGTATATTGCTAATGCAAACAGCTCCGCTTCATCTCATGCACCATTGCGGAGCTAGATCCAGAAGATCTTCAGTGGCATACCGGATAATCATTCCACAAAAGTGGACATCTCCAGGCTCATCAATTGACCTGGATGCCTCGAGCAGTCCAGAGTTGATTAGGCCAATCTTCCACCACCGGATTGTGTTCCGCATCGACAGTTTCGGGTGCCGATGGACTGATCATGCAGCCGATCTCGTCGATTCCGAGGACAAATTAGCATCCTCCAAAAAGTATACGATGCTAGTTTTAGTTTCCATTGATTAATTAGAATAAGTTTAAGCGATGCAGCTGAAAGCATTTTCCAGCATGCAATACGAATTATATGTCTAGTGATGCGTGATCTCGAGTACTCATAGTTCCAGTATTATTATTGCTGGGCACGAAGGACTTCTTCAAAGTTTCTTTCCATTGGTTGCATAAAGCAGTATGAGTAAGCTAAATTCTGCTTGCCAGCTCCATTGACGGAATCATAGGAGTGCTATTTTTCTATTCGCGTCCTCAGATCTCGAATCGACTGTGACACTATTTTCCAATGATTGAATGTATTTCTTGTTGATCGAACTGCTTCCTGACGAGTTCATCTTCTTTGATTTTGGTGAGCTTTTTTTTCTATAAATAGGCAGGTCATCCTTTACCATAGCATAATACATATCATTTCACCCATCGACAGTCCCTCTTCAATCCTCGGCTTGGAAGCATGTCAGTTGACCCCTGCACCAACATAGTCGAGCCATCAGTTTGCCATTGCTTTTGAGATTCCAGGGCAAAAGTCTGCAGCAATCATCGCTAGCATAGTTCTATATTACACTGTACTATCTAGAATAGCTTGTTTTCCGATTCAGTAATGAAGTAATGTTCTGGCGAGAAAATCTGGCTTCTCTATGGGGATTCATCAGTATTTATTCCACCTGAACGGAATTTTATTCGCATCAGCAATTTTCAAGATCATCTCCAGTGGTGCTTACTTGAAGCCTGATTCGTAACAACATCCTTCATCCGGGTCCAGTAGAACCCATTGCGCTGGAAGAAGCCATTGTCCGAAGATTTTCCTTGACTGGACATACCTGAGCTTTTCATCTATCATTCCCACCCGACCTTGGAGAAACACAATGGTGAGTCGAGGTTCATAGAGGCGAGAGCTCGCACTGAGGACGAGTTGCAGGCACTTTCGAAGCAATCAAGCCATTCGCTTAGTTTCGAAGGGATAGCAGATTCTCATCTGCGATTCGGATTGTCTTCCGAATGCTGCAAAGCTTACCCAATTGGTTTTTGACTTGGTAGAAAGGTTTTGTTGGCATCTAGAAAAGCTGGTAAGGCGGCGCCAAATCCATTTGATGGCTTCGGGGACTCTTGAGCTTTTAGCATTCCAAACAAGGAAACAACTCTGCATCAAACGAATATCCGCCTGCTTGATTCCCATTAAATCGCTCAATCGGACGAAAGAGAAACCTACCTGAGCTCTGGATCGGAGGCTGACTTGATTGCAAATGCGATGAGGCTAAGTACTCGTTGTAATATGCTTTCAGCTCAGGTATTTTTCCGCTGCCTGAACCACAATACTCATCAAGCTTTGTGCGGAAGTAATTCGCACAAGACTACTTAAGAAAAGAAGTGAAAGATAACTTTTCATGAGTTTCTTTTTGTGCTTAATTTCGCTCTGCCACGCATATAGAACTGGACAAGAAATAAGTGAATCAACGAACGTCATTCCTCCAAAGAAGGAATCGCACATAGAATCATGTGTCAACCTCGTCCGGAAAGGAAAGGACTGGAATCAAAGCAATAGCGTTGGTGGCATAGTCATAGACATGGAGACACCCTTGCCGCTTCAAAATCTGCGGCTCGAATTTCGGTTACCGTCTCAGGACTATTGATTCAGAAACGTTTGCTTTAGATATGAAGCTACTACTACACGTCGTCGGTGCTATTCGAACAAGCGATAAAACCAACCCACGGCACCAGAGAGATTAAGGATTTCACTTTGAAATAGTTCCCCGAACTCTGTTCCGAAGAAAGAGAAGTTCGGAACCAATCTTATCCATAAAACATAGGACATATGAACGCCGGAAACGCGCTCGCAATTTAACCGAGAAAACATAATAGAGTCGTAGAAACTGACTTAATGAAAGATAAAATCAAGAAAATAGCTATCAGACAGGTGGGACTACAATAGCTAAGTCCCTCCTTGTTCTGCCCGTGAGTTGAGTTTTCATAATGAACCAGAGAATATATAGCGTACCCCAGCAGGTACCACCAATTCACCAGAGTCGATTTTACTTTTTAGGTAGCGCTGGCTCTTCATACTACGGTTCACCTCAGCAAAAACTGACATTTTGTGCCAGAATTGACATAGCCGACCAAGAGCTATTTTCAGCGCGAATCTATCCGGCCCTGCTCGATAGGTGATGTCGCTAATTCGTCCCAGCGTGATGTAGTTACCAAGCGGAGTCGTCACTTGCATAGCTGCTTCGCTGTAGGATCATCCCGGAACTCTCTTGCAGACCGGATTAGGATAAGGCCTTATCTGGAATAGATATACGACAGAGAACAAAATCTCTCGCCAGGAATGAAGATGTGTCGATGTGCAGGACGTATTTGAGACTTGCGATTTGGTGATGATTGGATATTGAGCACCACTAGTCCGACAGATCGTGACACGCCTACTCCTATCCGCGTCCGATCGCAAGAGAGTGTCGGTGTTATGATCCTACCAGCGATAGACAGCTATATCCAAGTGCCGAACTTCCGCTTATAAATACAGCGAACATCACCTTCACAGGCCGCGATTATGAGTCCGAGCTGAAAAGCTTTTTGGTCGGCTATGCCTTACTGGAAAGCCAGGTTGTGCTTGAGTGGACCGTAGTTGAAGCAGGCCCAGCAGCTTAACCTAAAAAAGAAAAAACTCGCTTGGCGAATTGTGTACGCGGGGTACGCTATATATTCCTCTTCTATGAAAATCATTCCGGGCAGAACAAGGACTAGCTATGTAAGTGCCCACTCTGTTCTGATCGCTATTTCTTCGATTTTATACTTTCAATTTAAGCAGTTTCACGAACTCTATTTTTTTTCGTTGTATGCGATTGGCCGTTTCCCGCGGTTCATATCTATGTTTTTATGTCAAGGATTGTTCCTGAACTTCTCTTTCTTCGGAACAAGATGCGGTAACTTATTTACAATGAATCCTATAATCTCTCTGGCCGTTGGTTGGTTCTTATCGCCATTGTCGAAATAGCAACCACGACGGTTGTAGAGTGTACTTCATGTAAAGCAAAGTTTCGAATCATAGTCCTGAGACGTGTAACCGAATTCGAGAGCCGCAGTTGGTAAGCGGCAGGAAGTCGTGTTCTTCATTTCTTTATGGACTACTGCCACCCGCTACTTGCTATTGATTCCAGGTCCTTTCTCTCCGCCAGAGTGTCTAACATCATGATTTCCATGCATTCCTTTCTTTTGAGAAGACATTCAGTGATCACCTTATTTCTTGCCAGTTTCTATATAGCTGGTGGCAGAGCGAAAATTAACAAACTAAAAAACTATGAAAAAGTACTTTCACTTCTTTCTATGTCAGTCTTGTGCAATTACTCCGCACAACAGCTTGTATGGATCATTTTGTCAAGCAGGCGGAAATAATAACCCTGGCTGAAAGCATTATACAACCGAATACTAGCCCTCATCGGATGGCAATCAAAGCTCAGCCTTCCGATCCAGAGCAGCTTCAGGTAGGGTTCTTCTTTCGTCCGATGAGAGCGATTTGGAAATCAGCAGGCGATATTCGTTTATGCAGATTTCCCTTGTTTGGAATCTAAAAAGCTTCAAGAGTCCTAAGCCAATCAAAATGCATTGGCGCGCTAACCAAGCTTTCTTCGATGCCCAAAAAACCAAAAACCCTTTTTTGTCTACCAAGTCAAAACCAATTGTATACCTTGGCAGAATTAGAAGCAATACAATCCGAATCGCCAGAATGAGAATCTGCTATCCTCGCAATACGAGCAGAATGGCTTTGATCGCTTTCGAAAGATGCTGCAACGCGATCTTCAGTTCAGCCTCCTCTCATACCTCGCTCCAAGTGCTAGTTTCTCCACAGGTTCGGTGGAATGGAATACGAGGAAAATCAGGCCAGGGGAGCCAGCAATGAAATCTTCCGGCAATGGCTTCTCCAGCGGCAAATGGTTCTACTGGGGCCCGGAATGGGAACGGATGTCTACGAATCAGCTTCAAAATATAGCACCCTGCGAGAATGATCTTGAATTTGCTGATGCAAATAAAAATTCCGCTTTCAGGTGAATTAAATAAACTGATGAATTCCCAAGAGAAGCTCCAGATTTCTACGCCAGTAACCATACTTCCATTCACAAGAATCTGGAAAAACAAGCTATTCTAGATAGTATCAGTGATATAACACTATGCGACCGATGTATGTGCAGCAGCTTTTGCACTGGAATCTCAAAAAGCAAATGGCCAACTTGATGTCGACCTATGCTTGGGCAGGTTCAACTACAGCCTTCAAGCCAGATGAAGAGGGATTCGTATGGGTGAAATATATGATTATGCTATGTAACGAATGACCTTGCCCTATTTATAGAAAAAAACTACAGCCAAATCAAGAGCTGAACTCCGTCAGAAGCCAGTTCGATTCACAAAAAATACATTCAACATTGAAATCAGTGTCAAAGGCGATTCGACGATCTGAGAGACGCGAATAGAAAGAATAGCAACTCTATGAATTCCAATTGGACTGGCAAAGCGAATTTAAGCTTACTCCTAACGCTTATGCCAAACCAAGAACAAGACTTTGAAGATCGTCCTTCGGCCCAGCAATTTAATACTGGACATGAGTACTCAAGATCACCGCCATCACCTAGGGACAATTTATAATCGATTGCTATTGCGGGAAATCTTCAGCTAGCATCGCTTTAACCGGATTCTAAATAAAACACCTGAAACTAAAACTAGAAATCGATCCTATTGAGAATTGCCATATTTGTACCTCGGAATCACATCGCGCTGATCAGTCCACTGGCACCCGTAAGACTTGTCGCATCGGAACACAATCACATGTGGAAGCTTTGGCTAATCAACTCTGGACCTGCTCGATGATCCCCAAGTCAAATTGAGAGAGCCTCGGAGATTGTCCAATTGTGGAAGGATTAATTCCGCTATCCACTGAAGATCTCGCGATCTAGCAATCCAAGGTTGCATGATATGACAACGGAGCGTTGCATTTAGCAAAATATACAAATACCTCCAGAGATAGTAATGAACAGTGACTGGAGGCTTCTATTAACCGCGAAAAATCCAGGCTGAGAGCGTCAAAATGCTCAGTAAGTTCCAAATTCCCTGGAGAATCGAAAAAGCTATTTGTGAGTCTACAACAGGAGAAAAAAGTCAAAGTGGGTCAGCGCTTACCTACAATCTCTCCCAAAAGTGGTCACTTGCACAAAAGGAACTGCTTGAAGCGGCCAACAAGTCTTATGTCAGTTTTCCACTGAATTGTACCAAAGCAGCTCGCGAGAAGTTGCGGCTTGAAATTACTCCGGACCACAAATATCCAGTATGAAAATTCTCGGAAATGCCTAAATAAATTGAGTTGATGTTTTGCTGAAATTCAGTGCATTAGTACTCAACGAATATTTACTGTAGGTGATTAATCTAATACCCGGAAACTATCATTTCATATTGTGAATTTGGATAAAAATCGATTATGTTCGATGCCTATGAGTCAATTTGTCTAGCTAATACGTGGAAATCCAATATCATTCACAGCAGGCGAGATTCAGTCAAACCTATTCAAGCAAAGTTACTTACATCGATTCCTATTTTGAATCCGGCTACCGCGTTGCGCATCACTTCGCGCAAAGCTGAATAATCCAGGAGGAAAACTTCTTCCTGACATTTAGCTCAAGCAAAAAGTAAAACGATACGAAACGGACTAAAAAATGAGAGTTGCGATCCCTATACGCTTTACCTTTGGTCGGGCAAGCGTCTGTTGTATATGTCAACGTCCCCTAATTTCCAATATTCCAGCTACGAAATGCGCAGAAATTCATTGTTTTAAAATATGCAATATGCTTACGCAGTAGAAGCTCGGTTTATATATCGGAGAAGAGATAGTGACCCAATGGAGTTTTGCGATTGAGCGCTTCGCCATATTGGCTGGATAGATACAGTATGATAATCGACCAGAACTACATGACACTGGAAGTTTCTTCTTGCTTTTCAATCCCTAACTTGACTCAGTTGACCGAGGAGTTATTTCAAAGTAAAAATTCGTTCAATGACATGCACCTGCAACTCAAAAAAGCAGGCTAGGCCTACAACGGTACCTTTCAAAAGTGAATGGTTGGTCAAGTGGCGCGCATAATAGCTGGAGCAATCCGACATTGAGATTGAAAAAAAGCTGCAAGGAAATGATGACAAAAGAGACGATTATCGCGTATAAACAACGAACGCGCCAATTGCTCCAACTTTTCAAGCTTTTCTGGATTGGAGCAAGGAAACCTTTGAGGCTGACAAAAGACAAGGTGTATAGGAATTTTGTCCATATGGCATTTGATAATAAAAGGGCATTTGCTAAGTAATCAGAACAGATTCGGAAACCCTTATTTCGGTCATCCATGCTTACTTGTGAGAAGTGAATGCGACTAACCTCAAAGGTCAGCCAGTGATGGATTTGGCTGCAACAAAACCTTTAGCTCCCCCAATCAGGGGAGTCATCAACATTAGGTGCAAAGTGTCGTTTCGGTTTCGTTTGCATTCGGAATAAACTTCAACCACCGGGCATTGACATCGAGCATCTCCACCCGACTATACTATTTAAACCAAAAACCAATCCAACCATGAAAAACAAATCTGATCAAAATTCGCATTGATATTGTGCAGTGTCCTTGTTATCTCAGTATGGCTGGAGTGATGTTTTAGAATGGAATTTCGCACCATTTCATGCGCAGTACCACCAAAACATAATAATGACCATTTATGATCCGCACCAATGGCGATTTCACCATGATGCTCTTTATGTGGGATGTATGAAAACACAAAAAAAAGCCAATTCACACTCATCCATCATCTACGCACTTGGTTCATTCGGCAACCACATTTTACAATAAAAATGTTAGAAATCAGACGCTGACGCTGAAGTGCAGGGATGAAAGCGATGATTTTTCCTCATCACCCTAGCCATCATGTAAGCCAAAAAGCTTCACTTAAAGATCCAGAAAACGAGCAATTCAGCTAGACAATCATCGAAGCTCAGATGAAGAAATCGCCAAAATGAAAGCGGATGATTGAAGAATAGAGATTCAACATTAAAATCATGACTAATAAGATAGACAAACACTTAAATATGTTGACGTCTGCCTTATATCGTTGTGCTTTTAGACAGCGTTCGCATAGCCAACAGATATACTTAGCGATACAGCTAGTATACACACTTACCTGAAGCAGGAAATGTCTCAAACCGGAGAAATCCGCTTCCGGGCAATTGACGGTAGAATAATGGTATTCCAGCCCTACGCCTAACTTTTCAGAAGGCGATACCGCAAAAATTATGCAAAAACGACAAATGCGAGTAGTAGAGACTTCTGGGCACGCATCGGAATACTTAACTCCCTAATTTTTGATGGAGTTCCCATGTTGAATACTCCACCTATAAACCTGGAAAACCAAGAAGTATGACTGTCCTTGATTCAATCCAACCTAATTGGTATCATTCACTACGATGCTGCAAGAGCAAAGTGAATTTATGGGTCCAATATTATGATGCCCAAAGAAAAAACTTTGGAATACGATTCAGATTTGTGATCCTACTTTTCGATGGATCTGACAGAAAGCCCTGAACTCATGCGGAATCTAAAGCGGGAAATGAATGTACATATCCAAAAAAGGTACCGCTACCCCATTTAAGCATGTTGATCGGCAGAGGCTGGATTTGGACAGCCCAGCTTCAACTTCTGAAGCAACGAATGGAAAGGACCGACATCGCTGATATTATTACAAAACGGCGTTTTTTAAAAACGTCAGATCTTGACTGAAATACCCCCGAATTTTAAGCCGGATAAAGTTCGGTTCGAATGAATCAACCGTGTTCCGCTCTCTCAATTCTGGTTGACTTGGTGGAAAAGACCCTTTTTATTTGCCGCTGATGGCTTGGATGGATCCCCATTTCCCGAAACAACAACCTTTATCGCAATCGTAGAACCTACATTTTATCGACCTTTCCCAACTGGGAAAGTGAAATCCGCCGCCATGGCTCTCCAGATGGATTCTGAACAACCTCAGCGTCCTGGAAGTGCAAGCATCTTGCACCATATTATCACGTCCCGATTAAGATCGGAGAGGGCGATGATGAAAATGGCCAAAGAGGACGGCGATAATGGGGGCACCGGCTATTGAAATTGAATCTTCTAAGGAAAAAGCCCCAAGAAATGATGGAAAACTGGGGGATGAAAATGGACGCAAGAGGAAATGGATCAATCGGGCATGGCACCATTCCAATAAATGAAAATGAACCAGAGACCAATCATCCAATGAAAATGTCAGATAAAGACAGACATGATGAGTTGAATCAATCCCATATGAAATCCTAATTATCCATGGAAAAGTCTATGGGAAGATCAAAAAAAATCGAATGAAGGATTCCAATGGCTCAAATGCCAGGAATTGTATATGTTTCTCAGAGTATAATTACGATTTATTGAATAAATCAACAGAAAAAACTAGTTCGACAAAGATCGTCACACCTGTTAATTGAACTGCCTATGAATCTCACGAAATATGTGCGATACACTGGATCGTATGAATGCGTTGCCTCTGCCCGAAGCAGACAAGATTAAAATTGAAGCCGAAAGTCCACCCGGCATCACGACAACAACCTTACAGAGATGCATCACCCGATGCACTTGCATGCGGCCATTTCTTCCCGAGTGATCAAGATAACGGGAATACCCCCGCTAAAACACACCGTCAATGTCCCACCGATGCAAAAAAATGACAATATGAGTTAGAAGACTGAAGATGGGGACTGGTTCTCTTCATGCATGTATTGTCCAATAATGACAGGCGGTATGCTGGGTAATCTCCTACGATTTTACGCCGAGAGACTCCAAGTTAAAAAGATTTCCCATTAACAAGCATGCTCTAATGAGAAATCACTTCTTAATTGGCGGAACTGCCGAAATCGCCCGCATATGACCGATGTCAACTGATGTCATCAAATATTCGGAAGCAATTAATCTGAATAGGAATTATGCTTAATCAGAATATTGGAGGCGGTTCACACGAGCGCCACTTATATGATTATTTAGTTTGCTGGAGATAAATATTGAATAATGACATTCCAGAAAAGCCATAGAGAATTAGCAGATCTATCGTTGTATTCGATTCTTGACTCCTTTATCTCTTTAATGGATGTAACTTGACCACAAACTGAGACTGAAATCAGAATAACGCGATATTAGATATTTCCACGCACGTCCAATTTCGGTGTTTTATGAGATCAATTATTTTGCTGGACTAATACCCTTACCAGAAACTGGTTGAGGAAAACTCCAATACCAAGGGAGAAAACCACCTGTCGCTGGAGCTTAATTACCATCTTCTCCAGAAACATCTCCGTTCATGGAGCTGATGATAATCGCTTTGGAGCAGGCGGAGGATTAACGGTTAGATATTTTAATAAATTAATTTCACGAATCAATAAATCTTATTCAGGATCATCATTCATTCTTCAAATCAACCACCATTTGATAAACGACAAGTCGATCATTCTTCAATGAAAGAAAAATGAATCATGAGATCGATGCGCACCATCATGAACAGAGTGATTGAAGATTTCACAGAATCGGTTCTGCAGCTCATTCAGTCATTACACTACCAATCGCTGGATGGTGCAGCCCATTGATTTCAAGAAACCTTGGAGTTATGAGCTTCTCAATGGGATCGTACTTTCCAGTTTGCATTCCTTCCATCATCTTTTTTATTTATGGAGTTGGCCTTTTTGAAAAGGCGATTTAGTGCAGAAGTGAAAAAGAAAGCACCCTGCCATGATGACTTTGATTCACTACAATATATCATTTGCTATTTCTACAGGCTCACAGTGTCTTGGTCTGTAGCAAGATCTTCCTTTGGGAACTGGCCAGCTTAATAGTATTATGCTATTGTTCATTGAAAGAGGATGAAATCTGTGATGGACCTCCAACGCTTACAGAATCTGCCAAAATGCATGCCTTCACCGCTCAAGTATTAGGAAAATGGAGATCAGAGAGTTTAACCATGTGATTTAAAGCATAAATATTTTAGTGAGACCGGGAAAAATCCTGCATGTAATAGTGATAGAGTGAAAGCTACCGTCATTCGAATCCATGCGTACCGCAGAATCAAAACCTGTACCAAGCACAAGGATACAGTAAATAGCGGTTCATCAATGACAATGGTACATTAAAAATCAAAAGTAAACCATGAGAAGATTCTACTGTCCAAGCTCTTGGCAAAGGGTTAAGAAGGCTCGGAAAACAAAATTCAAAAACCCAAAAATCTAGGCAGATAAACAGCACGTGTGTTCTAATCTTGGGACGCAATGTACTATACCACACTCTGTTTCATGGTAAGCCTCGTAAAGATTTGAATATGCTGAGCGGATGTGACTTATATCATTTCTGTCCCCTGCATTGGTTACGTTCCCATTTATGGTTCATTTCCACATCCGTTCTGCAAAAAAATGGATTTTATCGAGAATAACAGCCTTTGAAAATCACGAAAAATTACGCGATCAATGACAACAGGTATCGCGACCCCAAAGGTATTTGGTTTCACGTTCAAAAGGCGTTTCTTGACTTTAGATTACATGAATAATGCAACTAAGCAGCTTCATGAAAACAGTCTGAACATCAATTGCGGCTGCATCGTCGAAAAGCAAAATCAGAAAAACTTGACGAACCTAAAAAAACTTTCAAAATCGACAGAAGGCATAATAGCACCTAAAAGGGAAAGGGATCAAAATAGTAAGCCCTGGAATGTATAGAAAGGAATAGAAAACTCCTAAGGGAATCATCAAACAGATACACAGTGATGTGTGTATCTTGAAGGTTACTCCTCGTTATATAGTCTGCAGAGGAATAAGACCAGATCGCTGCACAATAAATACTTTGAAGAAAGGGATTAAAAACTATGGGAACTCGGTACGAGAGTCGGGGAAACGTAAGTTGAGCATGGTGACGCATTTCCTGAAGTTTACCTGAAGACAAACCAGATGATCTCAAGATCTCCAGGCTAAGGTGAATCGACATGACCGAATTTCAATGATCCCGCCCTTTGCCCAGGAGATTGGATCGCCGTAGGTCGGCACGGATTAGTCCGCTAAACATGATATCTGTGGTTTGATAGGCACCAAAAAGAGCAAAGCTTAGTCTTTTGTACATGCACTTATAAAAAGAATGAGGCAGACTGATGTGGGCATCAGTTACAATTTTTGGCCCGTTCTTGGGCTGGGTCAGCAGGTTTGGTATTATCTTTAAGTCCCTGGTCAAATGGTGCTTCTTATTAGCCTCAGTCGATTAAGTTGCCATAAATGCAATATTAGAAAAAAAAAGATTAAAATTAAGGACAGTATCATTAACTAAATTTATATCCCCAACCAAAACTATTAAAAGTACTCTTATCAGCCATTTCATGCTTGCAGCTTGATACCGTTCATCCGAAAAAAGGTCATTGACAAATTCATCGTTACATAAAATTCCATGGGATTCACTACAATGGGCAGTTCAATGCCACACCAAAACCTGAAGCCTCAAAAAAGTCCAGCATCACAAGCGATGTGGCTATGATGTCAAAATCAGTTATTTTCAACCTCGATTATCCTCCCAAGTCAGAGGCAGAACACGGTTTTGGATTAGGTCTCCATGAAGAAGGTTGGTCACTGAGGCGCAAGCCAACCTCCGATTCCAGGTTTGGACAAACCTGTTTGACTATTCTGTGGGTAAAAGAAATTAAGACCGGAAAAATTGTTTTTTATTCTGAAAATGATGATCTCTCTCTTT
>Ga0163217_1028590_pt1 | contig 14883 bp, 16 predicted proteins | sample SynspAceP_FD_185933 | JGI IMG/M metagenome (GOLD analysis project Ga0163217, IMG submission 185933) | Saline lake microbial communities from Ace Lake in Antarctica - Synechococcus sp. Ace-P (PacBio error correction) | ecosystem: Environmental > Aquatic > Non-marine Saline and Alkaline > Saline ... | reverse complement strand
TCGTGCTCACGATCTAGCCCTGTTTCATTTCCCCGCAGACGCCCGGTCCGCAATGCGCGCACGATTCCGGATCATGAGGTTGCATGAACAACAGACCTTGGCCTCGCTGTCTTTCAGCTCTTTTCAACAGCTTCAAGAATTGCGCCTGGATGGTTACATCCAGCGCCGTGGTCGGTTCATTCGCGATCAGCAGTTCGGGCTTTGTTGGCAGTGCCTCGTTATTTCACACGTTGCCGTTGCACCGAAGTGGTGGGGTCGCCCAGCGGCTTCGGCGTCAATGATCCGACCTTGTCCACATTTAGATCCGCCCGACCGCCGCTTGCGCCCCGCCACGCCCTGATGCAGCGCCGTGATTCGGACAGCTGTTTCTCGATGTGTGCAAGGGGTTTCAACGATTGTATCGGCTTTGAGATAAAGCTTTGATGTATTTGCCGCGCCTTGCGCAGCAGCTTTTCATTCGCGCGACCATCTTGCTGCCCGTAGGTACAGCACCGACCGAGACCTCCGCGCTGTCGCCCAACGCGACACCGTGCTCAGGGTGACAGATTTACCCCGAACCGGACTCCCCACCAGCGCCACGGTTTCTTCGCGCTGCACGGAAAGCTCACGCCTTGCGCATGGGTTCAAGCTACCTTCTGGACGAGAGGACCGCGCAGGTTTCTTCACTTGTCGCACGCAGCGGACGAGGTCGAAGGCGTGATGAGCGTCTTTCTCGGGTCAAGGCGTCGCGGGTTTCCTTCGAAAATGAAGATCAGCAGCGACAGATTGGTAGGCAAAGGTAAAAGAACGCGGTAAACGCCGCCCCAGGGCGCTTGCAGGTTTCTGTTTGGCTTGCAAAGGTCAGCTCGCCCAAGACGGGTGCCGACGACGGCAGGCGAAGTCCCGAAAATCAAGGTCGCGAGGGCTGTCGTGCCGGGTAATGATTTAAACGGCAGCATTCGTCGCATTCGCGACCATGCGTTTGCGGCAGCTGTGCGGAACATGATGTTATATCCACCAGTGCGCGCGCGCACGCACTTTCAAGTTGCGCGCCCGGGAATTCGCCGTTACAACACCACCAGCGACGTTCCAACTGACAGCACCAGCAAGGGAACACAAAGGCAGCAGAAACTGCGCCCCAGAATGCGGAAACATGTGATTGATTCACAACGCGACGGGGGTCGGACGTCCTATCTCGATCACGCGCTGGGGAAAATCAGATCGGTCAGGCCGCAAAGAACCCCTGCACCGCCCCCGCGATAATCGATCAGCGTGCCGCACCGTCATCGATCAGAAAAGATAATCGACAAGCCGGAACGTGGATCACGCGGGCAGAGTCCGCTTGGTGCCATTCGGGTTGACCCAGCAGGTTTCTGCCCGTTTGGGCGGGCAGCGGCCGGCCGCACCGGGCGGTCCACGGCGGTTGTATATAGCTATACGGAATGGGCGCGGCCAGATCGACTAGCCGCGCAAATCGCCTTTCGCCGGCGGACGTCGCATCCTGCGCGTCTTTTCTTTATTGATCCTGGGATCGTCCGACAGGTCGATCGCCGCCAGGGACGCCAATCAGACACTTGCACCTCGGGGTCCGCGGTAGACCCGCTTCGGTCGCTCAGGAAATCCACGCACGATTCCGTTCGGGATGACTTGAAATCCGGCTGTAATTAGTCGGCCGGGTAGTAGATAGTTTCCACGAGGATCGGTTGCGTTGGCCACAATTCAGGAAAGCGAATCCCGAAGGATCGCGAAAAATCCATAGGGTCAAATACGCCCGACGGGTTGCGGGTTAAGTTACGCAGCGGCGTGGTTCAGCGCGGATAGCGCAATGGGGTCCCCTCGCGTTTTTCAAAAGTCGTGCGCGGGATTCAATACCATCATTCAGGTGACAGGATAACCGACAGCCCGATTGAGGCAGTTGAACAGTGTCCGAAAACGATGGGGTAATCCGTGGCGACCTCGCCGCTTCGAAGCCCAGACGGCCCAAGGCATCAGGCTAAAGATGTTGTTCTCGATGTATCAGCGATGGCAAAAGAAACGCGATAAACACTGCCGGAAAAAGCCCGCGATTCGACGATCAGCATCGCGTTGCGGAACTACATGGCCGTTACAGCCTTTGTTTCTGACAGCCCCTTTGGCCCGTGCGTAAAACCATATTGCTTTTGATCTCGTTCGGAAACTGTTTTTGGTTCGCAACGTCAGGTCGCAAAAGGCGCGAGATGGTCGCGAGGCAGCACCGGCAGCGTAGATGTGCGAAATAATCCCGACTTGCAGGGGGCTTCAGCGGTAAACAATAGTTATCGAGGTCAGCCCCCGCAGCGGGAATAAAATCTGACCAATAGGACCCACGGCAAACAGCACCAAAGCAACAGGTCGCGACAGAAAACCGGGAAATGCATGAGGCCGCGATTAATCGCGCCGGACGTCAAGGTATAAACGCTGTGCCGATCCTTGACGCTTTGCGGATGCCCAAAAGGGATCGACACGAGGATAGGCGATCAAACGTGGCAAAGCCGAGCGTGATCGACACTGGCAGCTTTTCCTTGATCAACTCCGATCACACTGATTCGACGAAATAGCTATTCACCGAATCGAACCGCATGTAATTCCACAGCATGTTCGACGAATCGCTTCTACCCGGGCAGGTTTGTCAACGGAACTTCTTTCTCGAAGCTCTGCGATAACTCAGGCGGGCAGGCCGCGTGCGCCGACGTAATTCTCGTTGCCGGCCCGTATTCTACCGCGTTGCCGCATCCGATCCCCTCCGAGGACTTCGAACCACGGTGCGCGCCCGCCTGAATTACGCGCGATCGCCTGTTCACCGGACACGGGCAGCGAACTGCACAGTGCCAAGTTGATCAACGATGATTCCCAGGCAAGTCGGAATGTCAGCAAACAGCCGTGAAGAAATATGCGCCATTGACGGCGTTTACCTCAGTGCGCCCGCAGGCGCAAGGCGTTGTTTTGTGCGTCGTTTACACCAGGAATCGTAGCAGCTTAGGGCGGTGCGTTATTCGGGGGTGGTCGTTGGTTAATGGCCGTCGAAGCTGTCGTTTCAGGTCGGAGATCTGAACACTTCGCCCAGGCGATCCGGCTTCAGCTGGCGTCCTTTTCCTATTTGGAGTGTCCCGGCCCGGCAAGCCCGACGCGGTCACGATCGCATGCCAGCGGACTGGCAGCCTCCGGCCAGGTTTGACGCGGAATAGGCAGCTGCTCTGACCCATAGCGCGTTCCAGCACTAGTGCTGTGCCAGAAACGCGGACTAGCTGTTCATTACACCATTTGTCATAATTCGCGCAGTCGCGTTCGCGTGCTGGTATTGGAGGCTGTCGATTTTCTCGAGCAGGGTGGCATTGATGCATGTTTCTGCAAATTCGACTAAAGTTTTCGACGACGCGACAGCTGGTGGCCCGATCCGGCGAGTTCAACAACAAAACCGCAGCTGCCAAGCGGTTTGCCCTGCCGCATTATAGGCGTTTGCCGTTCGTCGGCCCCAGGCCCAACCGCCTCGTCCTAGCGTTTCATCGCGCGGCCCGCAGGGTGTGCGACGGGATTCAACAGGGCGGCTCGCCTCAGAGGTATGCGGCACTACGGCGTCTTAGCGTCAGCAGCGCCTCTGGACACGACATCGCAAGGCTTTTCCGCAGGCGCCAGCTCGGCCCCTTTTTGAGGGGCGTTGCACCGTGGCATCGCGGGGTTCTTGGGGTAAACGGATGCCACGCGGGATTTGAAACAAAGCCCATATATGCAGCGATTCATTGGGTCCAGATTCTCAAGTTTGAAACCCCAACGCCTACTAGGCCTCGCGCACGCGCTTGTCTGTGCAACACCTCGCGGCCAAGTGTTGAACAAATGCCGAGGGAGCCGTGGGGGTGACCCGTCGGTAATATCCTCTTTCACTGGTACCTTCGCCCTGCGGTCACTTTTGGGAAAGTCATAGTGTGCCCATTTGTTTCGAGCTGGCCCTCGGTGCCGGAAGGTATATTCACCCGCCCTTGAACGCCTGAACGCCGAAATTCTCTGTCTTCGCCGAAGTAATTCCAAGCGGATGTGTCAAAGTTGTTGCGGCCCACGTCTGAACGGCCCAAATCCTTTGCCCCAGTTAATCTGGGGTTGCGCTTGTAGAACGATTCGACGTGTTCACTCGATTGCTGTCGATCTATACGGGCCAGACGGAGCGAGGTTTCAAGCGCGATTCGTCCAAGCCGCGCGCCGGTTTTCCTCGTACAATTTTTTGTACCAAGGCAGCACACGCCGACCTTGTTCGATCAGGCTGCGGCGCGAAAGCTGGGGCTGAAATAGATTGATGTGTAAAATCGTCGAATTACCTTCTACTCGGGGGATCAACTTTGCTCTAACCGCTATGGCATTAGGACTTCAGCCCTGATCAGAGTGCAGGTCTGTTGGCTGAACGCGGGATACACTGAGAGCCGTCACAGGATCACCCGGTCGAGAATAGGTGGCCATTCCTTGCGCTGCTGAAAGGATCACCAGTCCTTTGCTTCTCGGGGTAATTTCAAGGCTTCGCAAGCAGGCATAGGCTTCGCCGTAGAACATACGGCGGGCACGGTTTCTCTCGGCAACACGCCTCGCCAACGGCTTCGTACATCCACCGGCTCAGCAGCCGCCGCCGCGGCCCTTTGCCGTGAATAGGGGTTATCGGAAATCAACTGCCCAAGCGTTCGAGATTGAAATCTCGCCCTTGGGTTGCGTCGGGATTTCACATAGTCGAAATGGTGTAATACGGCGGGGTGTTTTAGTCGCCGTAAAGGGAATACCAGTGCGAGGTGAATGATTATCGCCGCTGCCTTTGTGCGGTATTTCATCTTGCCCCAGCGCCCCCGCCAGCATCGCACCCCAAAGACAAGTAAGCCGCGCCAAGCGACGCGCAGCAGGTGGGGTTGCGATTTTGTAGTACAGACGGGCATGGGTCCGGGCATTCGGAGCGTATTCACTTTTATGAACAACAGGCGTTAGGCGGTGGTCGTCGTTGCAGGTAGACTGCCGGATACACGTAAGCCCGACCGCCAAGTGTACAAGTTGCGAATATGTACCTGATGAAAACAGGGGCCTTCACAGCAAAGGCCGCCACGGAAGGTTGGCGGCCTGCATCGGCAACTATGGGGTGGATCAGTTTGTCCAGTGCTGTCGAGATAGGGCGTGACATTCTGCCCTTGTCTTCGATCCTTGGGCAGACCTGCAAAAAACCCATGGTGGTGCCGGTGCAACCCGCAGGCTTGGTCAGAACGCGTTTCAGGTTTTTCATACGCGTGTCCATGTGTCCGCGGCTTTTTCAAGGCGCCGGAAGGATTGTATAACGTCTAAGCCCCATCAACCGGACGTCCGACGACACATAAAGGTAGGGGCCAAACCGCCGTTCGCACCGTCTTCTGGCCTTGTTGGCAAGCGGAGGCATTTTGCGGAAAACCTTTGCGCCGTTGGACGGGTCAGCCGCGGCGAGGATTTTTCAGCGAAATCGACTGTTTCTTCGGCGGCACCACAGCAGAAGCATCAGCCACTTCAATGACATAGCCCCTGTTCGCCATTGCGCGTTCGCATTGATAAGCTCTCTCGCCCGCGATTTGCAAGCAGAAGGACAGGCAAGCGCCAAACAGGCCTCAGCGATTTGGTAACGGTCATTGTATCGAACGATGGTGAAGGTCCATCGTGGTGTATTTCGGGCATCGTATTGCAGGGTATTATTGCTTCCCTTCGTCGGCAAGGGATTGTTAGTTACCGCGACCAAAACGCCATACGCTTGGGCAACGACCTTGAAGAGGATTGCCCCTGATGACGATAAAGCGGCGCGCGGCATCCTTTTCAAGTTGCGCTTTTGGGGGCCTATAGCCACGAAGCCTTGCTGCCAGGCCGCCCGCATGGTTCCCCGTCCCTGCATGACTTTCGAAGGCGTCATTCGGCGCCTACGCGAAGGCCGTGCGATCTGGCATGCTCGGGTCGAGAACTCTACTCGGGGCGCGTCGGGACATTCACGGCTTTTGCCGCACGCGAGGCTGGCGCATCATTAGGCGAGGATTTGTGCGGGTACGCACTTCGCTGATGCCCATGCCGGCGTCAAGCTTGAGACATCAAAAACACGTGGCCGGCATTTATTGGTGTTGATCCCGCAGGCGCCGCAGCTGGCTGGATGCCATGCCATTCACCTCGAGGCCGCAGCCGGACAGGCGGGTGCGGCGGCTGTCTTGCCGTGTCGGGATGAACGTTGCGTGGGGCGTTCTGGCAAGCGAGGGTCGCGGCGGATATTTACGGGTTCAAGGTGCTGGCCGCGAATCGAGACCTGGGACCACAACACACGCGCTTTTTTGCTGATGTCGCCGAGCGGACCAGACCCGCGCGCGGACCAATAGTGCTGACCCCACTTTTGTGTTCAGGTTGCCGCAACATCCCCGCAAGCGCCTGTACAAGGCCTTGGGCGGGCTTTTTTGCGACGAATGGCGTCAACTGCCAAGCTGAAAGCTATATGGCGGGCGGGTCGTTCACGGCGACGCTAGTTTTACGTGAACTCGAAGGCCACCCCCAAGACCCCGCACGTTCGGCCGCGCGATGGAAGAAGCTGGAACACTTCACAATGTGAATCGAATTCTAGGCGTTTCTACCCCGCGCACCGCCGACGTCACGGAGATATCTTCCGCGCCACAGCCACCTTTAAAAAAGGGGGGGGCGGGGTTTGTGTAGCGTTCTTCCATGTTTTTGGCATAGTCGCCAACACGTTTCTTGAAATTTTTTGGTCAGCGGGTTTTTGGCCAGCTCAATTGAATTGCACCAAAAGACGCGCCGAAGGTTTTTTGCGCTTGAGGTCAGCGCGGACCATGATGCGGGTGCGGACTGCGCGAAGGGCGACAGATCAAGCTCATTGTCGCGGTCAGCCCCTGCGACTGGGGTTTTCCAGCTTCATCTCTGTCGGGCGTTCGAACGATCCATCTCGACTTGAAGCGCGCGGCGTTGCGCGCATGGTCAAGGCAGCTTCCACAGCATCCCGCCCCCGGTTCTGCCAATAACTGATTCCACGCGCTGACTTCGGCACGCGGCGCATGCGGGCACCGTTTTCCGAACTGGTTCAATTGCACAGATTGTCGAATACCGCATCAATGCGGCCGCGTCGCGATGTCTTCTTTGCGTTTGAAAATTTCATGTTCTCCTTGTCGTAGCTTAAACGAAGGTTTGCTTTAGTTCCAGGTATCGCAAGGCCAGTTTTGTAGACAGGAAATGGCAATCGCCCTTGCGGGCCGTTTGATTGTGGGTGTGCTGTCCGGCTGAGAACATTCATTCATCTCTTCTTTGGTGACCCACATTGGCGCTCGATTCCTTTGGGGGTCGATTGTGATCTCGCTGCTGGTTCGCTCATCCGGCGCAGCTCGAACATAAGCGATGCGGGAAAGGCCAAGGTTGGTGGCAGGTAGCTGACAGCGCCGACGCGAACGCCGGCCTCTCAAAGACCTCGCGGCGCAACCGCGGCTCGAGCGTTTCACCCGGGTTCGGACGGAACCCCGCCAGGAAGGTGAGAAATTTACCCTCGGGGCACCGGCGACCGCCCATCAGGACAGAGTTGACATGGGATAATCAGCATGATCACAACCGGATCGCGTGCGCAGGGGAAATTGCGGAGGCGCGGCAAGCGGGCAATTGCGTTGCAACCGCGTCGTTCACCACCGTTTCAAACCCGCAGCGGGCGCAATAGCGTGGCTTTTGCCACGCCAAAATCGCCTTGCCCGTCGCGCCAGTTCGGTCGTCGCGCGGGCGAGTGAGCCAGTCATACTGGCGCTTTCGGACAACCACATTGTATTCGGGCCGGCAAGCATCGGCGGGTGGCGCTGTTCGCTTTTGATCCACAAAGAGCCCCCAGTGGCGCGGATCGATATCTGTCGGCATCACGCTGGTGACAGGCATTAGGAAAGCGCGCGCCGCTCTCGCGCCCCAGCAGATACGGGGCGGAACGGCATCGGCCAGTGCGGAATGTCCAGCGGAACGCACAAGATGACGCAGGGCGGCGGGATTGCAACACACCTTGCCGCCAGAAAGGGATAGCCGGGCGGCATAATCTGCGCGCATGCGTTGCCACGAGCCTCTTTGTCGGCGCGGACCTCTCCTGGCACGGTCCAGTGCGGACTCCGAAGTCACCGTCTCGGCATGCTTCATTCGTATCTCGCGATTTGCGTGGTATATGCCTATTGGCCAAATCCCGCGATGCTCAAGGTGATGACCCCGCGCCCAATAAAAACGCGTCGGATAAACGGCTCTGGGTCCGTCATGCACTTCTTTTTGAGCCCATAATACTATATGGGCGGTGCGGGTTGTCGGGCAGTGCCTCGCCACTCCCCCGGTTCCGATCCCGGAAGGGACAGCAGCCGTAACGAGGACCACTTGGGTCGTTATCCAGCTCTCAACCCCAGGTATTTTGCCAGCAAATGCGCAGCGCCCGCAGTGTCATCCAAGGATTGGCACGGAGGGGTAGGGCCGGATTTCACAACAAAATTACCACACGCCACGCCCTGCCCGTGGCTTTGCGCATCGAATCTTTCGGAACGCTTGCAACAAAGATCAGGTTTTACCCAATGGTACCCTAACCTGCTGTTTATATTGATTATTTTTTCGTTAACGGCCTGCGAAATGCTCTTACAGCTGCTCTGCGGCAAAGGGAGGTATATTTTTTTTTTTTTTTTTTTTCGGGGCATGCCGACCTGACGTGTCAAACCCCGCTGAACCGCTTTTGAGCTTTCGGACGTGCATGGGTTAAAGGTATGCGGTTGCGGGACGCGACGGCCTGCCGTTGGAAATGGTTAATCGCGTTCTTGCGGGCGGCGTTCAATGCTCGTTAGGTCGCCGCGTTCATCAGACTCTGGCTTTTTGCCTATGCCGGACAGGACAGTCGGCCATTCAGTTCAGCCGGACGTCAGGGCATTCGCCTCTGCGGTTGGAGGACTGATGCGGGCCGCAATGGCGTCGACCTGAGGCAGGATCCCGTTTCGTTTGAACATGGTGTGCGACCTCGTTGCTGAATGAATACGCGGCGGCGCGAAATTCCCGGCCTGCATGCGCTGTGACCAGAGGTTCAAAGAATTGCGTGTTCGATATAGGGCCTTTTCATCGGCAGGACGTTAAACGGGCCGTCGCACCAGAGCGCCGCCACACGCTACTATTGCGTTCAACGTTTGAAAGACGAACAAGCTTGGGCGGGATATTCACGGCCAACTGCTGTGGGGGAAATCTCGCCCAGGACGTTCTTCTGTGGTTGCCGACATGTCCTGCAGGTAAATTGCGTGGCTTTCGGCCGTCACTTTAGACACGGGTGCGCCGCCTTGATGGGTTTGCGGCGCGCCGCAACACCGAGGAAAGCGGTGATACGTCTCATTCCGGTTAAATACCCGATTGCGCACAGCCAGAAAACGCGACGATCCCAGACCGCCCGCACGGACGCACCCCACGCCCCGCCGCGAGCGCACCTACTACGTTTTTGCTTCGTAGATGCACGCGCAACCGCATTAATTCTGTCCGCTATGTCAACATATTATTGTCAGCCCGTAAACGCGCGAGGCGCACAATAGTTTTCAATTGAATAAAAGCAATGACTGGCCGAGAACGCACGATTGGGCCGAACGACCGCACGATTCTGGCGAATGAACGCACCTTTGCGGGATGGATTGCGCCGGCATGCGTCGCTTGCGGTGGCGATCGGGCTAGGCGGTGTTTGGGGATTTCGACCGACATGGGCGCGAAAGTGTGGCCGATCTTTTTGTCGTGGCGGCGGTCTTACATTTTTGGCGGCCATGATGCGAACAAAACGCTTGGCCGGCTGAAACGACCACCATTGCCCACGGCCCAAACCCAATGCGCGAATGAGACACTTGCGGTGATTTTCAGCTTTGCATCGGTTCGGTGGCTGCTCCTTTTGGATGTCTAGGTTTCAGAGCCTTAAGTCGAATCTTGCAAGGTCGTATGACAGGCACTTGCTATCGCGTATTGGCCCGCAAATTACCGGCCTTGAAACCTTTTACCGATCTGGTCGGTCAGGACGCGATGGTACGCACGCTGAAACGGGTTCGAGGCAGGAGCCGTATCGCGGCAGGCGTTTCATTCATGGACGGCAATCCGCGGGGACCGGCAAAAACCATCCACGGCAAGAATCATGCAGGGGTTGAACTGCCATCGGGCCGGACCGGCAACGGCGGGCACGAGCGGACCTCTGCGGGCGTGTGCGACACTGCGTCGCCATTCATGGAGGGCGCCACGGTCGGACGTGATGGCAGATGTGATTGCCGCATCGAACACCGGCGTCGGCAACATCGCGGAGATCATTGATTAGCGTGCACTACGGCGGCCTCGGCCGGTACAAAGTCTATATCATCGATTGGAGGTGACATGCTGTCCGACAGGGGCGTTCAATGCGTGTGAAACGCGTGGAGAACCGCCCGAGCACGTCAAATATTTTGCGACGACCGATCCAGGTGCCCGTGACCGTTCTGGCCGTTGTCAACGTTCGATTCTGCGCCGATTGAACCCGAGGTAATGATCGCGGGTTGGCAAGTCGCCTGGCAGAGATGGCCACAGATGCCCGATGCGCGCTGGGCGTTGATCACCCGTTGCCGCGAAGGGTTCGGGCGCGAGGCGACTCGCTGCTGGATTCAGGCGATCAGCCATGGCGAGGGCGAAACCAACGGCCGTGCAGAGTGCGGGACGCAAGCTGGGCTTGGCGGACCGCGGCGGGTGTGGACCTATTCGATTGATTCCTGCGCGGCGGATGCGGCAGGCGCGCTGAACGAGGCTGGGAACCAGTATTTCGGAGGGGCCGACCGTGGCCGTGCTGCGCGATCTGGCCGAGATCACACACTGGTAATCGTGGTCAAGATCACCCCGGATGCCGTCCGAAGACACCACGTTTCCCCGAAGGGCACCGAGGCGTGACATGGCGAACCTTGCCATGCGAGTCCTGACCCGTCTGTGGCAGGATGCTTGCTTAAGCACTGGACGATCGCGCGCCCGCAATGCAATGTGGCCGCCGGAAATGGCAGTGATCCGCTTGACCAATGTCGGCCGACTGCCAGCGGAAGAACTGGGCGCGCAGCTGGCCTAACGGCAGCCTCCCCTGCCCGCACATTGTCCGGCGGCGGTGCGCGGTGCCTCGGGTGTGATGACCGCGCAATGGGCAGCCAGCAGATGTCGGGCGGGGCCTCTGGTGGGGCGCGATCGGCAGGCGTTGCGCCGGCGTGTCCTCAGCGCCTTAGCCCAATATCGGACTTTGAACATTGGTTGGTCGAATCTGATCCGCGCAACCGTTGGACGTCAGCTGGCTGGTAGAAGTCGAGACCTCGGTCCGCTTGCGGCCACAAACCGGGGCCGGATTCGATTTACCCCAAACAGATACGCCAGCCGCCGCGATTCTGGCGCGCGCTATGGCACGCGGGTTTGCAATGTGGACGGGGCACGCTGGGCTGTGCCATGTGGAGGCGACAGCAGCGCACACATTGCCGCGAAATCGAGACGCAAGGAAAACGCGCTGAAACTCGCAGGACAGAACCATCGCTGATGCAGGCGTTCATGGCTGAGCTTTCGGGGCAGATCTGTCGAGTCGCACGCCGGAAGAAATCGCCGCCGCGCTGTTGTCCGAGCGCTGCCCGAGGACTCGCAAGACGAAATGGGCCTTCGAGGACGACTTAGCTGCGGTTCTTCGCGCCTCTCTGGCCTGCCCTTGCGGAACGCGGCAAAGACCGCATTATACATAAAGCAAAATAAAGCTACAGGAGACGACCATGCTTAAAGGTTGGGTCCATGGGTGACATGGCCAAAATGATGTAAGGATCCAGCGCAGCGATGCAGGGCAAGATGGCCCAAACTGCCAGAAGATGCATATCAAATCGTGAAGGTGAATCCGGTGCCGTGGTCAGGGCGCTGCACTGCAGGGCGAGCACTGAAGGCGCTGGATATTGACCGTCGATCATTTACGGCGACGAAAAGAAGTTCGTCGAAGACTAATCCTCGCCGCCATCAGGACGCGCAAGCAAGCAACGATCGCGGCCCGTCCGAGATGGCAGCTGACCGAGGATGGGTCTGCCCGCGGATATTGAAGCTGCGTTTGATCCTTCCAAATGGGGTTAATTCCTTCGCGAAGGTTAAAACTTTTCACACCCGGCATGGGGGTCCACGGAAGAGCGCACACGCGAATTGATGCGCTACAAATCGACCCTGATGGCGCGCCTGCCGGAATTGAGGGCCGCTCGGCCGCCGGGCCGGTGCTAGCATCTTTGATCGCAAGGCGCCTCGTTGTGACCCCCTTGGCGAAATGATCAGCCGTGGACCGTGCGACGGGCTCGTGAATGTATCAACTGCGGGCAATGTCGGCACCACGGGACGGTCTGCGATATCTTGCACTTCGGAAAAACGCGCCAATGGCGAGAATTTGGCGTGGTCGAAGATGTCGACCGATCTTGGGCGATGGAACCGGTCCAGCGTGTTCAAGGGGCCGGGTATCAAGTTATTGGCGGCAGCTGGGCACTGGATGCTATTGGCCGCAGGAATTGCGCCTACCACGTCTATCGACGTGTGCGGTTGAAGATCGTATCCGAGGTTATTTCTGGCGCTAACGGCCACGCATCGACGGGCAAACGCACGGCGATTTACATCGCGACCCAGCTGGAACGGTCAGTAGGGTTGACATCGTCTGGCGCCAGGGGTGCCCCATAGCGCGGGCGAGCTTTTGATACCTCGACGACGGACGATCCACGGCGGCGATGTGCGGGGGCAAAGCCGCTCTAGGCGTTGACCCGCCTAATCTTTTTGCTTGGCCAAGCGCTGTCGCATCTGCGCAAGTTGTTAGGGCTGCGTCGCGCTCTGCTCGAGCTGCGGTTGATGCTTGCGGCTGCGGGCTGGTATTTACCACCCATACACCAGACCGCGCGGCGGCGTGTCGGGCGTTCCGCCGTGGCGGAACCTAAAACTGTACCCAAGCGTTTTTTGCTGCTTAGGCCCCAGTGTCTCCAGATGCCCGCATGCCGGCCCGCGCCGCCGCCTAGATGATAGCCATATGCGCGCCCAACTACCGACCAGCGCAGCCCGGCCGGATTGGACCAGGCGCCTGTCCACGCGTCGACATCCGCGATGCACTTCGCAAACGATAGCAACGCCTCGCGCCAAAGGGCCGACGACAGAGGGTAGGCGAATATGCCTACCGGCGTCTTTTTTCAATCGCACGGGGCGGGAGCCGAGGCCGCGATTAGGAATGTTCGGCCAGTCGACACTTTCGGGGTTCGGGCCTAGAGTCGGACCAACGCGGGCACCACGATGCGGGCGCGGTGAAAGGATGCGCCGGTGATCAGGGCCGTCGGGGGGATAGTGCATCCCCGGTACAAGGTCGGGACCCACGGGTGCGCCGAGGTGCTGGAGGCGAATGATCACCATCGCGCGGCCACCGCGCTCGATTGGGGCATAAAGCCGGTTTTTTCAGCGGTATGTTTTCGGCGGTTTTCACTGATCAGTGACGCGGCTCGAAGTTGCGTCTCTAATCTGTCGTGGACGGTCAGGCGCTGCTGTGCGGCACCGCCTTGATTGTTGCAAGTGCAGCATGCGTCAAAGGCCCCGCACGCGAGGCGGGCAAATCCGTCGCGGGCGCCCGGTTGTCGGGGATCCCATGCGCGCACGTGATGTGGCCGGCATGGCTGGACAAGGCCGCGCAGCTAGGCCCGAATCAGCCTCACGATAGGCGAGGAACACAGCATAGCCGAGGCCACAGCCGCAAGCGTCTTAGTTCAAGCGACAAATCACGTTTTTCTGCCGCCGTTTCTCCAGCACAGTAAACGCAGCACACTGCGGTTCGAGAGCCTGCCCCAATTCGTCGCGGACTCAAGACCAACAAAGCACGCACGCACGCAAGATGCCCGTGAAGCACGTGTGGCGTACGGATCACGGATGGGTTCGGTTCATGCAGTTTGTCGGCAAGGGACATTCACCCACACGCGCGCTTGGGAATACGTCAAAGGCCTTCGCCAATTCGGTAGGGGGGGCGGACGCAATAGATTGCCTTAATGCGGACTTTGCGGATCGTGATGCCTCGGGTGAGGGTTTTGAGCATTCACGGCAGCGCAGGATGTCCCTCCAGGCTTTGCGCAGTCGGCGAAAATCTCTTTCAGGACGATGCTGCGGTATGGTTAGTCCCGCCCGCCCAACGCGATTGTCATGCGGTATTTGTGTGTTTTCCGTTTCAGCGGCGACACGATGAGAGGCGGGTTCTGCGCAGGATCGGGCCAATTCGTATTTTCAGCTTGTTGCTGGGCGTATGAGATATCTTAGCCCCCGTTTCAGACAGACGGTCGGGTTTTGGCCCTGCACTTCCACTCGCCCGTTTCATATCGGGTTTTCACTGTGGCGCCAGGAACAGGAAACTTTTTGGATCATGGAATTTCAGTGATATGACGGGTTTTCTCGTGTTTCGAGCTGTTTCTTAGCCTATCTGGGGGCCGGGGGGGGCAGGCGGGGCCCTTTTTCTTTTTTTTTTTCCCCGGGAACGAGGGAAAGCCTCATTATTTTTACTTTTATATTATTATATCCCCCACCCCACACACCATACCCAAAACAACTCAAAAGCAGACGCCCAGTACAGACGCCACACAAACAAAAATTCAAGACAGAAAAAGAATTACGATTACGGACCAATGGGAACTGATCCGGGGAGGACCAATAATTCGCAGCTTAAAAAAACCTTATTGCGCAAAAAAAACCCACAGCAATGCGGAAGATGCCGCTACGACAGGGAAAGATAGGGGAAAACCAAATCGAAGAGACCAACGAGTCAAGCGACAAACAGAACAAAAAGACAGCACAAGGAGCGCGGCAGTAGATGGTTCGCAGGCCAGACAATCGAAGGGCGAGACGCTCCATCTCGTCAGGAGTGACGATCTTCTG
>Ga0163217_1101522_pt1 | contig 14885 bp, 5 predicted proteins | sample SynspAceP_FD_185933 | JGI IMG/M metagenome (GOLD analysis project Ga0163217, IMG submission 185933) | Saline lake microbial communities from Ace Lake in Antarctica - Synechococcus sp. Ace-P (PacBio error correction) | ecosystem: Environmental > Aquatic > Non-marine Saline and Alkaline > Saline ... | reverse complement strand
CTTTTGAAGAATAATCTTCATATTATTCGAATGCCCTTTCTTTTCTATAGAGGGTAAGTTTGAGGTTCAAGGGTCCAATTTCAGAAATCTCACGAGCTGCAATGACAACTTTCTCAAACTATAAGTCAAGAAACTCCAGCTTTTGATCCGGAATAGATTACTAAGCTCTGGAAAGTATCAAAATCTGTGCGTAGCTCTCCACAGATACGCTCAAGCGCTGTGTAGAGCGATACTTTTGTCCAACAGAGAGACAATTATTCGCCGTTTTTTGAGCAAGCTCTTTTGTTCTGAAGGGTAATTTGTAATTATTCGTTGAGTCTAACAAATATAAATCCTCTTCAGGTTAGCAATGACTACTTTAGATTTCCACGGATAATAAAACCAGGTCCCATATGTGACGGAGGATTTCTTCGAGAAGTTTTGAACAAGTCCAATTCTTCTTTTTTCAGAAAGCACATTTCCTAGCAAGCTCGTTTTTAGCAATTCGAATATACATTGGTGATCAAGTTTATCAATGAATTGGACTTGCTGATTTTATTAATTTCGCAATTCATTAGGAAATTCTAAAATTAGATAAGCTTGTAGATAAATAGGATGCGATTTGATTTCAAATCAACATGATTTTCAACATTAGTAAGAGTTTTATGGGTGATAATAGCATAAGTTAATATTTTCTAACTATAAAGTCCAATAAAGCAGGCATTATTACGATTTTATATATATTCTTTAAAAAAGAAGAGTAATCATGCTGTTAAGTTTTATAATCTGGTGTTTTACTTAAAAAAAACTATGTAGTACAAAATTAATTAATTTTATTGAAATGTTGTCTCGAATGGGATCCATTACCTGAGAGAAAATAATCCTATAGATCGATGAGAGAGAATAACTTGTAGGCATTCAGTACTTTTCAGAAGGGGAATTACAAGATTTTTTTTGGCAATAAGTGCCAGTGATGCAAGAGGAAATTTAAGGTTGAGGATATTGATTTGATTCATCATGATCAGAGGAATGCCAGAAGGAAAAACAAGGGGGGGTGTTCCTTGAGTCTATATCCCGCTTTATCGAGCCCATTCGAATTTTATTACAGGATATTACTGTATTTCAGGCTGTTATTGATGCGATCAATAAAGGAAGTATATCTTACCTTACGAAGCCTTGGGAAGAGAATTATTACGAACAGTAATAAAAAGCGTTTGCAAATCTACACGCTCCGAAGAGAAATGGAACGATTGACGATTGCGCTGATCAAGGGCAATGAGCAAATGAATTTTTTGCTTCCCAAAATCCCTATCCTGAATTCAATATCTGCGCTGAGGTAAAAGCTGAAGTTACTTGTGGGCTTTAAGCCATAATTTTCCTGCCTAAATACGCATTGGTGGGGAGCGTGCCTCGATAGGTATGTATACGCACGCGAAAACCATTTGTAATTAAAATCATTTCCTCGCACTTTTAATTCTACCATTTTATGGGAGTAAAAATATTAACTGAGTGAATAGGAAGCCGTTCTTGCACCGAGAGATGCAATATTGGGCACGCAATAATGGAATTATATATGTACAAATAGACAGTCTTGAATGAGTCGTCATCGTGAGTCTCGATGCATTGCAGTCCTTGAATCTATAGAACGTCAATCACATGCTACCATGCATCATATGTGGCAATCATTTCTCCGATACAACAATTTTATTCTCCCTTTCTATCGTAATGCACAATGCTAGTATGCCTAGTAGGTTTGCCTGATTTCAAAGAAATTATGCAATTGTAGAGGGTATAATTTGCTGACAAAGCTGCTTTTAACTTTCTAAGCTTGTAATAGTGATTGTCAAACACTTTGTCCGAGGGCACCCAAACAAGGGGTTTCGTGCCAGATACTTCGCCACCGTCCCTGCGCATAATGACACTTGAGTAGGTGGAAGCTCGGTCACACTCCATAATCAAGCCTTTTCCCTTCATTTACACTGGACAAATTACTCGGAGCAAATGAGCATCACTGTACTTCTGCATCTCCGACATTGCCCTGACTACAGCACCCTCACTTTATCTTCTAAAGTATTCAAAAGGCCGCTGCAGTGATTTTTCTCATTTATGCAAGGAAAAAATCTTTAGATTGTCTTTCCCTTGCAATGCAGATTAGACAGGGCTTCGTGAGTCATGAATGATTTCTTCCATGATGGTGATTTACCTTAAGTAGACTGTTGAGGCAAAACTTCTTTTTGAATAAGAGACTTTGTCTGCATCAGATAATCCTTGATTCGCTTAAAATTTTTGCATTTTAAACCAGCCCTGGACTCGATTATACTTGGATCCGTTATTGGTCATATAAAGCCTACAGATTCCGGGGTAATGACACCCGTTTTCTTGATCAGAAACTTCTTCGGAAGACTTCGGTAACTGGGGAATGCTCATTTTATTGACTTTGAGGGAGATTCTTTAGGAATCAATCCCAACCGCAGGCAAGTGGACGGGTAGTTTCAGGTTGCATCGTTACTGTTTGTAGTTTAAGGTCGTTGTTTTTGAGAATCTGTAGTGATCTCATCAGCAAAAATTTGATCAGGCAAAATGAACGATTGTTCGCCCATTCCAACAGCAATAATTTCGCTATAAAATAGTCTTCTATTCCAATATCAAGGCTTCCATGGGATTATGTATGCGGTAGATTCAAAATGATAGAAACTTTTCCTGTGGATGATTTTCATAGTGGTTGACAAATCCAGAAGGTAGGACTACTTAGCTTGTATCATAATATCGAAGGCTTCGCCAAGCTTGATCAAAGTAGTTTGCCCGCTCCATTTCGCCCTTGAAAACCCAATCTCTCTATCGCTAGATCAATAAGTTTTTGGGCTGCGAATTATTTCATTTAGGGAATATGATACTGAATCAAAACGAATTATTTTGGCGATAGATGAACGATAGGACTATCTTTCTCAAAGATACACCTCCATGCTGGAAAGTATTCCTTATAGAAGTTACATGTATAATTTAATATTCGGGATGCAAAAATATCCTCCACAGCGAACACATAATGGAAGAGGACATTCAGTTCGGAAGCTTAGCATCTTCTGGTTTTCTAAATTTCAAAAACCTTTCCAGCTTTCAAAATTTAGATTTTTACCTGGTGTTATTTGGCAGGTTCGTAGTCACTATTGTTTATCTCCTATAATGCATAGGCTTATTCACGTTGGGTCCATGATCCGTGGTGGATGATTACTTCCGCACCAGGCAGCAGTATTTTTTTCAAAAGTCGAATAACGAGGAATGTCAAACAACTCGTTGGTAATGAACGAAGCAGCTCATCTGTAGCTAGTTCTTCGAATCATGCTTCATGTCCGTCGTGCATGCGAAAACATATCTACAAAAATTATAAACCATACATTTAGCTTCATTTGTAAAAAGGTGTTGAAATTGCTCCAATACAGCTTTGCCTTAGTACGACTGTGAATGATTTATGTTTGTAAGAAAATTTAATCGAGTCGATTTTCCAGATTAATCCGAATCAAACTCCTCGAAATTATTTTTTGCTTATCCGAATCTTATTTCCAAAAATTAGGGTATAATCTTCGACCATATCATTCGAATCATACCGGAGGAAACAAAGCATTTCTGGCAAATGCCGTTGTAGTATTAGGCAAGATACTGTAATAGGTATCTTTCTCTGAGGTTGAATAAGGGAGTTTAACAAGGACTAATGTCTTCCCATTTGATCTAACGCGGAAATTATGCGATCACTAAAAAAGTGATGGTTTCTTCTCCTTTTATGTGCGGAAAGACCTTCTTCTCTCCCTTGTGGAAGAACAGCAGGGTTTCGTTCTGATTCCGCTCTTCCATCCATGCTTATGTAATTTTCGCTTGATGAATTTACAGGGAAATTTTGCGTTGGGCTCATTCTTCTGAGAATCCAATACTTCCAGCAGTATTCTTATTTTCAAGTTTATTATCCGAATCTCAATTTCCCAATTAGGTCAAACTTCTTATAGAAATATTTGACATCTTGATAAGTCTTCTGCATCGCCAAAAAAGGCCATGTGATATTATAAATCCTGCTGATAACTTTGCGTAGTAGTCATCGATCAGGCTGTTGTTTTGTAAATAGCTTTCTTTACCGAAAAGATAGGAATCTGACTTGGGTTTGATAGGGCTTTGATTGAGGAGTCGCAATTTTACTCCTAATCGCATCATCCATGATGTGCTCTTCCTAAACTTTTGGAATCATCACCACTGAGGATTTGAGGGCTAAGGAGATTGATTTGTTGGAGCGTCTTCCAAACCGCATTCCCGGATTCATTTCTCCAAAAAGATGACGTCAAAGTTGCTTTGTTTCGACTTCTTTCGATCGCATCACGCCGGAATTGGGACTGTAGTGATTTCATAGCCACGGGCTGCCTGAAGGAAAAGAATGTGCGGAGCTTGAGAAGGATCGATCTCATCGTCTGCCAGATGTAATGTATAAGTATGTGGAGCATTGAATTTCTTGTTTCTTTTAAAATTATTAGATACTTTGAGTCAATTCAAACGAGCCTCTTGAAAAGCCAGAAAATTTACGGAATGACCAGTGTACGGATTTGATAACAATTCCCAGCTGAGTTATTTTTTGAGATTAATTGATTCACCTTTTTCAGCGCCTTAGGACGAAAATCAACAGCTTGACTTACGGATTTTGTCTTCGGGAGCATTGCATACCCGATTTTCACCATGCATTGGTGCGATTGCTTCTTGGTAATGAGCTCACCTTGAACAATCTACGATAAAAGGCAACGAAATCTCAAGATGCAATGAAATATTGAAGCTGCCTTAATCGCGATTCTTCTTAACGATATCGGATGGGGCCGTTTTCTCACGCCCTGGAATACACCTATACTTAAGGGGTTCCTCATGAATCGATTTCACTGTGTCTATTGAACTTCCTAAATCAGCAATTAGGAGGTAAATTGGAAGTTGGTGCGCTATTTAAGGAATTTTAAGAATCAATACGCAAAAGAAAGTTCTTTCATCAGTCGTTTCTAGCAAGGTTGAATTCGAATCGATTGGATTACTTCAGCCGAGATGTTTTTTCACCGGACGTATCAGAAGGGACGATCGGAGCAGACGAATCATCAAAAATGATGGATGTTAAAAGATGTCAATAGTCATCAAGAAAAAGGCAATCTTCTATTGAAAGACTTTCTTCATGCAGAAGACTCAGTATTGGCAGGTGTTACCTACAACAAGACAACGGTAAGTGCGAAAAAAGAGGTTGATCAATTTGATCAATGTGACAAAAATTCTTCGTCAAGCAGGGCGAACTTCAAGATTTCCGATGAGTTCGATATTCTTCTTACAAAATGAATTAATAAAGATTCGAACCTTTCGAGTTGCTTTCCAAGAATTCTTAAGATTGGATGGATTTGGATTATTTGGGAGAGTCAAAACTTGGAAAAACTCCGGATTACGTGCTAAAAATCTCGCGAATGTTTTAACCGAAACTTTTCCAGATTAATCTTCAAACTGAATCATTTTCCCCTCAGCAAGTAGAAAGAAAATCCGAGAGAAAAAACCAGGACATAACTTAACGTCCCAGAGAGGATATCGACTTCTTCTATTTTCCATGGTTTCGTTAGCAATATGGATATGTAATGGAGGATCGAATCAATATTTGACTAAAAGGAAGGTTAATTGATGTAGCCAAGCGCAGGACTTACCGAATATCAAAGAATGAGTAAAATAGTCGAGAAACATTAATCTTAGGCTAAAGGGTAATTTTAAAACTAGTAAATAAATTGATTTTCTATGGGAGTTTTCACGTTGCTAGTCGCTGTGATTTCTAAAGAACAGTAGAAGGAGATGAAACCAAGACCGTAAATCGTCTAGACAAATAATTCCAGCGATGGTAAATCCGGAGGAAATTTCTTTTTTGGCAAATTGAAAAAATTTACACCCCACCACATATTATGAAACAAAGGGCTTGCGGCACGTAATTGTATCTGAGGATTTTGCAGCGAGCAAGCCGGTAAACCACATTTGATTCGAGGAAAGATGCCTTAACGGAGTTACACTACTGTGGAGGCCTTATCAATCATGTGAAATCAAGCATTGTGGGCATCGAAGAACCTTCATACTGGATGATCCAGGTAGGATGCGGCGAGCATTTATCGAGGTGCATTTTCTATATCGGTAAAAACTGTCAGTCGGAAATCATGGTAAAATCCTCCACATTGCTTTCGTAGGAGATCGAGTTACAGGATTGGGATATACGATTTTGCATTTCTGGCGCCAGGAAATTTGCTCCGATACATTATAATGGGTCAAACATTGCGAAATTCATCCCGGAGGCAGTGATCGGTTCAGATGGTTTGCTTGCGCCACAGCCAGACCGGCAGCTACAAAAACAATCCGCAAATCGAATGTATTTGAAGATCATGTCAGCGCTGGGAGCTAATGCAACTATTGATTGTTGGCACTATTGGCTCTACTATCTGAGAAAAGAGTTCAAAATGATAACCAAGGGGTGCAATTGCCATAATGTCATATTGGAGAGGAAATACCGTTATTGCCTCCCAAACAGCGTTCAGGGTCGACTGAAATTGCAAAAACTGGTACAATTGCAGGAAAAGCAGGAATCGTTGGCACATAAAATTGCCGATAATACGGGATATTGGAGGCAATACAGCCCGCGTTTTCTAAAAACATCGTAACTCAGGGCAAACCACTATTTGGATACGTGGGATGATATCAAGAGATTTTTAAAGTCTTATTCATTTTTCCGAAATCTAGAAGCAATCGAAAACCGGCCTGAAAGAACTAGAAAAAAGCAAGTAAATTTGCACCCTTTGCCAAAAAGCGATAGCTGCAAACAAATTTGGAAAGTAAAACATACATTCAGAAAAAAGAGAAACTATCTGGCAGTAGGCCACATACTGGAGTATTTCCAATATGACTTTTGTGGCCTGCCCACCTCATCACGGTAAATTCCAACGCGTAGATCTTGAAGGAGACCGACCAGTGGATGCAATTGTTGATTTGTAGTCGATGTATCGAGAGGAAACAACACTTGAGCAAAATGGTGCGCGAGATATTACTGTAGAGCACGTTTTTGGCTGCTTGGTAGGATTAGAATTGACAATGTTCCTCATACAATTAGTACGGCCAGAGCCTCCGATTATGGATGGAGTCTTCGGGGCAATGGCATCGAAGTATTAGAAAGATGCAGATTTTGGAAGAGCAAAATGCATACGAAGATTTTTGGAAGTTCAGAAAGGTATCCAATCAAAGGACGTCGCAACGAGAGGTGAAATGTTGCATTACCAACTGACCAATTACCGAGTGATGTAATGGGTAGTATAACTCTCGTTTTGGAAGTTCAACATGCGCGGATCAAGAAATCAGTCAATTGCCGATCGGAAATAGCTTTCTTGCCGAATTTTGCCTTTCGTCAGAGCTGTAGAATGCTGTATTAATTCCAACCTGATCAAAGGTGGGACTTACACAATGCATTGTGGTAGTGACCGTGTCGTCCGAGGAAAAAGAATTGGATGCACTTGGCAAAGATGTTCAAACAAGCAAAAAGTTGAGGTTCAAAAAGAGGTATCCTAAATAACGTGGACCTCGCTATTAGAATGAGCCAGTTCGGCATAAGTATGTTGGATGGTAGTAGGAGATCTTGCTTTAGTAGGGAGACATTGAAGGCACAAATCTTGGCTGGCAAGACCTGGACATGCCGCTTAATGTTGGCCTTTGCAAAAAAATTGAACGGGCATTGAGAAGTTTCTCTTCCACTCCCTATTTATGATCCAAAACTGCACGGTTAAGGGACATCAATCAATTAGTTATATTCGTTCCCATCGGTATATCCTTTTTCAGCTTTTAGATAAATTCTTTATTTAGATGACTACAGTAGTAGAGGAGTGTAAAAATGTTAACGGATTAATGAGCATTTTTTCAGGGAATTTCCTTCAATCCAGTAATGCCAGTGTATTACAGGTGGAAGCTATGGCTCGATGGTGGGATTTTAGTACTTAGCACGGTAGAAAGATCTGGAAATTACTGACCTAGTTCTTGAGGATAGAAAACTGTAGTTTCGAAGTGGGTTCTACCGGAGATACGCTTATTTCAAATGCGAATTATTAGCCCCTTTAGAAGAGAATCGCAAAATGAAAGGTGAAGGCCTTGTAATGGCTAACACCTTAGTGCATTGTGAGGACGTAATGACTGCAGCATAACCCGTAAGGAATATGATGTCCTATGGACCACTAGACCCAAAGGCGTAAATTGGGTGGCTAATGGTCAACAAATTGATCCACTTAACATGTTCATTGAGAAGGGAATCAGGTGACAATACTTGGATGGAATCGAAATGTAACCATTTATTCAGGTGCAAAAAATGGCAAAAACTGCAAAAATATTTCTGGAGCAGTAATCCGCAGGTATTCCCTCAGGGATTTGATAATTTCACCAGTGCGAAGACTCAAACTGTAATCATTGGTGACACATAGCACATTGAGAGGAATGTGGTGACTATCAGCAGAAGCGAAACAGTGGACAAGCAAACCACAGTGATCGGAAGTTGAACTGCCTTTTGATGGCTTAGTTGCACATCGCAATGATTGCTCATTGGTAGCAATGTATCACATTTGCCAATGCGGGTACAGATCCGCTGGCCATTGTAGTAATAGGACGTACTTGGGCATCATTGGCGGTCGAGTGCATTCACCAATTGTTAGAAAAATCGGAATGACGCCAATGATCTCAGGTGGCTCATTAGTCGTAAAGATGTGCTCAATTTACAAAAGGCGCTCGAGGCACTTTCTATGCCGGTGTCAATAGCTCGGATTCGCGAAAGAAGGAGGGTTTCTCCAGTGAATCATTGGCCCATATTCAGGAAGTATATGATTCTTGTTCTTGCAATTAGCATGAACAATAGCGAAAGCTGGTGGAAGAAATAGAAGTAATAAAACTACCCGCACAAAAGGAGGTGACTAGGATTTTGAAATTTTCATCAGATCTTCAGACGTGGGGTACATGAAAGGCTATATCAATTAAACAGATTGAAATCCAATTGAAGAAGATTCGTAACGCTTCATATGAAATGGATTTTAAAATCTTTCATTGATATTCAAGGGTCAATCAATTGCATTGACTGGAAGCAATGGATCTGGAAAATCTACTTTATCTAAAATGCATCAGTGAGCAATCCAATCTTAGGGCATATACGATTTTAAACAGCTTAACAAAATACCTACCGAATCAGATTGGTTTAATTTTTTAACCATCTCAGGGCACCTAACTGTGCCGCTGAGGAATTTCACTCTCGAATTAATCGGACCTTTCATTTCAAGTTTAATGACTTTAAAAAATATTTCAAAAGAAGAAATACTTTGATGATCATGTTACCCGAAGCTCATTCGGATAAAATGATTAGTCAGTTTCCTCGGGGAATTGAAACAACGCTAAAACTCGGACTTGCCCTGCTCTTGAGGTCCCTATTGTGTTATTAGATGAACTACTCTAACCTTGGACCGTGAGAATTGAATGGTATCAGAACTTGATCGATCAGTTTGGGCAGAATCGGAATTCTGATCTTTGCTCAAATGAACCTAGGAATATGAAATTTGCCACAAAGTCGTTTTAGAAGATTTAAAGTAGACTTAGGGCTTTGAACTTTAATCGATATCTTTACATTCTACGGTCAATATCAACTGGATGAAATAGAACTTGAAATTTATAAAATTGTAGATGGGTCCTTTTACTGGCAGCAGTCTGTAATTCAGCATGCGGTGGAGACAGTCCTATCCAATCTCAAAGCTGCCAGAACAATTGGCAAACTGAAGCCTTGACTGGAACAGGTACATTGACCTGGGGCTTTGGCTTGCGCATCCGTAACAGGAGATGAACCAATTTGTGACTGATTTATACACAAAATTATTGAATTATCTTAAACTCTGGGCTCAGCTAAACTTATACTTCTCGGAAACAATAACGAAATCTTTCGGACACTTCAGGCAACTGGTCATGTGCAGGAACCAAACTTTGATAAAATTTCACGTAACAGGATCCAAACCTGCTGCTGGACGAAAATTTTTTCACAGGGACAGGCGATAATCTACGATTGACTTTCAAACCAGTTTCCTGACTCCAGGGCACGAATATAGTGGCATTTTTGCAGTAGCTGAAGTTATGTTTTTTACTTGAATAGAAATAAGGATTTCGATCACAAAAAAAGGGAGGCTTAACAGCTCCTTTTGTTAGAGATACATGTCAGCGACTACCGGAACCAAACGAATATCCTTCAAGAAATTTGGTTAGAATTGATTTTTTCTTCCCTTTTTGACATTTTAAACGATAATTTTAGGATGGGAGTTCTAAATTCCTTTCAGTTTCAATCATCGAATAATACTAATTTTACTTCGGCATGTAAGACTATACCAGCTTCAAATACTTAAGTAATCGCAATTAATTATTGCTCGATCAACTCAATTGGTTTGGGCCAATCGTAACATTACTTTTAAGATGGGGAGCCTTTGATCATTGGCAATTTTTGGCGGGATTGGGTATGTTTTCCTTTTTGGAATGCACGGAATTAGAGGCAAGTTTTGGAAGCCTTTAGGAAGTAAAGTTTCGTGGGTTCTTCGGATTCTACCAAAAAGCCCTCTATGCAGAGTTGTTTACCGGCGCATTCTCTACTGCAGGTATACAGAGTAGTTCGGTGGTTACTCATGCTTTTAGCTTTTGTAGGTGCGGGGGAATTCTTAGTTATCCAGAATTCCATTGGAGTCATTTTGGAGCAAATTTAGAACACTTTTACCGGATGGTTAAGTAGCATTTTCGGTTTTTTTTAAATTGAAGCTTTTCCCCTCCTCTTATTGCAGTGGGTTCTTTGGGGTAGAGCGTTCACTAGCGGTAATGAGAGATGACTTCCTACATTTTCAAATATAGCAGGCTTTGGATTTTTGTTTCGGGTTGGATTTTATGAAATTCTAGGTATCGACGAGCTATGGCTCTCAAATAGATTAAGCAAGTTGTAAAACTATGGGAAACTTTGTATTTTTCTACTCGTGGCTTGGTTTTTACTGCTCTGTCAATGCTAGCTCGCGACATTGTTTATTGCGCCAGTATGCTTAATGCAGATGTTGTCCTTTGAGAAAGAGCCGGTAGTTGATTATCGGAGCCAATCGTGGAAATAACATTACTATTATATTGGTTCTTAGGCAAAGGGTTTTGGTAGAAAAAAGGCGGTTGGCATTTGCACATTTGTTCTTCAATGATCATTACCGCTTGTGGTAGCCTTTCAATTCTGAGCTAATGGTTTGGTTTATCAAAGACATTCGGATGGTAGACAATCCACCTGTACGCACTTACGGCTTTTCACACTATTTTAATCTGATTTGGCGTGTGATTTTTCTGCCTTTTTATTAAGCCATTTTGCTTCGAGTGTTAGAAAATAGTGAAAGACAATAAGTGGATATTGGCGGGAACATCAGTAAACTATCACAACTTATGTAGAGCGGGATATAAGTTTGCATTTGGGAAAAAGGAAAATAGGCATATGATGGAAACGTGATTCAAACTTAGTACACATGCCTAAAGAGCAGTACTGTATTTTAAAGTGGGAGGAGGAGATGCACTTGAATCGAAAAATAAAATGGATGGAAAAAGGGGTTTCATTTCAATATTCGGGTTATCAGGAGTGAAGTGGATTCTCATTTCTTATCAGGTCTGCATAAGCAAAAATTAAAACAAAAAAGAAAGCTGAGGAAATTTTCAAGAGTTAGAGTGTCGGTGCGGAATTCGGTCTATTCCGCAAAAGAGCATGAAGGGACATAGTTCACAATACGTGAATTAGTAAATTGGATAAAGCAGCCATTCAGACAACTAAATCAAATACACAGTTCAAGAGGAAGTTTATCATTGAAATCTATCAAATTCGGCTTCCTCTTGAGTAATTTTCTGCAGGAACTTTTAGCGTTCAAGTGGTTAATGCAAAAAAGGCAAGCTGAGTATTAAGTCCTTACACCAATCTATCAGGACATTAGTACGGGTCTGATTCAAGAAGAGCAAGTTTCTACCCTCTTAAGATGATAGAGAAATTTTATCGGAATAAATTCTTACTTCGAAGCTGTTTCTATTTATTCGGTTTCATAAGATTGGCGGGATTGGATAATTTTTTTCCAGATCTCGATAGTTAAACTGGATTTGGACTGGGTGAATTCTGTTAGCCCTCGAAATTTGCATTAATTCCTAATATCATTACCAATTTGGATTTGGGGTCAATATCAGAACCTGTTTTGCTCAATCTTAAACTGAATTGCAAATAGGTTGAATAGTAGAACCAGATGCATCTCTGGCTTAGGTAAAAATTCTACAACGAGCATAAAGAGTGACCCTATCCATCGAACTATCCTCTTTCACGAATTTAGAGCAGGGATTTTAGGCGTAGAAAGGTTAGTTCTATTACCTTGTTCATTTCAATCTACGACCGTCACGCTGCCCACCTCGATCGGCATTGCTCAATTTCCATAATGTTGACTTGGCTCATATCTTTTCAAGAAGTTACGGTAGGTCACGCAGAAATTTCATTTCCCCTTGCCATGTACGATTCGTAGATCTTTAATTCAAGCATATAACTTCAATCGATAAAGTCTGAATAGGCGAAGTATCTCCTCTCCTGCTCTTCCTTGAGATCAAGATCATGGAGAAATCAATCATCTTTCATTCGTGTTGAAATTTCCGCGAACACCGATTGCCTTTTTTTTCCTTTTTCACTCAACCCTGTGAGATCGTCCAATCGAGACAAATTTCATTGGGGATTTTTAGCTCCCCTATTTGATATCTTTCAACTTCTTTATGATTCAAATTGGAAGCACCTCACCGATGGCACCATTATCTTCAAGGCGTACAAATATCCTATCTTAATTTCGCAGGAACCACTTACTTTGAAGAGCTTTCACCTTTACTTTTCTGGCTTTACTTTTCTTTAAGGGCTTCAAGTTCTGCTGACCAGCTTTGGTACTTTCCTTTTCGGCTTTCATTCTTGATCTGACGAATCGTAGATTCAATTTTCTTATTTGCTTGATTCCAGAAGCGATTTAGCTCCTCTTTGGCTTCTTGGATATATTTTTTCTTAAGTCGTTCTGTGTTTCTTTCAGGTTCTTTATATCTCTGAAGTCGAGTTTCAATAAGCAGGTCTATTTAGGAATTCACTCTGCCAGACAGTTCGCTGTAATTGATTTTTCTCATTTTTCTAATTAGGGTTAATAATCGGTCGTGAGCGAACTCTGGTCGTTCACCATTGGCTTTTGTCAATGACGCAAAATATCCTTCGAAATTCCCAACTCTTAGAAGGCAATCTTAAGGGCAATGATGATCCGGGCTTTCGGATTTCTAACTGAGTACATCGCTTAGTTGTCCAACATCGCTTAGCGATCGCAGACCATTCACAAGTCCTTGATTCTTGCTCGCCACTTGTTAATATTTCCGTAGTGTGTGGTTAGCACCGTAAGCTTCCATTCTATTAAGTGCCAAAGGAAGATTCGGGCAATTTGCCCCCCGAACTGTGGTCGGTACCTGTTCCAAATTCATCGATGAAAAGAATGTTTTTCGATCAGCAAAATTTGAAAATTACTTCATTACTTCATCAGGTGGACTATATGGTACTTTAGGTTCATTTCCAGGATTTGATCATCGCCAATGTCTATGAAAAAATTATCAAACAGGCTACTCTTTGATGCTGGCTCAACGGAATTCAAAAGTCACATGGAGATGTTGGAGTAAGGCAACATTTTTCAAAGTCACGGATTTACACCGATTTGGTCCAGAAATCACCAAAAGCCGCTCCTGACCGCTAAGTTTGATCTGGCAACGGAACGACTTTTTCCCTTGGCTTTCAAAAAGCCATTCTCCAGTGCGGATGCCTGGCATATTCGCCAAATCAGTTGTCGATCTTTTGTAATTTCCCGGTCGGGCACTATTCGTTTTTTTGAGCAAATTTTGCTTTGCCCGAATGAAATCGATCAAGACCTAGAAATTTGTTTCGCTTCGCAACCGGAATAGCAGGTCGCAATCGTCTGTAAGCGTGTAAGATCTTTGTGATCTCCCGACGCCATTGTACTTAGATCCCGGAATTTTTCAGGAGGAGATTTTCAAAGCCTCTTTCAGGTTCCATAAAGACCGTTTCTGCCCAGTTGGCGGACGCATCTTTGGATGAAATGCCTCGGCAAGTTACGCGTTGTGTAGGTCTTCGGCGCAAACGGGGAGTCACCAACGGCCAGAGCGCAACAGGCATTGTTGGTGGCAGTCGCAGGAGGCAAGCTTTTTAGCACGTGCTGTTTTCGGGGGAAGCACGCGCTCCAGCCACGTACGCAAGGGCCCTGCCTGTCAGAGAGGAGCGGACGACGAATCAGTTGTGGAAGCTCCGGGCGGCATGCTGTGAAAAGTGCCGCTGCGCAGCGAGGAGCGCAGCGAGGATGGGAGAGGGAAAGGGCCAGAGCATAAGAAGCAACCGAATAATGACGGTAAGACGGGGGAAAACCGTCCGCAGGGGGCATGAAGAAGGAGACGCAAGGCGAAAGCGGTTGTGAAGCGAAAGCGTACTGTGCAGGAAGAGCAGGAGTGGCAGCCAAAAAAAAGAATGGGCAAGGTGGGCCTGGCGAGAGAGGGGAGGAAGAGAGCGGAAAGGTGAGAGGAGGAAAAGCCGCACCGAAACAAAAGCGGCCGAAAACAGTGCGGGGAGCGTAACAATCGAAGACCAAGGCGAGCGGGGAAGGAAAGGAGAGGTGGTGCCACAAAAGCCAGCCCCAAAGGGAAGAGCGTACACGCCGACGGGAGAATGTGCGTGGAGATGTGGGTGAAGGTGTGAGTGTGGGGCGCGAGAGGTGTAGAAGTCCAAAAAAGAAGAGAAGGTGTCTTTGTATTTGAAA
>Ga0163217_1045950_pt1 | contig 14886 bp, 11 predicted proteins | sample SynspAceP_FD_185933 | JGI IMG/M metagenome (GOLD analysis project Ga0163217, IMG submission 185933) | Saline lake microbial communities from Ace Lake in Antarctica - Synechococcus sp. Ace-P (PacBio error correction) | ecosystem: Environmental > Aquatic > Non-marine Saline and Alkaline > Saline ... | reverse complement strand
TGTGTGAGAGAGATATCCTACCATAGATGGGGTTATGTATTTCGGAGCAAACGGGCCCACAACCGCCCAACGCCGCCCGGCCATACTTAATCAGGGATTTGGAAAACGTCTTTCTACCATTAGATAGCCATAGGCTTAACAAACAAAAAAAGCAGGATTGCTCAATACCTGTATCATTCCGGCCTTTGTAAATTGGGCCATTTCGGATTGCATTAAGGATGCGTTCCTGAGGAATTGGGAAGTATGAAGAAAGAATGTGTGGACAAGCCCGAACAGGGGAGGGATTTAAATTTAGGGAGCTCATACCTTATCTAACTTTATAACTACAAATGATCCATATGTATCCACCTGTTCCAGATGAAAAGACTGGCTAAGGTAGGAATCCAGCGTATACTGGTAAAATGATATTAAGATCAAGAAAAAATAATCGAAATAAAAGGACCCGACCTATTTAACCAAATGGGCAATTAAATAGCCTTTCATGCGGTCGTAATCGGTAGGAAATAAATGTTAGGTATGAAAGTGTTACGGAAACAGCACCATGGATTTTGATTAATTCGCCAACGCGGTGCATTCGGGACACAAGCTAGTAGTCATAATAAGGAAGATAAATATCTAAATGGCAGACCATGCCTACAAAAAAACTTTTTTGACCAATACGGACTGAGTGTGGGAAATGTCCACCACGAATAGCCGGATCTATATTAACAAGACGGGTTTTAAAAACAAATATCTTTGATGAGTCTGGCAAGGAAATGCTTCAGCGGAATGGGTAGTTATGGATGAATATTATTGTAGATGCCTTTGGTATAATAAAATTTATTTACAAGAAGTAGAATTATATTAGGAATGCCAGTAAAGCCAGGCCATTATCTTTTGCATATGTTTACCCGTATGAATTGGGGTGAACCTTGCGTATATGCCGGATTCAGGGAGAGTCAGACCTCCTATTAGATTATTGAATCAGGAATTATTTTCGAAAGAAACTTTATTCTTTGCATTGCTGGATGTTTAGTATGCGGGACAATTACCAGTTTTGGAGGATATAGAATGGATGTTGGCCAGAAGTGCCGCATTTTATGCGTGGTTATGCCTTGGTCACCTCTGTGGATTTAGTGAAATAAAAATGGCTTTGGAGATGAAATTTTGGAGAAAAATAAAAGAATGGGAAAAAAGCAAAGATTAGGGGGAGCCTTTCTGTAGAACAAAAGAAAGGCATGGAAAATATTAAGGATGAATTTCCTTGGAAAAAGTGTCTGAGAATAGTTGGAACTTTAATTCCCATATGCAGTACAACGTTTTGAGCACGAGTTTGAAAATTAGGCAGCCTGGAGGAACCGGTTTGTCTATTCCAGTATAAAAAACAAATTTTTCCACACAACCGATGCAATTCATTTTAACCACCAAGAACACCAGTTTCAGGAATAAACCATTGAGGATGATGATTTCAAAAAATCGACTTTGGACATATCCATTGATAAGGCTGAGAATCTTAAATACGATGGCGGGGCAATGGAGGCGGTTGCTATATGACAAATCCTGGAACGAATAAAGGGCATCCAGGTGATTCAGAGGATATTGGGCTATTGGTAGCTGGAGATCATGAAAATAAAGGTCAACTGTTACTTTTTCTACAAAGAGGAAAGCAAGGCCTTGAAATTGGAGATAAAAAACGCTGGAAATCCAGAAAGGTGCGTTGAAATAATAGCGTTATTAGGAAAATAGAAATTGATTTCTTACAACAAATTGTCTCATCCTAAAATAATCGATACAGATTATTGAAAGGCATTAAATTTAAAATATTTAAGGCTGAACAATTGATAACATTGTTCAGCTTTTTTGATTTGTACTGTTTTCTTTTCAATTTGTTTTGTGCGTGCATTTTGTATTGGCGTGAGCATATGGGTTGGATAAATGCGCGTTTGATCATTATAGATTTTCTATGCATCTTCAATCAGTGCTTTTTTCAATTTATGTTCTTTATATTTTTTGCCCACTCCAAATTCTTGTTTCAATATTCCGTTGACCCTTTCGGCGATGCATTTTCGTATGGGTCGGTATTTTCAGTCATACTTGACCTAATATTGTTGTTTTTCAAGAGTGGGTTTTGTATTCATTGCTGCAATATTGCAACCCCTGTCGGAATGGTGTATCAATAGTCGGTTTATGAACCCTGTTTGTAATGCCATTTCCAAAGGCTTTCAGCGAACCTTCTAGGACCCTAAGGAGCAGATTACGTTATAGCCCACTTATTCTTTGAATACGCATCTGTAGATCAAGGCAGGCTAGGATGGGTTGGTTCTATTTCCTATATAAGTTATTATCACTGACCCAGATGGCTTCCGGCCTTTCTATTTCAACATTTGTGGACAAGGTTCTTGTGTTTTTCTAAAACGGTGATGGAGTCTGTTGTAAGTGTGATAGCTCCGCTTTGGTTTTATCAACATATGGTTGCGCCCGTAATATCCTAAAGATGTTTATCCCTGCCTTATATTTAGAATCGAGAGTTTCCTCCTTGAGTAGTAGTATAACTTTCTTGTACCTAATTTAGGCATGAGCCCGGTATATTACGCACCAGTACTATAACCTGGTTGGGCAATAGATTGCTGTGGGCCCTTGAATTTGATCGATTCTGTAGTAAAACCTGTCTGCGCCCGAGTAAATCACAGGTAGAAAACTAAGTTTCTTTGTATTTTCTTGTAGTGGTCGATAACCGGGTGTGTAATTTTTTTCTGATTTGGATGTTCATACTCTTTTTCTGCCATATCAAACGGAGCATATCGAAGATGATAGCCTTCTGTTCGCTCGCTCGGCAAGTGTTCTGCCGAGCTTTCTGTTTCTCGAGGCAATCTTACTTTGCTTTCTAACAAGTATTTTTTTGTTTCAGGTGTTTTGGCCATAGCATAATTTAAGGTCGATGTTCCCAATCAAAAGTTACCTATTTCTCAGCCATTTGGTCACCGTTGAGTCTCCTTGAATTACCATATTTGGGCTTTTGCTGAGCTTTGGTAAGAGTCCTGCTCCAATTTCTTCAACTAATTGAAGCTTAAAAAGAAAATGGAGTAAATCCTTTTTGGTACGCCTGGTATACCCCACATTTCTTTTTGATGTTTTTCATTTACAACTAAGTTTTTAGTGTATCCCACTAATTCAGGACGCGGGACAAATAAAAAATAAAAAAAGGGTGGAAGTTATTTAGTCCATTCCCTTTTTTATTCTAGAGGGGTAAATACCCAACGAGGCTTGCCTCGCACGAAAAAAAAGCAGTATTCTTGAGCGTGAGCTCAAGCACCAATATACCTAAGAGCCACAACGAGTTTCGTTGTTACTTCTAACATTTGGTTTGTTTTTGCCAAAATACAAGTAATGCCCCGTGGCTTGCCCCGGGGATTTATTTACTGACCAACAGTAATGAAAGATCAAATGAACCTAAGCTTTAAATTGTAAATCTTTTCAAAAAATGAAGTTTTATTCGGAAAAAGTTCACGATATTGAAAGCCTGCCAAATAAAGGAGTGCGAGTAAAATACTCACAATAAATTGCTGATTTGAAAAAAAACTATTTCTACTGAGGATTCATTCTAGTCGAATTTTAGGTTGTACGCATTGCTGTCTAACCTAAAAATGTTGCCTTAGTACTGCAGGGCAGTGCCTTAACAGCACCGCACTCATTTTTGAAAATATCTAATACCCATGAAAAAAGAGGATAAGAAAAGAAGCTTTCGTAGTTAGCAATTGGTTCGGTCCGCACAGTAAAAAGATGGCTTTATTTTATAGGGCCTGGGATGAAGAATCAGGGATACCGGATTTTGAATTAATTAATAAAACCTGTAAATAGGCATCTGTAAACCTGGTCTGAACTTACGCCTTGAATGGTCACTTCCGTGAGCGGGCAGAATCGTAAAAAAGGGCATTTGGGAAGCGGGTGGCTTTCCTGTGATTCCCTGTAATGTCTCTGGGAGAAACTATTATGAAGCAACGGCCATGCTTGTATTAGAAATTTGGCCAGTATGGATTGGAGGAAAAGTATACGGCCAATCCTTTGACGGCGTGTGCTTTATGTGGGTGCGACAAGACACCCCGTCTTTGGTGATGGGAGCCTGTAGTGTGGATAATTCCCCCATAGTAGTTTCAGGAGACCAATGTTACCGGAAAAATACAGGCGGGCAAAAATATGGCACCAGTATATATGGCGGTTATCATGATGAGTAAGGAGGGTAAATTAGCAAATTCGGAAATTACGGAATATTGAGGCCGCTATGTGCCGAAAGCGATGGGCCATTGGTGCCGTTATGGGACAGCTTCTTCCATGGCCTGCATGTAGAGGGCACTTGGGCTAAGCCTGCCGGAAAAAATGCGGCCATACCTGCTGCTTGAGCCCGAAGAAAAAGTGTTGCACAAACTCAGTGGTTTAAGGAATCGTGGGAAATGGTGAAGAGAAGACCTTAAGTTATCGATATTTTAACCATAAAAGCCGTTTTTGGAAAATGCCATTAAGGTTCAATGCGGCCATTGGTGGGTCTACCAATTTTTGTAATCCATCTTTTGGCCATTCCGGAAGATAGGCGTGCCTTGAAGCTGGAAGCATTTCAATAGGCTTTCGCCAATAATTCCCCTCATAGCCAATCTGCAAGCCGTCGGGGCAAGCATTTTATTGAAGATTTATTTTACGCAGGAGGACTACCGGCAGTGGCTAAAAGAACTTAAGGATATTTTTGAAACCAATGATGTAATTACGGTGAATGGTAAGACCGCTTGCGGAGATTATTAGGAAACGCACAGAATTATGATAATGATGTAATTGCCAGTTGGGTTAAACCTTTTAACGATGCAACTGGTTTGGCTATACTTAGGGGTAAACCTCTCCGAAAATGCGGTGCCCGTATAAAAAACCATCGGCAGCGAGTGGCCATTTAATGAAACATACCGGCAAGGGGCTGTTGGTCTTTGATTAATATTGGAGGATTATTAAGGCTAGGATAGATACCGAGGCAATTGGAAGTGGATGAAAGTTGTGTGCTGGTCCTAAAAATGGTAGGGCCCAGAAGTATCCCGGAATGCCGGGAAGTTAGCCAATATGGGGCTCCCTAAAAAAGCTTTTGGGAAGGAAAAGGAGTGAAGGATATGATCCGTATTCGATGGCGCATGAGCGGAAACCGTTTTGGTTTACCGTGGTGCTCATGTTCCCCAGAGGCGGCCATGGGCGGGTAATTTTCTGTAATAGAAAATGAGACCTATTCACTTGGATGTTCGGCAGCCGTTAGTCGTTACTGTTGCTGTGAGCAGAAGAATTGGAACGGCGCAGTGAAGGAAAATGTCACCTCCGACTCGAATTGGGATAGGGGCTATTTAATATATGAACCATGTGGCGCAAACAAGCACATGGAAGGCGGATATGGATTTTTTTACAGGGAATCGGAAGTGATTGTCCCTAGGGATTCCCATTAATGAAATTAAGTCAACTATGGATTTTAAGGATAAAGTTAGCCATTGTTACTGAAGCAGGGCAGGGGATAGGTTTGGAGATTTGTAAAACAAATTGGTGGCCAAAGGGGCCAATGTTATTCTTGAACGATTTGATGCCACTTGACAAGCGAATGCTGTGGCAGGGGATGAAAGGCGAAAAAGGAAATGTATTGCGTCTTCGGAGCATTCAAGTGAGATGTCGGTTATACAGCAAATGGTAGATGAGCAGTTACAACCTATGGTAAAACTAGATGTGGTGGTTGCCAATGCTGGGGATTACCCTTGGAGGAATTTCTGACCTTATTACCCCAGATTCGTCTTTTGAAGTTATGAAAGTAAATTAGGTGGGAGTTTCTTTTTGGCACCAAGCCGCGGCCAATCAAATGAAAAAGCAAGGTTTTAGGAGGGTCTATCCTTTTTATGCATCGCGTAACAGGACCATCAAGCACACGAAAATTAGCAGCTTATGGCAATGACTAAGGCAGCATTGGAAATGTTGGCCAGAATTTTGGTGATAGAGCTATCGCCCTATAAATAAACGTCAATTACTGTGGCTCCCGGAAGCCACCTTTGACGGAGAGGACCTTGAGGGATAAGGAATATTTTGGGACCTGGGAAAAAAAATTACCCCCATGGCAGTCCGGGCGTCGCGTTTCACGATATAGCCCAGCCGTATTATTTATGGTTTCCGATAAATGCAAAGCACATTACAGGGCGAGTTTTTGGTAATTGATGGAGGTTGGACATCTGTTAGCCTTCACCTTTATAAGAAATAACCGTTTGCCCTAATGTTTTTATCAAATATATGACCTTAATTGCGTCTTAAAATAAAATGACAATTCTTATTATGAATCCAGAAGTTGTTTGTGAAAAAATTAAGGTGAATTAGAGAAGGCCCGCTGTGGGATCCTTCCAGAAAATTAATATGTTGGGAGATATCTTAATGGTTCAAATCCATGAGTGGTGCCCAGAAATCCAAAAAAAGCATACCCTTTCGGTTTGGGCAAATGACGGCGCAATTGGCCGTTTTGTATTGATGAAACTTATATTTGCTGCCATGAAGAATGCGATTTGGGTTTGTGATCGTATAACTGGCGGATGTCAAAATTGGTAGCAAATCCAGGAAGCCAACTTGCCGGGAAATAGCGTTAACGATGGGAAATGTGATCCCGCTGGTCGCTTTTGGGCAGGCACTATGCCAATTTCAGAGGATGAAGATCAGGCAGTCTTTACGTATTAAGTGCTGGCTGAAAAAAGTGGAAAAAAAAGGAAAGTTGGACACAAGTAGTTTCCAATTGGCTTGGCCTGGAGTTTGGACAACAAGGTGTCTATATTATATTAGATACGCCCACCCTTAAAAGGTGGTTGGATATTGATTTCGATATGAAAATGGTAATATAACCAACAAAAGAACCATAATTCAATGTACCCAAGAAGAAGTTTTCCTTGATGGAATGACCATAGATAACGATGGGAATGGCTATGGATAGCCCATTGGGGAGGTTGGCAAATTACGCGTTGGAATCCAAAGACTGGAGAAAAAATAGCAGGCTATAAAACTTTCCGGTTTCTAATGTTACCTCTTGTGCTTATTTGGGGGCGAATTCCTTAAGAAGATATTCATTACTTCGGCACAAGAAAGGGACTAAGCTCAGCAGAATTGGAAAAACAACCCCTGCCGGATCGTTATTTGTTTTTCCGGAAATTCTGGTTTATATGTGTCCCAGCTTATAAGTTTCAAGAATTGATTTAGGTAAATTATTCGGTAGCTGAATGAAATAGTTTAAATTAATAAACCAACTAAACCAAATTAAATGAAAGGATTGGGACTTATGGATTGGCGGTCGTAATCACCGCTTATTTCGCCCCCCCCCCCTGATACTACTGGTGTTGCCTGGGGGTAATAACAAGCAAAAACAAAAAAACACGGAGGACTATTTTCTGGCCGAAGAAAACATCGGCTGGATTTATGTAGGGGCTTCTTATTTTTGCTTCCAATATTGGGTCCGAACATGCGTAGGCATGGGCGGTAATGGGGCTGGGGGACAAAAATGCCATTATTGAATTTATGAACTCCATTTTGCCTGGATCGTTTTGATGTTGGTTGCGGTGTTTTTTACCATTCTATGCTAGAAGTGGGTTTTTTTACAATGCCGGAATTTTGGAAAAAGGAGGTTTGATGCTCGATCTAGATGGGTACTTTTCAATAGTGTCCTTGATTGCCTATATACTTACCAAAGTTATCCGTAACCACTATATGCTGGCGGGTATAGTGGTCTCTGCCTTTTTGGAATACCTTTTGGATTGGGTGCTGTTGCAACCGTAGCACTTACCGGTCTGTATACCGTTTGGGAGGAATGCGGGCTGTAGTCTATACGGAGACCATACAGCAGTCGTATTGGTGCCTTGGAGCCGGAATCCTAGCTTTATGGTGCTGGAGGCCGTTAGGCGGCCGTGGGGGAGAATTAAAGGAAAAAAACCATTGGGCGTTGATTATTTTTAATATGTGGGCGCCCAATCGGATCCTGATTATCCATGGCTACCATTGTTAATTACAAGTTACTATTCGTTGGTATTTGGTATGGTGTACCGATTCAGGTCATTGTACAAAGAGTGCTCACCGCAAAAAAAATATTTAAAGCAGGTAGGCGCGAAGTTATCTTTGGCGCACTTTTTGAAAATAATTGCCCGTTTTCTTTTTCTAGTTCCCGGAGTTGTGGCTTTGGGCCTTTAAAAATGCAAGGAAACTGCATTTGGACAACCCAGATGAGGCTTTCCAGTAATTAATGAGCAATCTCTTGCCTTCCGGTCTAAGGGATGGTTGCGGGCCGGATATTGGCTGCCCTTGATGAGCTCCTTTTGAGCATCAGTGTTTCCAATTCATGCCTCCACTTTGTTCAACCTAGATATTTACAAAAAAACTGAAGCCCGGAAAAACCCGGAGGAAGAGAAATTTTAGTGGGGAAAAACAGTAAAATTGCACACCTTTTTGTAGGTGCGAGGCTTAGGGTTACTTTATGGATTACCCGTAATCACGAGGCTCTCGACGGACTTTATGAGTACCTTACAGATGTGCAGGCCTATATTTCTCCGCGATCACAGCTGTATTTCTATTGGGATTTTTTTATAAGCGGATTAATTCCAACGGGGCCATTGCTACCTTTGGTTGGAGGATTGATCAATTTGGATTTCCAAATTGACACTGGAAATTATAAAAATCTAGTTTTTCTGAAAGGCAGTTTTCTGTTCAATATCGCTGATATAAAATTGGTTGGTATTTGCCGCCTATTTCTTTGCACTTTGATGTAGCAATTGCTGTAATAGTTAGTATGTTATTAATCCGGCCCCATCGGCACACCAAGATTGTCAGGTCCTTACCTTTGGTTACGGTTACGGATAAACAGAGGATTGAAAATCAAGGCTAAGCTATAATATTTGGGCATATAGTGGCTTTCGCGGTTAGATTGGTAGTAATCATAGTATTTATATCATGATATCCTTTAGTACGCTTTCTCCCTGTAGTTTGCGCTATTTAAACCAAGGGGCAATTACAAAATAACATGATCCCTTGGAGAGCGCATTGGTTATGTACAAAGTATTCTAATTAATCAGAATGTTTGCGAATGTTGTATTTGGGGCTTTTGGTCATTAGGGCGTTATCCCAGCTTTTTCCTTAAAAAAATCAATGGTCCCGTCCCCAAGGCCAGTACGGCAGCTTCCCTGTCATACCCGTGTCAGTATCAGTGTGCAAAAGCCGTGGTTTGCATTTGGGTTAGATATAGGCCTCCATTTTCTTTACCGTGTTTCTTTAAAGCTTTCCTCATAGGGCTGGCCAACCTCATTTGACGCGTTATCCCAATTCGCCAAAATGGAGTAGTAGGGGAAGCGTTTATTTTTTCAATATCTTCAGTGGTTGTCCTCCATAAAAAGGAACGGCAGCTCCCAAACGGGGGACTTTTGACTGCCTCCATTGGAAATCCAACCTCCAAAACAGAACGACTACACCAACCTTTGGCCGGAGCCAATTTCCGGGTGGGCTTTCAAATATTCAAAGGCAGCGATAAAATCTTCCAACATCTCATTGCGATCTCTCTTGCTTGTAATTCGCGGCCTTCGTTCGTCATGCCAGGGATAACCACCAAGGGTGTCAACGCATCGGGAGCCAATGAGATAAACCCTGCTAGGCCGGGCCCTACGCCCAACAGTCTTCGATATGCGGAATTCAATCCACGGTTTTCATGCAACCACAATTATCCCAGTATGTTTGCGTTGCATCTGCACGTCTTGAAAGCAAACCCTTTAATAGAACCTCCGCCCTTGGGTGAATGTAACGGATAAATTCGATTTTTAATTTGGGGTCATTTCTGCGGCGTATTTCTGGATTTTTTTCACGTAGTCCGGAGAAATAAGCTAAAGTAGCGACGCTTACTGTTAAGCCTCCAAACCGCATAGGTAGATAATTTTGTCCATAACAATTCTTCTGCTTACCCTATTGTGCGGGCGATAGTCGTCCATAAAGTCGAAAACCTCCTGTGTAATTAATCACCTTTTTTTAATGGTTTCATGTTAATGTTTTATAGTTAAACATGCTTTTAATTTTTAATGCAATGGAAGCAATTACCATGGCTTTGCTAGCGTTCTTCATTTTTAATTTAAGAAAAAACAAGTAAAACAAGATTTTCTAGTGTTAATTATAAAAAGCCAATACCCTTCTTTAGGCATGGTGTGGAAATCACTTGGAGACTTATTTTGCTAATCCATTGTTTGTTTCAAAAATGAGCTTAAATAACCACACTGTTTGATGGCAGTTGGAAATTCTGTATGAACCAAGGTTGTTAAAATTATAAATAGTTTAACTTTTTAATTGGGTAAAATTTGAAGACAAGTGATATAATCCATTCATGGTTTCGAAAATATTAAGAAAGAGCTATCTGACTAGGATGGCCTCTAAAATTCGGGGAGTGAATATTGGTTTTGCCCCGGCCAATAAATGGGTGGGAAGAATTTGGCGCGGATGTGCCAACCAAGCTTAAGCTTAAATTTTTTGATCGAGTTAAGATGTAATTAGCTTTTGTAGTGGGGCTAATTGCCATTCAAGAATTATAATTAATAATTGATTTATTGCGGTTTAAAAATTAACTTATATTTATTTTCAGTTTATTGTTAACCCGGAATTATTTGAAAACTTCCCCCAAATAGACATATTGCTTATTGACTGTTGTGCTTCCATGTGGCGCATTCTTTAAATAATTAATAGCCTTTAATTTGCATTAAACGATTAATTTTAAAATTGTTCAAATATTATTCTCCCAGTACTTATATTTGGAGTGTTTGCGGTTTTTTATGATTTATCAAAAGGAGCACAAGCCAATTTAATTTCTTTACAACAAAAGGAAGCTCTCCTATAAAAAAACAAACTTAATCGTTGAACTTGGGTTAAAAACCCATTGATAAGCCAACCTCTATATTGAGCCAAATACCATTTTAACCGGCTGCGATTTTAAACCCGGATACGAATACCATTTAGATTAAGAAATAGGCGATTTTTTAATTGGGTATGGACAGTTATAGACAATTAGACTTATAATTTATCAGGAACGGATAGTATTTAGACTTGGATCGGGAAAGGAAAACGGGCAAATAAGTTAAGAGTGGTTTTGCGTTTCAGGATAAAATCAAAGGATGTATATTTCAGATGACAAGGATTTAGAAAGAGAGTCGCGAAATTTTATTTGTCCCCATTTGGATAACATAAATCAGGAAACGCATATATAGAATTGCCATATAAAACCTATGATTCGTGGGGTAGCACCCATTTTTTAGAAGTCAGGGAACAAACTAGGTGTTCAGGTATAAATTTTGGTTTGCGTCAAAACTCTTGGATTTGCTGAAAAAAAGGACAACCAATACCCTTTTATGTTATTAGGATCGATTCGGGTAAATTATCTGGTAATGAGTAAAGAAACAATAAAGGAGTTTGCCCATGTGGATGCCAAATAGCCAAAAATTTACAATTTTTAAAGAGGGACCGTCCCCAAGTATGGGATTCCCTGAACACGGAAGGATCTATATCTTTGTGCAGGACGGGGATTTGTGGGTTAAAAGACCGAATTGGATTTTAAAAACGAAATGTCCCAACACCCTTATTAAAACTTAAGTGTGCGCGACATTAAAACCACCAATAAAATGGGGTTACTTTTTAAAACATATTAGGATTCAAGCTTTGGAAATGCAGGAATTAAAAAGAGAAATCTTGCCAGATTACTGATCAATGCATTGCGTAAATATTGGCTATTTTTGCATGTCTTTTCTCTGAAAAACTAAAGTCGAGAATTCAAAAAGGGATATTTCAGAAATTTTAGAATTAAATGACAGAGAGCTGGCCGTTAAAAGCTCCAGAATTGGAAAAAAAAACCATGGCCTTGGCAACCATTCAAAATAGCTAGAGGTTCGCAATGCCCAACTTTTTGGAGTATAACAATATTGTTGCCCATAATTTAAGAGCTCCACTACGAAGTGTTATCTGACCTTGGTTCCATGCTTACAGAATCAAAAGATTTCGAGGAGGCCAAGGGGTTATTTCAAAATGGGCATAAAGGTACCCATTGCTGTCAAACGTTGGTGATGATTTGTTGCACCTATGTACGGATACTCAATGAAGACCATCAGCTTGATTGGAAAATATAGTGTTTGGAGCCCCTTGTAATGCTTCCTTTGGACCTTTATGTAGAATCTTTTGACAAAGAGATGGATAGGCAGGGTAAAGACGGATTTTTAGAGGATGGAAAGAATAAATTGGTTTCAAAAAATCTATAATTGCAGAGGTAATTCAAAAATTATTTATCCCAAATGCCATTAAAATATAGAGGTTCCTTAATAATAAGTCCCGTTATTCATATACGGAGTTTATTGGAAAACAATAAAAAAGTATTGGTATTTGAGGATAATGGTGTGGGTTATGGACCTTAATCGTCACGCGCAGGGACATTTTTTAAATTTGTTATAAAAGGGTTTCACGTGAACTTCTGGGAAAGGAATGGCGGGTGTTTTGCGTAAAAACACAGCTGGAGTCGTTAAATGCCAAAATAGAAGTAACTAGTGAAAATTGGTAAGGCGTACCAAGTTTAAAATAACATTTGGACAGCTATCAATTGAATTTACATTTTTTTTTTAATCGATGACGATGAAATTTTTCAGTTTATATGTAAGAATACCATTCGCCGAAGTGAACCCGGATATTAAAGATTAAGTTTTTTTTTCGATGGTTGAAAAAGGAATCGCATTACTTTTTAAAACAGAAATCTTGGCACTCCAAGAACCTTCCGGATAATCATCCTCTTGGACGTAAAATGCCTTTATGGACCCGGTTGGGAGTTTTTTGAGTGAAACAAATTCATTTCAAAAAAACTGAAACTAAGAAAGGAATGTTAATATTTACCTTCTTTACCTCATCAAACCAAATCCCCAGATATAGCTAAGCGCCAAAGAAATTAGTACACTTTCGGGATATTTAGTGAAGCCTATATTTCGAAAGAAGGTATCAAGAACCTAATTCGTCAATTTCCAACAACCGAATGGTATCAAAAATGAATTTTTTAGAAGTGGGTCTATATGTAATTAGGTGGTATATCCCTAAGAAATAGATAGTCGAAACGACGCGTTGTATTTTGGCTTATATTGGGGAATTCCTTTAATGTGGGGTTAATGTATAGAAAGTATTACTAAAGGTGTTGTAATTACAATGAATTAATAAATCTGGATATCTAGTTTTAGATACTAAAGTTAAGCGGTTTAAATATTCAATTCATTTTTTCCTTTTTAATAAGTAACACCTTAGACCTGTTATGTATAGGTTATAGGAAATTAGACCGAAATAAAACAATGATCCTTCCCCATATCCTGCGTATTGCCCCTATATGAACAGGATAGGAATTGGCGCCAAGCGATCCGATTTTACTGCTGTATCTGTTGGAAAATCTGTTAGGCTAATTATGTTCCTTGTGAATTGGATTGTTAGCTCTTGTTTTTCCTAAGTTCCTGCCTTAAGAAAACCTATCGTGAATATAGCGAAAATGATATCCGTCCTGCTCATTTTTAGAAGGACAATTAGTACGAAGTCGTAGACCTTGTCTGGACTTAGCAAGTAATCTTGGTAGGGTTTCGCGCTTGTCGATAATCTGCTCTTGGTGGTCCCAACTTGGTTTTTTCGGAATTATCTAATAGGCTAAGTGCCGTTTTGTAGTAGGTACCTGTATGTAAATAGGCTCCCCGCTAAAAGCTGATGATCATAAGGGGGATGAAAAGCTAACTTCCTATGCCTTATGAAGGGTCATGAGTCATTTTCTTTTCTTAGCTGACCATTTTAATTGGGAATCCCTTTATGAAAATGGTGTTATAGGTTTTTCCACCACAAAATTATTTGCCCCCCGAACTTTAGTTAGTAAGAAGAAAATAGAAGGGTTATGGTTCCAGTTAATATATTTACCTATTTCGGATTCCCAGGGGGTACCGGTGAAAAATTCAATAAATTCTCAAAAAAACACAATGCGAACTTGATTTTTTCACCCCAAATAGGGCGGCCGAAATGGGGGTGGTTAGTATTGGGTCTTACCATTCTTGTATACCAGGGAAATAGTTTGTGGCTCCCGATAGGGCAAGTGTATTTTTTGCTAAGGACTATCCTTGTGCTGTTCCTACCAGTTTTGGAGCCGTCTTGTACAAATTAATTTCATCAATGGAGTTAATTTTCTCAATTGTCAATAGCTCAGATTGAGGCATAGCTGTTTATTTCAGGTTGCCAAATATATAGCGAAAACCGGTTCAGTCCAGAGATGAAGCGAATTAGGGCCACAAGACAAACCCAAGCCAAAGCATGCAAAATTCTTATAAATCTGTTTAAAAATAATCAACGATGCTATTGTTTAAAATAGAAGCCATGTTAGAATTAATAGTCAAACATGGCTTCCGTCGATTAAAAATTGTAACCTAAGTCCCGAGTTTTGCATTGGCTTCCTTTCCCCTGCTTCCTGTAAAGGGTTTTTAAAGGTGCAGCCCATTCGAACGGGCTGGGAAGATAGTGATTCATTCAACCATATTGTTTATCCCAAGCGAAAGTGATTAGGTTTCGATTTTAATTGATAGGCTAGAGAGAATTTAGTAAAGTATATCCACTACAGGGAACTGTGTATGTCTATAGCCCAAGGTGTTCATTTGGTATTCCATAAAGGGGTCAAATCGCGTTTCTATCTCCCAGATTGGTCATTCTAAAAGTGATGTGCTTAATTTTTTCTTGTGGCTTGCCAGTTTAATGTATGTGCCGTCCATTTTGGGGCGGCTATAAACATCACCACCTAAATTAAGTTAGGTTATTTTTCGTTCATCTTACAATTATGGGTCAGTCCTCTACGTAGGGGGGGGGGGG
>Ga0163217_1002078_pt1 | contig 14887 bp, 10 predicted proteins | sample SynspAceP_FD_185933 | JGI IMG/M metagenome (GOLD analysis project Ga0163217, IMG submission 185933) | Saline lake microbial communities from Ace Lake in Antarctica - Synechococcus sp. Ace-P (PacBio error correction) | ecosystem: Environmental > Aquatic > Non-marine Saline and Alkaline > Saline ... | reverse complement strand
TATCTTTCTACATCCTGTACCAATGTTGCCAGTTTTGTTATAGGCGGTCCTCTATGGACGTTGCCTATTGAATATGTCCTGAGTCCCTGGACCAGGTTCAAAGGCAAATCTATATCTGGATATTGATCGAAATAATATTCCTGCTTTCTTGGTAATTGGTTCTCTGTCCAGTTATGTTGGAGCCTTGACAGTAAATACCTGCTGCGGGGCCAATAGTTGCTTCTTGTATCCCCGTTATTGAACTCTTTTTGGGACGAATGTCCTGTTCGAAGTGGTTATTAATAGTTCAGGTAGTATAAGCTTTATAGGTCCAAAGATAAACCAATGCAATCGTTTCTTGCAAAGATCGGACTCCTATTCCAATTCACACACAACTTTGTTAGATGTGATCTGCTGGCGTGATACCTCAGCTGAGTTGTTTGGTTGTATCAGCGTGATCGGTTGAGGCCGTTGTGTCAATATATATATATATATATATATTGACTTGCTTAGAAGGTTTGATTATTCCATTATGTGACTTTCAAGAGACGGAAGGACACTATTCTAGTCCCATCTTCCTTGTTCTCAACAGAAAATTATGCTTATCTGAGTAAAGGGCTCTCAATTCCAAACTCATTTAATACATATTCCATTATTGCTTATTAGAAAGTTCTCCCGGAAGCGTCCGCTTTAAAATTAAAATAATGGCATAACCAAGATCAGGGTATTACGAGATAATAGCATATCCAAAGTCAGTTGAACAAGAAATTCAGATGTCCAGATCTTTCCCCTTGGAACCGCCATCTGTCGATTCATCATATCAAGATTCGTCCCACCCTGATTAAATATTGAGATTGGCATAGTCTACAACATTTCTTATTTGTCGTCTCACCGTTTTCGTCAAAAAGCAAGTATATTCATTCATCATTATATTTAATAGTTTTTATAGATATTCTATGATTAAGTAGATACTGTAAATCCATTTATTTGAACTTTTGATGTTTGTCCTTCATTTATAGTTTGCCTCTCAATCTCCCTCTATTAGTTGCGCCAAACTGCTTCTAAAGTGATTGGGCACGATTTCAGTAAGGTTAAAATTCACTTACACCAATGGGTGGCTCATACCGCCGAGAGAAAACTCCACTTCTAAATTTATTTTTAATCCCGACAGAGCAGAATTACCAATTGATGGATGATCACTGTCTGTATATATATAAGGCATCATCTACTGCCGATAAATAAAAATTAAGCTTCCCTTGCAATATTCGGGATAACTTGTGTTTAAATCGATGACTACATAACATTTGAGTGTTACATGAATAGAATAGTAGATCCAAATAATAATCCTGTTCAGCTACTTCCAAATGGTGTATGTTTGCCTATGAAGGCAAAAAACCCTTACTAGTTCTATAAAAAAACTTTGATTACATTATCAATGAGCTGATTTCAATATTCTCCGTTCCCTAATATCATCGATAGACTAAGAAATCAAAAAGATAAGGAGCTTTATCGCTGTGCGCAAATTAGATTGGCGTGATGGCAATGTTTCTTTAAAATTGGTGATGGCATGGCCTTGCCTGTTATTACAAATCGCTTTTTGCAGTAGGCGCATGGTATCCCTGCTCCATCCATTATTAGCTGTTGCCGTTAAATAAAAAAATACGCTCATTGATGTCCTTTCTTGTCAAAAAAGACTGATTATGGTGGTACCAAGCGAATTTGTGCAAGTGCCACTTGCATTTAAATTCGTTTGGACTTGGTGCAAGTGGTACTTGCACGATTGGAAAGTCGGGGATATGGCCTCTGCAAAGGGCACGCATATACTTCAAATTTCTTACAGAAAACCCACTATTATCCGGGAACTTCCTGTTTTATATGAGCTGCTACTTGTCAATGATTTGACTTCCCCACCTAACCTTTGACCATGCACATTCCAATAGTAGGGTAGTCCCATCATATAGTATAAAAGAACAGTAGTACGCTTGTAAAAGAATCATTGTGAGCCATTTTATACTTCGTGAACAAAACGTAGACATTTCAATATTTTACCACTAATCGAAGCTAAACCAATCTGAGTGTGCAATTTATCTATTGATTATATTAAACTCTTCAATTATTAAATTCATATCTATAGGAAACTTTGATCTATTGCCAAAAATTTCAGAACAACAATATTTCCATTCACTTAATTCAAGGTTCAGACACAGGTTGTAGTTCTTAATGGGGAAAACTGGAAGAAAATGTTCATTAGGTTAAGATTAATTTATTTTTATCATCGGTTTATTTTAGACTTTAAATAATCAATTTCATTGCTGTTTCAATCTCGGTTTGCTCTAGATGACCGAATAAGTTAACCAAGTAAAGTATCCGGACTAGATATCTCAGAATAATTATTTCATCATTTTCTTCTTTGCTAATAAATCCTTTTTCCAAACAACGGTTGAAATGTTCTTAAGCATAGAATGATTTTTTCTATTTCTTCTTTTTTCATTTTTTATTTTGAACTTTTTAGCCGATTATAAATTATCAATCAACGCTATCTGATAACAATTCTAGCTTTTTCATCGGTAATACCGTCAAAACTAATTTTTTTGTAACGTATTAAAGCTTTTAATAGATTTTTCTACATCCTTTTTATTCAGAAATCCATTGTCCAATAAGTTGCCAAGTATAGCACGTATTATTTATCTGACTAAAACCATCTTCTAACATATTTTTATTTAGACTTTAATTAATGTGAAATGTAAATTCAAAGCCTTTCAACAATCGGGTGCTTCGAAAAATAATCATACAAGTTTTTAAAAATTCAATTTCTTATTAGTTTGGTAATCTTTAAAAAAGGAAAAGAACATTGTCAATTCCCTTTTGCCTAAAAGACTTTGTCTTGTGTGTGAGAATCTATTTTTTCCAATACTTAAAGTCACACCTAAAAATTTGTGCAATAGACCTGCTGCATTCTGATTAAATCTCTTAGTTGTGACGCAAATTACTCTATATCATTATGTGCAATAAAGAATGATACCAGGCCAGACTGGTATATTTTTATGTCCATCCTCTATTTAGACTTTATTTATACCATGTATCTTTTTGTTAGTCTTGGGTAACAGAATTCTTTATCGGATAAAATTGCTCGCAAAACTTTCTAGTTACTTCTTTTCCTTTCTTCCGCTGAGGTTTGAATAATTTAGGTTTTGGATTATGCCATCGTTTATTTAGATTTCCTTTCTTTTTTTCGATTCGAAGCTTTTTAGCTTAGGTATGCGAATTTTTCTGGCTCTTGTTGTTGAAAATCCTTTCATTTCTTGAACGGACTAGAGCATTGGTCCTTAAGAATTTCTTATCAGCCCCTTTGTCTTGTGCCTATGTTGTAGTACGCCTCCAATGTAGGTACGCCAAGAAATCCGTGCCGGCGATCACAAAAGCTGTGCGTTCGTCTTGATGCATTGGAGCAAATATGTGCTTTTGCGTCTTCATTTCATACTATTATTTCGCACGCCAGGAATACGATAACCGAACCTTACCTATCCGAAAAAGTTTTTCCAGAATCAGCGCCTGTTGCGCCATGCCCATTCGTGAATCTGTATAATCAGGATTCTATACTCTTCCCGTGCTCGGTAGCGAATAGACAACGGAGTTTCCCTGCCACGGTATTCATTTCTTTTTTACCCATTTAGATTGTTCTCAAGCATAGGCGCAGCTCCTATGTAAGAACTGCGCGAAGTTGACCGATACCAAAATCCGTTTTAATTCCGAGAACCGTTGTCCGGCTTATCGCAAAGGCGGTGGCCAGATTCGCCCCGCGCCATTTCTTTCCGCCTATGAGTTCCAATACATCCTGAACATCCCTGTACCGATTTTTTTTCCTTGTTCTTCATTTTTTGTATTCCAAGGATACTTTAATAACAACTGCAAAAGTTAGTATTTATTTGGATACCATAAATAATTTTATAAAAAATAAAGTAAAACGCATCGGTATCGTCTTTTATTTATATTGGGGGAAGTTACAGATTCAATTAAATGGCCACACGAAAACAAAACTTTTCCATAACACGTACCCGTAAAACAATTCGGGGCGAAATTGTATTCCTTTATACGCGGAAGAGTCATACCAATGAAGATGCGAGGATATACTGCCAAGACGTTTGGCTTCCAGTTTAGCAATCTTACGAATATAGAGGAATTGAAAACGCAGGCGCCTGCTCTTACAGGGTCGCCGCAACAAGGTACGGACAAGTACCGCAAAAAAACGACCGATCTCATCGTGACCTACCTAGAGGACGAAGGAGGGGAAGCTAGCTTAAGGAAATCTCTTGTTGGATGATACCAATATCTTTAAACTCGCCATTTTCAAGGATTATTTTGGGAAAAGTTAATTGGATGCTTGGACGAACTCCCGGAAAAACAGGAAAGAGTTTTTGTTTCTGAACGAACTGAAGACCTACCTTGCAGGAAATTTGCGGAATGCCTTCCAAACGAAAAATTATCAGACCATTATCAGCCGAAAGGGTTATGCCGTCAAACATCTCAGAAAAACAGGTCTGAATTATTGTATACGAAGAATTAAATTTTTAAGAATGGAAAAATAACACAACAAATTGGAAAAGGAAAAGGAAAAAGGTTCTACTTTTACTCGTGATCGGCGGCCGCCTTTGTACTGGCCGGTATGTAATGCTGCTTTGGAACGCACGTGTTTGCCGATTTGATACATGTTCCGTTAATTACCTATTTGGCAGGCTCTAGGCTTTTATTGCTATGCAGAATCCTATTCGGCGGTTTCCGCTTTGGAAGGCCGAACAGGGCAAGGGAACGTTCGGGCATCCGAGGTTTCGGGAAAAGTTCATGAAACATGGAAACCGAAGAGCGGAGGCCTTCAACAGAAATGGAAGAACGTTTGGCCGCAAATAAGTCGGAAAAACCACAAGCGATCTTGTTGGTTTTTTATGAGGCATCCTTAATAGAAAAACCCTGAAATAAAAATAACCTCGATAGTTTTTAAAGGTAAAATCCACAGTGGTCGTTACTTATTACATGCGGATTCGAACGGTTACGCGATGAATAAAAGATCGAATTTAAAGTAAAACCCGTACTCATTCGTCTTCCTAAACAAAAGAAGTAAGTAATCCATAAAAATTGAAAAACAATGACCAAAATCAATTTTAAAATCGATAGCCATCGGCCTTTTATTCGGCGTAGGCGCTATTTCATTTATGCCCAGATTTATTATTTCGGACTTTCGATAATTCTTTTACTGATCCGCTTGGTTAAAAGAAGCAGAAGGGGGAAACCGCCCATTCGCAGACATCGTCTAGCTTTTGCGGAAAAATGTTCGCGCCAATGAAACGATGAAGGAATATTCGGCCTGTTCAAATCGGATATGGAAACCAAAAGACTGGGGGCATTCCACTAAAAAATCCAATAAAACAATAATCGAAGATGAAAAGAAAATCAAGGAATAATCGTCGTGATAGTACCATAGTATTGACCTTCGAACATGATGCAACGGTGGGCCAACAAAACATTTTTGGACATCGTTCAATGCCGACGGCAGGAACGGAACATTGCGAAAGCACCCAAAAAAAGGAAGGTAGTTATGGGAAGTCTACCACAAGGATACATTTTCAAAACACTTCCGAACACCAGAAAATTAAACAGATTTCAATACACATAAATAAAATAGATACATGAACAATCAATGTATACAGTACAAGAGGCTTATTCAAGAGGCAAAGCTTCTAAATATCCATTACTATCGGGCCAATGGGCATGCGAAGGCCCAAATACAACGTACCGATCAAAACATTCGAGACGAGACCGCTTATTTAACCGTCTGAAGTTTTGCAACAGGTTTCTCAAAGAGACATCACGGTAAACGTTGCCGACGGATCCGTACTTCTCATTAGTGGAAGTAAAAAAGGAAAGTAGCGGAGAAAAACTTCAGCCGGCCCAAGAATTCCCATCAAAGAATTTTGAAAGGAGCCTTGGACCTTGAAACGGACAGATCCGATAAGGAAAAAGTATCCGCCAAGAACGAAAACGGCGTGCGGTTTGTAACCGCTTCGAAAACTTCCCGTGCTCAAAAAGACATCAAGGAAAATCGAAGTCGAATAAAAAGTATCCTAAAAGATACATTAATTAAAACACATAGGTTTTGGTTATTCATCGGGATACTACAACCTATTTTTATATTGAACAATTTTAAATAAACTCTCTATGGAAACATTTTATAAAAGATAACACGATCCTATTATGATAGACCACCAGCGTCGGGCACCTTCCCAATGGTGTGCGAACCGTTCGCCAAGAAATTGATAAAAAGCAGGGACAAGGGCGTTGGCGCGCCTGGGCGGAAAAGATTATTCGGCGAAGCCCATTGTACTGACCAGCAGCCAGGAAGAAAACGCACAAGGAACTATTGATCCAAGACCTACAAATTTATTACCGAAGGAATATTGAAAAAACCGTGTAAAGAGAGCTGGCATCACGAATTTGCTTGGAAACGATTGAAAACTATAAAGCAGCGGGTATTTAAAAGCGGGCGATGGCCGTAAAAATGTAAATCATGCGGGCTTGACCCATGATGTTTGCATAACCTACCCAAATGATCAGTATGGTCGAGGAAAGGTTTTGACGTTTTTACAGGTGGTCAATGATGCAGGTGGCTCGCCGCACACAGATGCCGGATTGCATATTGCGCCAACAGACTGGAAAGGCCGGTGTCCCGTACCACAACATCAAATCAGATAGTCATAAGCGGAACTAATTTCAAAGTGGGCAACCGGAAGATGGTGGAAAAAGCCATCAACATTGTCTTTTTGAAGAAGTTATTTCGACATAGGAAAATTTTGACTAAAGGTAAGATTCTAGACCCATGAAAGCGATACAAATATAAGGACGTTTGGACCAATTCGGATGTTATCCGTTCTGAACATATCGGAAAACCAGGTGAATCAAGATTAAATGAAGTCCTTGATTAAAGAACAATTGCGCAAACGACCGTAAATCCTATGGATATGAAAATTTCCGTCAGTGGTCGTTACAAAAAGGAATGCCCGTTGAAATTGCACGTACACTCCAGGTCTTGAACGTTGCGGAACTATTGAGATGGTAGATAGCACAAAGTAACCCGTTTAAAAAAGCGTGCGTTACGAAAGTATTTGCGACCACCTTTTGCGGTACTTATGACTGAATTTCATTAACCTCAATGGAGCACAGGTCTCGCTTAAACCCGATACTGTTTTCGCCCATGAAGGCGGCAAGCTTTGACCATACCCTTGGTAACTGCCTTACACTATATTTGGTGGAGGTAGCCAAGTAAAGGCCGGGGCAGCAACTATTGGTTAACAGTGCCGAGGTGGGTGTCGTAGTGTTTTGGTACCAGAGATGGCCAAAGCTTTGGGTGCTCCATGTCATATGTATCTTCCTGGAAAAGGCATTGAGCTCCGTAAATCGTAGTGGAAGTGGATGGAAAACCATCGATTTTACAAAAAACAGGGAGTTACCAAAACCAGCAACAGGAATCTGGGATATTGTGGTGGACTTTTGGAGGCGGAGAAACACAGGCAAAAAATCCTTTTTAGCCTCCTGAAAAAGGCGGCCCAAATTGTTGAGTACGGTAATGCCTCCTTTCTTCAAGAAATTGGCCAGGCAAATTTGGAATTACGGCCAAATTCGTATTCTCGAAACCCTCTTCGAAAAAAATTGGATTCCGCAAAAAAATGGTCGATGAAGGAAAAATCAAAACCCAGATCGTCAAAACGATGCTTTTTGAAAGATGCAGCCAAAGCGCAGGATTCTGGTATCGACAGGAGGGTTGTGAACGGCAAAATCGTTCTTGAAAATCAAAAAGTTAAAACAATGCTGACACAAAATTGATAATTCAAAAAAAACTGCAATGGCCCATATCAGTATCCTGTATCGGGCAAAAGCATTGGGCACCCATTTATGAAACCGGTTTTTGCCTCCATGGCAGAAAAAAGGGGGGACCAGGGGGCGAAAATTTGCCCCCGGTTCGTTATATCCGCAATTGCACCCTCATGTGAACGATGAATCCTGTCCTACTTTAGGAACCGGAAAAGTGAAACATACGGATTTCTGAAGGGTTTTCAAGAATTTATCGAGGCCGTCTCGCCAATGCTCTGAAAGCTGGAAAATCGTTCTTTCATGAAGAAAAAGATTTTAGACAATAGCGATGTTTTGGAAGGCCCCAAATATTCATTCGTCCGAAAGAAAAAGGACTTTGAGGCCGAGATTTATTTTTCACGAGCTTGACCCTATAAACCAGCATTAATCAATGGCGTTTATTGGGCTTCTCCGACCAAGACGACCCCCGCTACAGTTTAGTAGCTGATACATGGATTTACGATATGCGGGTAACCAATGAAAACGATTTTACGCTTCCGTGTTTGCCCCGACATGGACGCGCGACTTGTCTATTGTATGTTTTTCAGGGAAAAACTAAATGAACGCCCAAATCAAGCTATCAAAAGGAGTAGTCTTTGATACCAACGGGAATCCCGTTACTTAATTTACATGGAAACAACGGGACGTAGTCGTTCATGACGATGAAAAATTCTCTTTCTATGACGTTGGAATGTACAGTGGAAGATCAGTTAAAAATAATCTCAAATGGAATATTTAATCTTCAGCCCTTAACAATAAAGCGTTAAAAATAAAAGAAAATCCACATCCCTGAAATACAGAACAGTCACTTTAAACGAACGTGGCTGTTGCAGAACTCCAAAACCATCAATTTTTGTTTTTTACCAATGTTTGGAATAATCCCGTAAATTAAAGGTATGAAAGGCAGGAAAAGGATTCTACTAAAGTTGCGACGTACGCACCTTCCATATGCCGCGTTTTAAAGAGGGATAAACTGACAAAAATTCTTAAAATCGAAATTGGTATTTGAACCAGTTTCTTGCGGAGGGTAAAAAATCGGGACCAGTTGAATTCTTAATACATTTTTAATATTTTAAACCGACCCTATGGGCAAGCCATAAAATTGACGGCCTTTTCAGAAAATTCACCGAATTGAAATTTTTTACTGGTATTTGCTGATGCGTAATGCCATTATTGCACTTATCTGGGCAAACTCTGTCATTTACAGATTGTTATTTTTCGCTTTGAATAGTAAAGGAGGTTCGGTTTAACAGGTTTTGAGCTTTACAAACCATTTATTACATTGGATAATGATCTGTTAATTGCCATCTTCTTTTTTTAATTCAGCCTAAAATAAAGCGTGAGTTTTGGTAGGCAAACTAAACACGAACAAAAAAAATGGTTTTTCCTGGTTTGTGGCCTTGGGCGTATTTGAATATTTCCCGTGTATTCTTTATTTCAATTAACCTAAACACCGAACACTGCACGTGACTGGTGCGTACAAATGGCTACCAATATTGCCTTTGCCTTAACGATTTACTAAATTGCTGGATAAAAGCTACCTAGCCCATCAAAAATTTTCCTTACTGCCTTTACAATTATCGATTTATGGAGCGGTGCTTAGTAATCGCCATTTTTTTTTTTAAGTGGAGGGGGGCATCTAAAGAACCAGAATAATTGGACTCTGCTAAAAGTTGGAAACTCCTTCACGCAGTGGTCCTTGGTTGCCGGTGTGATTTGGATATTTTATCTGGCAGTGGCCTCAAAAAAAAACCAAATTTAATTGCACTTTGATTTTTTGTTGGAATCACTCTCTTGAAATATACTTCCTGTGTTTGAAAACCGTTAACTGTACTTGAATAACCTGACAATAGACCACACTTCTAGATTCGGTAATAAAGACAAAAATGGATAAGGTTAAAAAGTTGATTCAGTTATAAAACGGAAGATCTGAAGATAGAGAAAATTTGACTAGATCATTAAGGGAAACATCATCAAAGCTTGACTTTATAGGAAGGACTGAAAATGATAACAAATCGCGGCATCGATTCTTAAATGGCCTTTATGGTATTCCGGTCAAAATTTTTGGGCATTCACTGGGTTAAAGATATAACCAAATTCATAGGAATTAGATGTGTCTTTGATTTTATAGTGAAGCAAATAGATTTGATAAGGTTTTATTTCATAAAGCAAATTTTGTCCTTTCGGGGTTTGATATAATCCTAGAAGTTTTTTTTCGGTTTACGCTCGTTTCTAACCAATCTAATTAGAGTTTTCTAATAAGTGATGATACCTGTCGCCGTATTTTTTATGTGGTTATTATCCACTAATTTTTTGTGCATGCGATTCAAGGAGCTACCCTCTTTTCTTGCAAGGGACTTCGAATCCCGGAAAATATTATAATCCTACATAAATTAAGCAAATTTGTTTTGATACATCTAAGTCGAAAAAAATAATAGTAAAGCTTTATTCGCTAATCATTAAGTTTAACTATTAATTATGAATAGTAATTACTTTTTATTTTTGTTTATTGACTTGTTTACCACAATATTAAAACAGATTTATTGATAAAAAGATTAGTACACTAGTAAGTTTATGGCTTTTCGGTCCGCCCTAATTGCCCAGCAACCTGAGACAGGAAAGGTAGAAAATCGACAGAAGCCAAATTCGGGTGTAGAAACAGTTTTGACAAAGGAGGAACAGGACGCACTTTCACCTAGTGAGGATTGGAAATCTTTGAGGGCGGGAAACGGGAAAGATTTGTCAGAAGTGATCTTACGGCAAGGATCACTCCATTCAGATTCGCGGAGAGGCCCGATGTACAATTTTCCCAAGGCCATAGTATTGTCTGTGTGATAGCAGGGTCCCTGTTAGAGATGTATTCGATATGGCATAGGCGACATCTTTGTGGCAAGGGTAGCAGGAAATTTTATTAACGACGATATTTTCTTGGAAGTATGGGAAATTCGCAGACCAAGTGGCAGGGGGCCAAATTTGGTCCTATATTAGGTCATGAAAACTGGGGCCGTACATGCGGCAATTACGGTGCAAAGTTGGGCCATATCACAAAAAATGCTCCAAAACATTTCAACCGGCGATCAAGAATCTTACTATCGGCCACAGGTCCAAGAAGTTTCGCTGAACAGATTGTTTGGTTCAATGAAGTAGTGAAACAAACGTCCGAATCGCGATGCAAAAAAGATTATCAAGGAAAGGCCCGTTACTTAAAAACAATGCGCCGAAAATGGGGAAATTGACATTAAAGGAGCTGTATATGATATGGTACCGGGGTAGTCATTTTATCAAATAGCAAGAATATCATAAAACCTACCTTTTTGGGGTAAGGTTTCAAATCGGACTTTGAACGGTAAAGACAATTTAGATAGAAATGTTATTGCTATTTTGGAAAGGACATTAAAAGAGGTTTCGATGCCTGAACAATACGGTAATATGTCAAGTTCGTTTCTTTAGGATACGGGACTATGTATATAACTACAGCGGTTAAATTTTTTAAGGTAACTTGATCGAGCTTGGTATTCTCCTCTCTCGGCCCAGTGTCTGATTAGCTTTTCTGTGAACGTTTCCCTTACCCTTGGCTTGTTTCGATTAGAACAAGTCTTGCATTGGAATGGATTACAAAATCCTACTTTTGGGTTTATTCAAGAAAATAACATTTTTTTTTAGGCCGCTTGTAGTTAAAAAAATGCAGACAATACGTGTGATAAACCAAAAAATTATGGATAGTTACGCAGTTAAAATAATTGGAAACGGCAGCAGTATTATTGGATTTTTTTTTTGCTAATTGTTGAATACCAAAATTAGTTTGATTAAGACGGTAAATAACCAGTTTGTTAAAAAAAAGGCAAAGAGGCAAAATAATCAAAAAGCAAGTTAATTTATTCAACCTCTCAGTTTGCTTTATAATTATCTTAATAATTTGGGAGTCTCGACCAGCAGAATTGCCCGTTTTTATCGGATCGGGTTAGTTACTGTTCCTTGGAATAAGCAATGTTTCGCTCAATGGCAATCCTAATCCAATATGTTACTTCCCAGTATCATTATTTTCTTCAAATCACCCCGTTAAGTTGGATTGATACTATTACCATAATTGATATTAAAGGACTACGAAAAAACTGAAGGAAGGCGTGAGCGATATGGTGTGTTTTCATTATTCCTCAAAACAAAGGAAGGAGAGGCAAATAACCATACCGAGCAATGTTTTATTCAAAAAATGATAAAAAAGAAAACAAATGACGAAATATTTAATGCCACTCTCATTTATTTTGATTTTGAAAATTTATTCCAATTTAATTTATCCCCAGGAAAAATTTTTGAATGGGAAACGTCGTTTAAAACAAAAATGGACGTTCCATCCCATGCTTTAAATTTTAATCGATTCTTTAGTTGAAGAATAAAGTAAATGGTATTTGGAGAAGGATTAGGAAGAAAAAGTATCGAAGCTAAATTTAAAAAGAAGCGGAAAAAAACACAGCGTGAATTTGAATTATACTGGGAAATATTGAAGATGTGAAATGAAATAAATTGGGGATTGTTTTGCAAACACCAATTAAAGATTCTATAAAGAAGCACTTCAAAGATTCAAAAAACATAAAATTGTCAAACCCAAATTAAATATTACCGGAATCAAATGCTTGCTGTTTATAAAATTATTATCTGGTGAGAACTACTGAAGGGACTGACAGTTTAAATATGAAATAATAGCAAAGTGCCGTTTCTGAAAAAAGTACAGGTTTATTTGGATACCTCTTTACCAATAAAGGCAATCATTTTAGCATCCCAAATACTGTTGAAACCAGCTATCATCTTGAATATTAAAAATTCCCATCTTGCATTATTTATTGGTTCATTGCTAATTATAAATAGTGCATCGGCCAAAGTAGGATATCAGATCGGATTTTGCCATCAATAAATTAATATTAATAAACTTGAAAAATTGATTGGTCGCCAATTCAAAGATAGAGTCTCGCCAACTACTGCGACAGAAGATTTCAATTGGCATTGCTGAAAGTAAATATACAATTATGTTTCTAACTGACTTTTCAATGTTTACCGGCCAAAAAGGTTGCCTGATTCCCGTGTAGCGGGCGGTTATTATCAGGGTTCGAGAAGAAAAGTTATTTCATAGATTTATCAGCCATATTAACGTGGGCAAAGACTTGCCTGTTCTTTAGCGTTAGCACATCGCATTCGCAAAGCGACCAAACGTTTTCACTGGATGAAAAACCCCGAATTTAGATTAAGATACCGAAATAGGCTTCAGAAAGTCCCTTCTAAATGGCGAATCTGTTGACCCAAAGGAATTTTTATTTTAAGTTCAATATCGAATACCCTCAATAGCTGGCAAGGATTCGGACTATGACCTTGAAATAGCTTTGTTCCAACTATTGGGATATAAAACTAAAAAAATAAAACAAAAATGAGATGGATTGGACTAAGCGTAAAACTCTTTTTTTGAACAATAATACACGTCATAGCTTTTGGGTGAGATTTGAAGTTGGTTATCGAATTATAAAAAAACTGATAAAGATATTTATGATAATAATTCTTTCATTATCGCTTTTAATAGGCTTTTTTGCCCTTGGTTTTTTCGAGTCAAATTGGTGGTCGACGGAGCTTCCTTCCCTCGCGGGACCAAAACAAAATTTCAGATTGGCAATAGCTTGACAATTGTAGCTTTCGGAAACATCCGCAACCGTAATTATAGTGTGAATTCTGTAGCCTCATATAATGGGCATTCTGATATTGTTTTAGGGGAAATTTATTGGGAGCAAAAACTTTAACCTGGTTTATATTTTAGGAATAGCAGTTTTGGTCTACCCAATTACAATACAATCTCAACCGCTTGGGGGAAATGCCTCTTCATTACTAATAACGCATATTGTTTCTAGTGTGGGTGGCAAACGATTTCTTTTCTACTTCAACTTAATAATATCAAGACTAGGATGGGCATTATTCTTATTTGCCTGTTTTCTCTTCTTTCTATATTATGTATTCAAGAAAAATGAAAATTAGAAGAAAAGTGAGGATAGATCTTTATCCAAAAAAAAGAACTATAAGAATCTGCGGGTTGATTTATTTTGAAAAAGCTTACAGGTCTTTTAAAGAGCGGAAAAACTTGTGTTGGACCAATGAGTGGATCGCTTAGAGGCAAGCTGACCCCTCTACCTGGGAGTTAAAAATGGTCAAAAGAGAAATGGCATTCTGCCGTTTCTGTCGGATGCGAACCCCTCTTAACATTAAAAAAGAATAGTTCAAATTTGGTCAGATGCTTTTAAGCGATCCTTGTTATTAGTTATTCTAGAGGCAAGCTGGACCCTTTGGAATTATTATATTTTGTTTTTACTTGATGGTTTATTAACATCAAAAAAGATAGGGGTCTATGGCTGGAAAACCCCAAAAACGTATGAGTCAAGTAAAAACAACTGTTTACGAATGCCACCATTCAAGGTTAAATAAAGGCTATTAAAAACGATTAGCCTAGGAACCCTTGGGAATTAAGCAGAAACACGGGTAAAAAGAAAAACTATGTTAAGGGGAAAGGGTCAAGATCAGGCCGTATCCCCCATAAAGCCACCGCTTTCTTGCATTTAGAAGACCCCAGGAAGCTAAGGGGGGAAATCCGCTTTATTTATCGGGCAAATCCAGCCACAGGGATGAGCGGTACCGCCCTTTAAGGGATAAAACTGGGGAGTTATTTTACCACCAAAGAAACTTGGGAAAAAGGGTTAGGCGTAAAGCCGAATTTGGTTCCTATGGGAAGGAATATTTAAAAGCGCAAAGGCATGTTTTGCGGATTCAATTCAAAATTGTTTACAAGCCCCAATTTTTTTGGCCTCCTATTTTTTTAACGTAAGCCCCCATCAACCGGAAAAGGGGGGGCAGGGGCCCAAAAACCCTCCTTTTGGGGTATTGGGGGAAAAAAACCCCCCAATTTGGCCCCCCCTGGGGGGGGCCGGATTTTTTTTTTTTAAAAAAATTTTTCCTCCGTTTCCCCTTTCCTTTTTGGTTT
>Ga0163217_1069944_pt1 | contig 14888 bp, 11 predicted proteins | sample SynspAceP_FD_185933 | JGI IMG/M metagenome (GOLD analysis project Ga0163217, IMG submission 185933) | Saline lake microbial communities from Ace Lake in Antarctica - Synechococcus sp. Ace-P (PacBio error correction) | ecosystem: Environmental > Aquatic > Non-marine Saline and Alkaline > Saline ... | reverse complement strand
GATCCTTTTTTAATTTAGTCCCTAGCGAAATGTAAAAAACCAGCATAAAACTTTTATCCCGAGGATAATCCTATTTTTGCAGTGTAAATTAATTCTTTAACTAAACTATAGTATATATGCAATGTACCAATACCTTAAGTGCCAAAAGAAAGGGAAAGCCTTAATAGAGGAGGCAGGATTGAACGGCCTAACCATTTCTTTCTATCAATATGCACGTCTTGGCAATCCGCAATTTTCGAAATCATTTGTTTATCCATTGAACGAACTGGATGTTCTAGGCCGATTTATGGGTAGTGAAGGTATAACGCCCAAAATTGTCCCTTCCTGCCGAAAATTTCCAAAGCCTTAAAGCACATTTGGACAGTATCACATTTTTTGGAAAATGTTCGATTGAATGTTGGATTGAACAGGACAACAAATCATTTTTAAAAATAAAGGTGAAAGTTGCGTGAAAAAAAGTCGTGGCGGATGGTTGAATGACAATTCATTTGATGTACCAATAAAGGGGAATCCATGTTTGATGCCGTAGATTTAAGAACTTATGGAGGACTCCGGCATACCCTATTGGTGGATAGCGAATCACTATGAAAGTGAAATTGGAACATTTTAAAAGAATGCGATTACCCCAGATGGGATTACATTCAGGGATCGTTTGCATATTATTGAAAAAGATCTTGCCGACCATAAAGAGGGATAAAAAGTTGGTCCATGTACTGTACCGGTGGTTATTCGATGCGAAAAAAGCAGCGCGCTATTATAAACAAAGGGTTTTAAGAATGTATACAGCTGGAAGAGCGCTGTATAAATTGAATTACCCGGCCAAGTAAATAACTTGAACCTGGAAATAAATTTCTGGTAAGAATTTTGTTTTTTGATCACCGTTAGGGGAGAACGGATTTACGGATGATGTGATTGCACATTGCATCAATGTGGAAATCATGTGACAACACGTGAATTGCGCCAATGAAGCATGGCCATCTGCTTTTTTCCAGTGGTGAGGCTTGTGCCGAGACCATGAACCAAATGCTGTTCCGTGGAATGTAAAGAAATTCATGAATTTACTTGAGCGACCAGAAAAGGGCTCAGAAAGAAAGTGGTAAGCAATAAGGATTTTTAAAAAAGGCGATCAGGAAGTGCTAAAGTACAAGAAGTACTCTTGTGAGTTCTAAGAATAAATGAACTTGTTTTAATAATAATAGAGAGTTGTTTTTATTTGGTTAAACAAAAATTTTTTAACGATGCGACCATTAGAAAAAATGGCAAGGTATATTGGTCATCTTAATGGGGACGGGTTAACTATTTTAATTCCATTATTAGAGGTTGTTTTTCTTGCTTATGTAAGCTTAAACGCTGACAACGAAACTCTTTCTTTTCATCGCATTAAAAAAACACTATTCTTTTACGTTTAATAATTTTATAACTTTTTTAGTAAAAGTGTTACATTTTTATACTAAACCAAGATTACGAAATATGGGTTGTAGCAGTTGTTCAACCGGTAAGGACGGACAGTCCTAAAGATGCAAGAAAACAATGGGACTTGTGGCACTGATGCTGTAATAAATTGACGGTATTGTTGATTGGCTTTCCAATATGTCACTCCAAATGCGAAAAAAACCATTGATTGTGTGGAAGTTCCGTTTTTAAAAAAATAGCAGAAAAGAATTCTTCAGAGATTCCGAAAATCTTTCATTTTCTATTGGACATAAGTAGCTACGCAAAGCACTCCGTCATGATGTAGGCATGGTTACCCTTACCGGGAATTGGTAAGGATGCAAATGAAAAAGGGAAAAAGGAGGATTATAAACAATCCGGAATCCCAAAGTTTACCGAAAGGCTTCCCCAAAAAGGGATATCGGATATTGGCAAAAAATGTAGGGACAGGGAGAGGAATTAAAAAGAGGGCCAGGAAATAGCCATTGTGCTTAAAATTGAGATGAAAAATCTCCGATGTGATATTTCAAGGAGATTGGTTCCAAGGCTACCTTTTATTACACTGCAGAAGAACGTGTGATTTCCGCAGTTGATCAGGACATGGCCAAAAGCGTTGGTATTCGAAAGAATGAGACAAAATTGGTTATAGGCAAGAAGTCCAACGAATTGGGCGGAATTGCTCTTGTGGCAGGGAATGTGCTGCTCCACATGGCTAACCGATTTTAGGGTCTGTATACTTCTGCAGCCCGTTATCAGCAACTTTCCCTTAATCCACAAAAACTTGCAGGGCAATGTGGAAAAGCTAAGTGTTGTCTGGAATATGAATGGACGTTTTATTTAATGCCTTAAAGGATTTTCCGGTCAGGACACCAAATTTTTACCGAAAAAGGATGGCTTTTTGTCAGAAGGTAGATATTTTTAAGCTTCTCTGTGTTTCATATAAAGAGAACCTTGCTAAGTTGGCATATTTTGTCCAAAGATCAGGTAATTAGAGGTTTTCGGAAAAAAATAAGAATTAGGGAGAAAGTTGGCCAGTTTGAAGAATATGCCGAGAGAATGTACAGGAAGTGAAAGTTTTTGAGACGTGGTGGGCAGATAGCTTGACCCGTTTTGACACCCCTAAGAAGAAGTAGGTCCAACAGGAATAACAAGAAAAAGAAAAAAAGCAATTATAAAAAAAAACTGCCAAACAATGCTTAAGAGTTTAGGCTGCATTTTTGTTAGTAGTATTATTGTTATCTTGCGATGGGCAAAACCGTTAAAAGCGGAATACAGTCCAACACAAAAACGGAATCTGGAACAAGGATAGGAGTAGCCTTTTCTTTTAAGGAATTTGGGATACTCTTCAAGAAACGATATGTTTTATTTAACGTAAGAAATGACGGAACATACTATATAGCAACTCTTTTTAATTGCAGAATTGCAGTTTCCAACGAGATATTGCAAACGCGATACATTTGGAATATGAAATGTCCAAACCGGATGGAGAATGGGGGGAACGTGTTTATGGCAGTTTAAAGGAAAACAAAATTATGGTATAATAGAAACGTCGTTTCCCAACTTCAGGCGTATAACCTTAGAAAAATTTCCCATGCCATGGTAAAAATGGCTAGTAGATGGAATTGTCGAATTGGAAGGTATCACCGATGTGGGATATTTAATCGAAAAAAGTAATTAGTAGGCTTATTGGAACACGCGGCTTTACCAAGAAGAAGAAGAAAAAAAGCAATAACAATTTTTTTACAATCATAAGTGTTTTGATCTTATTTGCGACTGGAATTTCGCAATTTGCCCTATTGTTCCTATCGGCTTTCATGGGGTTTTTTAGGTGAGTTACCTACGTTGAGACCTGGAAAATCGCCGACCCAAACTTGGCATCCGAGATTATTTTCTTCTGATGTGAGACTTTAGGGGAAGTTCTAATTGGATGACAAACTACCGATTTGATTACAAAGATTTGCCATAAAAAATTTTAGTAGATTTGCTCTGGTCGCTAGCGAGGATGTTCGTTATTATGGCATCCGGTATTATGGCCAAGGGATTACGCGCAGTGTGTCTTTTGGGAAAACCGTGGAGGCGCAAGTACCATTGCACAGCATTGCGCGGAACAGCTTTTTTTTTTTTCTTGTTGGGGACGGTCCAATGAAACAAATTTGAAAACTATAAAACAGAAAGCCAAGGAGGGGTCATCGCCACACAATTGGAACGGATTATACCAAAGAAGAGATTTATTAAGATGTACCTCAACATTTATGATTTTGCAATAATGCCGATGGTATCCGTTCGGCATCCGCGAAATTTATTTTGGGAAAAGAACCTAAAATCTAAAATTGTGGAATCTGCCATGTTGATAGGTATGTTTTGAGGAATTCATCATACTACAAATCCCTTAAGGCGTGAAGAGTTTAACTAGGTAAAAGTGAAATTGGTATTAACCAGATGGCGAAAATTTGAATTTATCAGTGAGTTGAAAAAGATCGCTCAGGCCTTAAAAAATGGATATCAAATTATAATCCGGAATCGCATAGGAATATTTGCCACGTATTTTAGAATGTACCTACAGGGCTTTATGAACAAATGGATAAGAAAGCCAAACGGGCACTTAAAGGGGAGCGTGATTAAAGGAAATATATACTTGGACGGATTACGTATTTATACCGACATCGATCCCGCAGCAACAGAATGCCGAAGATGCTGTTGCCGAACATATGAAACGATTACAGCCGAATTTTTTCATCAAAAAACACCCCTGACCGCCATAAGAACAGCTCCCTTTATTGAAGAAGTTCCTTGGGGAAATTAGATCGGATTCTGGAGAGGGCTATTAAAATTCCTCACAGAGGTGCATAACCTAGAGATCAAGGAAAAATGAAAAGGGATATAGAGCTTCCTTTAACGAGCCTGTGGAGATGACTGTTTTTGAATTGAATTAGTGAGACCAAGAAAGGATACGGTAAGACCCCAATTGGGATTCATTAGATATATAAAACCTTTTCTAAAACGGCAATGATGTCGATTGGACCCCAACGGGCATGTAAAGGGCTGTGGGTAGGTGGAATAGATTACAAAGCATTTCAATATGATAATGTTATTCAAGGAGCTAGGCAGGTTGGTCTACTTTTAAGCCTTTTTGTGTATGCTGCAGCCATTGATCACCACTTTTGCGACTTTTAGCTCGCGTGGATGTTTCTATCCGACTAACGTCGAGTGTTTGCTAGTTGAGGCCTAAACTAATACGCTATCACTTGTGCTCGTACCTAAAAATTCGGACGGCGAGTATCATATATCTGGATGAGGTCAGTATGAGGTGTGTGTAGCCTCTTAAACATGCATGGCAAATTCTGGTAATACATTACTGCGCAATTGATTAGATAAGGTTGGGCCCAAAAGCAGTTGGGCCATGCAAAAAATTTTGGGAATACGAAATATTCCAGAGGAGGGGATGCCCTCCAAGCACTTGGGAAACCGCAGACCTTAATGTATATGAGATGGTGGGGGCATATGGTGCTTTTGCCTAACCAAGGAGTATATGTAAACCCGTAATGGTAACGAGGATCGAGGATAAAATGAAACTGTGCTTTTTGAGTATGGCCAGAGACAAAAGATGTTTAAGTAAGGATGTCTCCTATGCGCATGGTTCAATCTATGTCCGGAGTAAACCCAGGGAGTTCGTGAAACTAAGGTTAAGAACACGGGGTTATGACAAATGGCGCAAGGAGATACGAGGAAATTATAACTGGTTATCCGACGATTTAAAAACCAGATTGCCGGTAAAACAGGTACACCCAAAATCAAAGTGATGGTTGTTTATGGGATGTTCAAAATTGGTAACCGCGTGTTTGGGTTGGCGGCGATAAAGGCTGTTCATTTTAAAACTATTACTTACGGACCAGGGAGCCTCCATGGCGCTTCCTATTTGGGGATTGTACATGAAAAAGAATTATGCTAATAAGATTTGGGCGTTTCTGTTGAAGATTTTGAAAAAACCTGAGAATTTATCCATAAATGTAGATTTGCTCTAAATCGCATGAATCTGAGAATGATATGATACCGAGGATTGGATTTGGATTTTTAGAGAAAAATTGAAAATAAATTTAAGAAATGCCCTTTGCTTTTAAAGAAAGTTTAAGGCATTTTCGTTAAAAACCTGTTATTTTAGAGTGATTAAGATTTGGTTTAATTAAGTCGATTTATATGAACGTAAAAAACTGGCCAACGTGGGAAGGGAGGCATTTACAAGGGGTAAAAGGGATGGTATGACTTTTATGCTGGGGAGATTTGGATTATGTGGCATCCCGAACAAGTGCAATTGACGGAACTGGTGGAAGATGGGATTAATGACTTAAACCTGTATTCCAATAATGCCGGGGTAGACGATTTTCGTCTGGGTTTATTGGTTACACAAACGTCAGATAAAGGAAGATGAGTATCTTCCTATTGTTGGCGAAAATATGAATTTGAACGCCAAAATGTTAAGCGGAATTGGAAGGTGGATTAACGCAAAGGAACATTGGCGGAGGAAATGTAGAGCGGCCCAGGCTGTTTCCCTGCCTTTTTATACACCGGCCGGTTACGAACTGAAGTAGCGAAGGTAAGGAAACCAGCGGAGTTTAATTGAAAAATGTATGTACTGGAGGAGGCCTTTAAGCCGATTTTTCTTTTGTAAAAAGCTTGGAAGGGGGATGAGCAGGAAATTTTAATATTTAAAAGGAACGCGAGAAACTTTATCCTGCCATGTGTGGGGCAGCCAAGATTACTGTTGATGAGGTGGAAGAATTGGTGCCAGCAGCGGCAGCTGGATCCCAACCAAATTCACGCCCCCCCCCCCAAAACCCCCCCCCCCTTCCAGTAATTTTTATACAACGTATTTTCAAGGTAAAGATTACGAGAAAAGAATTGAGCAGTTTAACGTACGTAAAAGCTAAATTAATTCGAAAATTTGCTAATATAGATGATAAGAAATTAATCGTAAAGAAAACTTTCGATTTTCCTTGGAAATAATTTAATAGTGTGAAGATTGAGATCTTTTAATAGTATGAAAGGCATCCCAATTGTTTAGAAGTGGAACAGTCTATCGGTGCCCCCCCCAAAAAAAAAAAATTACCTGGGAGGCCCAAATGGGGAAAGTACTTGCTGATTTGTATACATAAATTTAAGATTGCAGCATAAGAAGCGGACGAAACCTCCTTAGTGGATCAAACTTGCAAGGAGTCAAAGCACTATCCAAATCCGCAAGTAACATTGCCTCGTTCTTTCAGAACGGAAGCATCATTCGAATTATCTCGAAAATAATAGTAGTCAGTTAAACGTGGTAAATTATCAAGATAATTAATTATCAAATCAAACAATTATGTTGGAAATAAAAAACGGAATAGCAAAACGCATTGCAAAGAAGTAAAGGAAGGATATTACGTTAACTTGGAATTGGAATACCAACTTTGGTGCCAATTTTTTGTAAGGGAAGATATAAGTGTGAATTCAAAGTGAAAATGGCGTTGTTTGGAATGGGTCCCTTTCTTTGAAGGAAGAGGATGCCGATTCTTCATTAATCGGCAAGCAAACCATTACCACTCTATCCAGGAGCCTTCGATTTTTCGACTCTGGTAACGAGCTTTGGATGATTCGGGGTCAGCATGTAGATTAACCATTTTAGGGGCTATGGAGGTCGCAGAAAACGGTGATATTTGGCCAATTGGAAAAATTCCTGGAAAAAAATGGTGAAAGGAATGGAGGAGCTATGGATTTGGTGGCTTCTAGCTGAAAATATCATTGTCGCTTATGATGCATACCACAGAGACGGAGAATCAAATTATGAAAAAATCTGTTCTTTACCGCTGACAGGTGTTGGGTGTGTAAAAATAAGATTTGACCAACTTTATTCACCTCACGGCAAGCTAGCTCGTGTGACAGCCCCCAAGGATAAAGGATTATCATATTATTCATAGAGTGTGGACAAGCCGGCCCTAGGGTTAATATTGAAAAAAAATTAAAAAGCCATCAGGAAAGGCAATTTAATCTCGTGGAGATATTCCCGGAAATGGAAATTTAACATTTTGGAAGTTGCCATGTATCACTGTAATGACTATTTTTATACGCTTACCAACAAATTAGTCATATTTCACAACAATTTTTTAAATATTGCGTTTATGAATTTTATATTGTAATCAATTAACAGAAGTTAGACCCCAAATTTAACTACTTACTAAACCTTTAAAAACCTATTTTACTTATGGAAGCCCAAATTAGCACGCCCTCACAGGAAGAAATTAAGTTTTCGAAATGATTTTTTATAGGCATTGAACGATTGATGAAAAATTATTTATGCTTTAGGCATAAGTTTAAATTGTTAAAGAGCAATACTGTGAGTATTTGCTCCCTTTTTTGTTTATGACCGTGTTGAAAATTTATTTTTAGGAAACAAAAACTAAGAAAGAAATTAACATTCTGGAAGCTTGTTCATTAGCGATTTGAGGTTTTTTGGCAAAATCTTGAGCAAGAGAACTTTTATAGGAAGCTTTTGAAAAGGATAATAAATCCTGATATTTTAAGGAATACCTTAATTCGGCTAATTTGGCGAGGAAGCCTCCTCAAAGGAACTCAATAGATAACAATGCATTCCTTTATAATTGCGTCATACACCATCGCATATTTAGGATAGGGTATATTAAGTTGAATGAAAAATGGATCCCAATCGATAGTAAGGATAGTAATTCTATGGAGATTGAACAGACATTCTAATGATTATTGGAGGGAACTCCAGTCAGGGTTTTGGAAGCGTGATATTAGACGCAGAATCATTATCAAATAGCAAGGTCCAAAAACAAGGATTAACTTGTGGCTTGGTGTTTGGGAACTCAAAATAAAAAAGCCATAAATTTTATGAAAGATTGGGTTCTACAAGTTTTGGAAGTCACCCGTATTACATTGGCAAGATAAACAAAGGATTGGTTAATGCGCGTTGGAACCTATTACGGGAGATTCGATATAAAATTATATTGATATACTTGCAAAAATTTCTGTGGCCTTTTTTAATCCAAGGTTTCGTTGGTCTTGCGAAACAAAATCGGTAATAGTGTTTATCAATTACCCTTGGAATTAAACCCTGAAATGGGAAATAAACATGGCTAAATTTTGAATATTTCTTTGACTAAATCGTTCAGGCAAAATACTTCATCTGGTTTCTAGGGCTAATGCCGCTTAAAATCTTGCCAATTGAAAGTAGGTGCCCTGGCAGGATGTATTTTAAACCTTGAACTGCTTAATCCGGAAAGGAAAAGTCGCGCTTATTTTGATAAAACGTGTTCCAACCCAAATAATGTTCAGCGTTCTTTTAAATAGGGTTGCCCAAAGCTTTTGAACGCATGTCTGCGCTAAAAAAACATTGAATTGATGCGTTTTCGAAAAAAATTGTGCATTATCGGCAGGCTGCCCCACAAACCCCATTTTCCTATCTGTGATATGAAATGTTTTTCAAAGGATCCCACATACAAAGTTTGCGGAGGCGAGCGCTCATATTTTGAAAGCACTTTCATGCGATTAACCATCAAAACAAGTGCTCGTATACTTTCATCACTTAATGACCAATTATATCTTGTTTTTTTCAAGACTATGCTGTAGTTGAAGCAATCGTCTTTGGAGAAAATAGTTCCACTGGGATTATGGGGGTTTAATGATGAACCATTTTGGTCTTGGTAAGTTAATTTTGGAACGAAATTCTGTCCATCTACCTTGAAAATCACTTATTGTTTACGTGAACAAATACAGGAATCCCTCCATTGACTTCAATGGCTGCTCATAACAATCGTATGGCGGCGTAATGACAATTTACCTCATCACCTATGCCTATAAGGCTGTAATGATGCTGGGAAAATAGCCTGCTTGTGGCACCTACCGTTACTGTAATTTCATTGTTTGGGTTATAGTACCTTCCCATATAATTGCTCCATTTTCTTAGAGAGCGGAATTCACGAAGTTCATAGACACCTGCATGGGTGCATATTGGTTATAGCCCTCATGGCTTTGGGTTACAAATCGATCAAGGTTGGATCAGGTTCAAAATTAGGAAAACCTTGAGAGAGATTAATTGCACTGTGCTTTTGTGCCAATTGACCCATAGTGGTATAAATCGTGGTTTTACTTTGGAGCTTAGGATTGATATTTTGTTCATAAGTGCTGTGGCCTGAATCTAAGAATGCGCAGGACACCTCAAAGAGACCCACGCCCGCAAGAAAATAGGGATAACAGCTTACAGCTTAATGTTGTCTCCACGCCGCCATCCTAGATCCATTGTACTCGGAGACCCCGTAAGGCCCCCATGCCGCACAAATTAAACCCCTTGCGCTTTTAAAAAAGATGTATTGCTGAATTTCTTTTTTGATTTTCCCGGTTCCCAAAATGTGTGAACCCTTGGTCTAAGCACAACTGGCGTGTAGTTCGAAAGATTTAGTTCTTGTCCCGTTGAGATATCTACGTTCAATTTTGGTATCCAGACACTCTTTATTCCCGCTAACTTAATTCTTTGCTTATCGCCCTCCCCTTCAGCCTGTAACCGATGCCAACTATTCACGCATCTATAAAGATGACCGATCTTGTAATAATTATTTTATTATATAGGAAGCAACAATATCTGCCTTTGAACCGTGCCTATTAACCTTTCCTTATAGACTCTTAGCTCTAATACGCCATCCTCTCGGCCAATACTAGGGTTTCATACAAAAATTTGAAGTTCCGGAAAATAGCGTGTTCTTTACCTTCCTGATATTCCCAAAATTTAGAACGTTCCAGCGCGTATCGTATAAAAAACCGGGACTATTCATATGAATCACCAGGGACTAATTATCACAGTTCCTTCCTCTATCATTACCTCGTATTCATACTAAAGACTACACTGATTGTAAAGCATCATGCCGAACCATAAAACCCACGATTCCGGTGATACGAGGGATGGCACCGTTAATGTTTCTGCTCAACTTCAGAATTAGATATTTTAATCGACGATTATCCTTATATGCTTGCAAACTTAAAGAGCCACTCACCCTGCTTCATAGCGGGCAAGATGTTTATCAAAAGGAATTCCCTTTAGGACATTCTACCTCACAGGCATCCCAGGACTTAATTAGGTACAGTTCCAAAACCTCCAAATCATGGGCAACCAATTTGACAGACCTGTCAGGTGGACTTCAAATTCCTGTCCTTGCGGTAGTAAAGCAGTATTGGCAAACCGTTTAGCCCCTACGCAAAGCATGGCCGACTGCAGGAGGTCTTACACTAGCAGAGCACAGGCGACCACAACCAATACAGGTAGCCGGAAATCCATGCGGTATCACGCCGCACCGATGGCTCTTCCCATATAAGCATGCTTCTGGCGTATCCTAATGTAGATTACCTGAGTGTCGCCTTCACGAAGAAAATAAAAACTCACCGGCCCGCCTGCTGAATCCACGATTTCAAAAAAAGAACCTGCGATCCAAACCCAAATCTATTATATACCGGAGAAGGGCTTTCCCGCCCTACAACAAGCAAAAAAAAAAAGTAAAAAAGAAAAAAAAAAAAAAAAAAAAAAAAGAAAATAAAAAAAAAATACACAACACAAAAAAAAAATAAAATAAAAAAAAAAAGGTCAATCCTTACTGGTCTTCCATCGCTTGAACACCTCGCATATGTACTGACATGGTAGTAAGCCCCTCTTCTGGACCATGCGTTTCCCCGACATATGATATACAAGTGAGAGCAGGTTCGGCAAATTCCATTCAACGACACTCATGAGTCAAAGCTACAGTTCGTCGCCTTGTGTTGATGAACCTGTTCAGTACAAACCAGTTCCAAGTTTCCAAAGAGACAATGTGCTTCATAAAAATCTCGAGTCACAATTAATTCGACGCAGTATTTACCTTATTGTCCTGTGGTCTTGTTAGTCTCCAATTTGTATAATGTAAGTTATTCTTATAGTTTTATCTAGTTCAAAGCCATATTAGCATTACTTATGTGTCTATCTATATTAATGAAGCGTTAACATTTTACTTTCGTCAGTAATTAAGACCTGAATTCGTATTAATAAACTATCGGTTTAAATAAAGTTTAATCTTTGCGTATAATTATTTGAGTTTCCATTCTAATAAGGATCCTCTTGGAAATTTTTTAAAAAAACTGATATAATTCTTCGTGTAATTTCTACCCCATCCCTCCGGCAGATATTGAAGGCTATTGAAATTTGAGGAACGCTTGATTTTACTTTGTAATCCGAATAATTCGGTCATTTGGAATTCTTTTGCATAGCAAAATGTCTCCTAACGATTTCTATTCCTTTTTGCCAGATCAATAAATCTTTATAACGTTTCTTATTCGTTTCATATGGGCAAATTTTGTTAATTTTTGCTTTTGCCTTTTGCCTTTGCTTTGCCTCTGTCTTTTGACTATTTATAATTCTTTGTTTTAATTCAATATCATTAAATTTCCATTAAAAATTGTTCCCTTATGCAAAACGGCATCTGAAGTTTCCTTGTATTCCCAAGAAGCTACAAGCATAATCTGTAGTCGTACGTTTTGCTCTCCTTTTTGCTCGCCATCAATTTCTACCGACTTCTTCACGGGGGAAAAATTTTTTTTTTTGGGGTTTTTTTTTTTTTTTTTATTTTTTTCCTCCCCCCCAAAAAACCCCCCCCAGTTCCTCTCGCATTAGCGCTCCTTTGCAAACATTCGCCCAATTCCAAGAAATCGCCCACTCGACCTCTTCTTTCCCCAGTCTGGATCATTCTCATTGGCGGACCCAGGACTTATTACTTCCTTATAAAACTCTCGTCTTCGTTGATAGCCTTAATTTCTGCTATGCTTAATTTTAGGTCATGTACTTACGGGACATACCACAATTTGGTTCCCACATTACCTTCCAAAGCGTTTATGAAAATAATTACGAATGAGACCCTTTCATTATTCACAAAAGAGTTGATTCTTTCGTTGACCTCTTTGTCGCCTCATCAAAACTCAGGGGTGTCGGTGCAATTTTTCCGTTCTAATTATTGTGACAAGTAGCCCCCATGGTGCTAGGGGCAATACAAAAATGCATCGGCCAGACCTTGCATTAGGGCAAGATGCCCCTAGACGGTTTTGCTCCATGATCAGAGAAATTGGCGCTCAACCCCAATTGCAATATAAGCCTTTCCACAGTTGGTCATGAGGTTGTAATCTACCCAAAGCCTCCCATAGTATCATGGGTTGGCAGATAGATTTCATTGGGTTTTATATGGATTTTTCATTCACGATCTTTCTTCGTACATTTGAAAAAGATTTCCATATTTTTCTCTACTACAGCTGCACTAGTCCAGTAATTTTTCTTTGGAGCATTTTGGAATACCATGGATCTTAGCTTGTTCCAAACCATATCGTTCAATGCGTTTAAACTCCAAATACACCGCATTCCCCGTAGCGTTAACACCATAACCCGCATCGCATCTTTCTTTCCGCCGCTCTGGAAAGGGGCCCCCACCCCATTTTTTCCCCCCAAAACGTGGCACCAAGTTCCAAAGCAGGATATCTCTTTCTAAATAGTAATTCCTTTGATCTCGCCTCAATTGGTAGGTTTTAATTTTCCTTTCCCTAAATGGCCAACACATCTTCCATATTTTTAGGACCCAAATACGGCCGTCATTACGTTAGTGACTCGGACATATGGTTAATTTGGATTGATAGTCTCCGAGCGTGGGATACAGGTAGGGTGAATTTGGGTATAAACATGGTTTGCGAAAAGGCTTCCCTTTTTATGTATTTTCCAGGCTGCTGTTGCTTAGACCCATAGCATTTGGTGTTGAAAAGGAATATACATTTCCATAACCCCCAGATGGCAAATACTACTGCATGCGAATGGCGTTCTATTTCCCCGGTACTAGGTTCCGCGCTATAAATACCGCGCGCCTTTCCATTACTTTACCAACATCTAGCATTCGTGCCTGTTGTACATTCTAATTTCCACGGGCGATCTGTCTGTTCATGGCAGAATATGCCCTTAAACAATAATTGTTGGCCCGTTTTCCTTTTGCATAAAAACGTTCGGGATTACCAAATACACCACAAAAGATCGGTTGTCCAATAAGTCCACCATTAATCTCTTAGCAAAGGAACCCCTTGAGCTACACATTGATCAATTAATATTGGCCGAAACCTCTGCCAAACGGTATACGTGTAGCTTCTTCGGAACGGTAATCGCCCCCTTTACAGTATCATAGAACAGACGATAGGGTAGGAATCCCCATTTCCCTTGATTAATTTTTTGCGGCATTTTATACCTCCCCTGTGCTTGCGATGGAAGTCTCTATACGGCGGGAATCCTGATAGCAGAATGCTTTACCCATAACCAGCTCGGCCAAGTTGCGGCGGCCAGAACCTCCAGCAAGACCTGTTCCAACAACCACATTAACATCGATGTTTCGTTTTGTTGGGCGGATTTACTAGTTTATTTTATTCCTCTATTAGGTCGTCATTTATCCTTAATGGGCTTTTGGTACTTTAGAATCCTAATACAGACATAGAAATGTATATTAATGGTCTTAAAATGGTTGAAAATAGTTGAATGAAAATAAATCCTAATGGAATTAAAACAGCATACGCCTTTCCGCAGAATCCTTTTAACCCTTTTGTATATTATTATTGGGCCACCAAAACCGATTGAAATGCGAATTTAAAGCCGTGGAGTAGCGTGCAACCGAAAGAAAAACAAACCTAAGCAATTAAAGGGCAACCCTTCCATATCGGGACAAATTTATGGGTAAGTTCTTCTAATAACGATAACCTTCCCCGTCGGCTAGGCAAACCGACATTGTTCTCCTTGAATTATATTTTTATGATTTTCAGGAAACCAGAAATCCAAGAAATGAATGATTAGGAAAACCCAGAATTAAAGCCCCTACCACTCCAAATTTTCAATTTCTACTCAATCCAGTTGGGAATTGGCGCCCACCATTGTTTTTGACATAGTTAATGGCCCGTGCATTCCGGTTTTTTATTTTCCAGAACAAATCCCATACAAAATGATAGATAACCCCAAAAAGCAATACAGGTTGCAACGCGTATTGTATTAGGGGATTGGTACCCATTAAAATGAGAAGTTTCCATTAAAGGTATCCGGACTTAAACGATAGGATATTAATGGCAAAAAATGTTGAAGGATTAAAAATCATTAAGAAAAAGGCGGAAAGGGCCATAGTGTACTTTCGCCTATTGAGAGTTAAAAATCACTCATTGGTTATTTGTTTTGATGCAAATTACTCTTAGAATCGAGTTATTAACAAACTTTGTGAAATTTATGTACGGTATTTAAGAACCAATTTTAAAAGAATTTCCATAATGGTAATGAATAAATAACTCTAAATATTTTTTTCAGATTTACGTTTTAAAAAGTTTGAATTAAAGAATATTTCAGAGTCTAGAATTTGCACCCCGTAGTACTTAGGAAAGAATCTACGAGA
>Ga0163217_1039697_pt1 | contig 14888 bp, 19 predicted proteins | sample SynspAceP_FD_185933 | JGI IMG/M metagenome (GOLD analysis project Ga0163217, IMG submission 185933) | Saline lake microbial communities from Ace Lake in Antarctica - Synechococcus sp. Ace-P (PacBio error correction) | ecosystem: Environmental > Aquatic > Non-marine Saline and Alkaline > Saline ... | reverse complement strand
TGAAAATCCGTACTTCGAATGGCACGATCCTTTACCTTCGGCAGAACAAACTTGAACGTTTCCATCGCGGGCCGTTTCAAAGTCCAGGTGCCTTGGTGTGCGAATGATTTGTGTCGCACAACGCGGCCCATCGGTGCCTTCCTTTCGGTTGGTGAAATAGGGGTCGAAATCTTCGATGGATTTCTCTGGGGATTTGCGTTGCGAGTGTCAATCACATCGATTCGGGTCGTTTGTTCTCGGCGGAGTTGACGAGTCCGCAGCGACCCGCCCGAGGGCAACGCGCGATCGCGTTGAGCGCGAGGTTCAAAACACTGCTCCAACGGACGATCGCCTGGATCAACCCAGCTTGCGAGACGTTCGACCCGATGCGGCGCCGTGCGTTTTCGCCGCGGACGCGCACCGGGGACCATTTCCTCGATCAACAATACACGACGGAGTGGTTCGATCTCGTGTCGAGCGTTATTGCGGACCGTCGAGTACCGCCAGCGTCGCTTCACTCGGTGTTGAGATGTCGAGCGCTCGTTTGCCTCGGGAGCTCGGGTTTTGCTGAGCAACGTTCAACATAACATTGATGTGGTAGTGAAAGAGCACTCAGCGGATTTTTGATTTCGTGGCATCTCGCGGCGAGCGAACGAGTCCATGTAAGCGTTCCATCCGCGCAACGTTCCTCATCAAGGTCTTTTGGGTGACGTCGGCGGACGTGATCACGACCGATTTGATCGCAGTCACGTTGTGCAATCGCGATGCAACCGGCCGCGCAACGTTTGCGATGTCCGTTGGTTTGGACTCCGTATCACGATCGCGACGGGTCATTTGACGCGGCGAATTTCCTCGAGATTTTCTGCCAGAACGTGATCGCCGCGTCTCGGCGCTGTGGCGATCACGGGATCCGATCACGTATCGTTTCCAGTGAAACTAAGGTAGCAACCGATTCGTTCCAGCGTCATCGGCGTCCGCTCGGGTTGTGTTGGTTCAGTTCCCGTTTTTGTACTGTCGTGATCCGCCGCGTCCATGCCGGCGGAGATGTCCTTACGAGCGAACTTTGGCGTCTTCGAGCGATTGCTCGCTTGAAAAAGTACGCACGAACGAGAACCCAACGCCACGCCGGTGGCGATCACGTTGAGGACAGCACACCAACAACGTCTGCACACTCAGGTGACGGAAACTCCTTCGGGGCCACTCCGTCGCTCGCCCGCAGGTTCGATCACTGTTCGACGATTTTCTTGTTCGCGTGAACGGGCGATAAATCGCAAAACGGCTCGCGCGAGCGAGGCGATGAGCAGGCCAGCACGACGGCCAAACCGCGCCGGCCTTTGCCTTTCTGGAATCGTTGGATTCGGGGGCGTTTCCATAATGAAGTGCAGCGAGGCGCCCATTTGTGTGCAGCGTGCCGCAGACTGCGCCGAGTGCCGATGGCGGTTTTCTCGCGGTGCATTTCGCATTGCTCCAGTGCGTGATGATCGTGTCGCGTTTCCTGCTGGACGCGTCGGCGAGCGTGCGCGATGCCCGCCGTGGGTCGGTCGATCGTTTCAATTTCAGCGGGGCACTCGTGCTCGTCAATACGTCGCCGGCCGCGGTGATCCGGATCCGTCGCAACGTTTCTCAATTGTCGACGGTTGCCAGGCCACATCGCGGCGACCATGATTCGCATCGCGGGCGGGTGACAACGTTTGGCTGGGCGGCGGTGCGGGTTTGCAAGAAAAGTGTCGAGAATGTCGACAGAGCAAGGACGTCTTGCGTCGTCCTCGCGCGCGGCATTCGATCGGATGGATATTGAGCCGGAGTAGAGGTCTTCGCGGAACCCGCCTCCTCGATCAACTCTGGCCGCTCGGTTGGTCGCCCGAGACGATTTCGCGCGTTGATTTAAACCGTTTTTCACGCGTCGCGAAGTGACGGCGCGGACTCACACCCGCAGCAATCGATTTGGCTCTTGGCGACATCTCGGTTGACATCATCGAGAACAGGTTGCCGCGCCGGCCTGTTCAAACGCCTGGTTTTTGACGCGTGGCACCGTGAGGATCCCTTCCTCGTGGCCGACAGTTTCGCTTTTCGAGCGCGTTGTGGGCAGCGCAGCCGAGGTTCACCGCGAGATGAATGGGGGCCGCACTGCGATCGCTGAGTTTCGTGCAAACGTCGCGCGACGAGTTCCTTTTCCGTAACGCTTCGCCGTGAATCATCACCGTAGCCTCGGTCGCGCGCTTGGCGAATCTTGTCGGAACACATCCTGCATCGCTGAGTCCGCCGGCGACGATGTTGCGAGATGACCCACGGAATCGGGCCCACCGGGTCCGACGTAACCGTTGGTTCTCATCCGCATTCGAAATGCTCGCGTGCCTTGCGAAACCTGTGCACGGATTTCTCGAGTCGAGCGGTTTGCGCACGGAATCGAAGCACCCGCCCGCTCGCGTCGGACGGCGGTTTCGACAGGTGCCGTGAGCGGGTGATCACAATCCAGCGGGTGTGCGGATGAAGTTCGAGAATCTGCTGCATCAACTCGATGCGGGTCTTGTCGCAGTTTAACGGACGTCGACGATCCCACGGAAAAAACATTGGCGGGTTTTGGCGAGCGCTTCGTCGGCTCGCCGCCGTGTCGACAAATCCGCGACCCGGCGGTCCCTGGGCAGCCCGGGAATGTTCGGTCGTCACGACCATGAGAACGAAGGGAGGCGTTGGAGATCGGTCGGAGCGATCGGCATTGGGTGATTGTGTGTTCGTGAAGCGGGCTGCGCAGCAGCTGATTGCGCAAGTGTTGACGGCGACGCGGCCGATCATCAAGACAAGGCGTGACCGATGCTCGGTCGAGGGACTCGTCATTGGCATGCGGATTCCAGGAAATTCGGGGGATCGTTTTCCGTCGGTTCCATCCGATGAGATTTCTGATTGAGCAACTTTTGCGCTGCTCCAGGTATTGCGCGTACGCCGCACGGTACTCGTCGCTTTGTCGGGAGTTTGGATGCCGAATAATTCTCCAGCGATGATCGCGATTCCGAACAGCGGAAAGATCCGGGCATCGGGAACGGGATCTGCAGAGGTGATCCCGGCACGATGACGATTTCCAGATTAATCCGAAGATCACGCACCACACCACGACGAGCGCCGCCGCCTTCGGTCGGCAAGCGTCGGGTGGCGTTCTTTTTTCCCGGTCACCATGACTCTCGCGTTGGAATTCCCATGGGCGATCCAGATCAGCGATCTGCTGTTGCTGAGTCAATCGCGAGACCTGGTCACGGCAGTGCTTCGCGTCGGTTTGGTGCGTTGCTCGATCATTCGGTGACGTGGCGTTGTGCCCGAAGTAATTTGCATTGGGTTTGGCAGGTTGACGGATAAAGTTGCGTTGGTGGCGCACCTGGACGGGCGCACACGAGTGCAATCAGGGATGCGACGAGGGTCTCGGCGTGGACCTTTCCCAACGAAAGTTGGCATAGAGAACGGATCTGAGATTGAGTGGGTTCCACGGGCTGCTGGTTGGTGGGAGGACTTGCGGCTAGCAGCGACACTACGGACTCTGCTCGGATTTCGCGAAAGGTATCCCACAACGCGGACGGTTTCGATTCAGGGCCGGCGCCCGCTCCATTTTTTTGTCGCAACGCCCGGATATGCACGTCGATCGTTCGTTCGAGCACCAACGTGTTCCTCGCCGAGTCGGCTTCGACGAGTCTTGCGGTCGACGCCCGGCCGGGTGCGGATCAGGGTTTCGAGCAGACCGAAAACTCGCTGCGGGTCAATTTCAACGGTATCGCCCCGGTGTCAGCAACATGGCGGCGTCGGTCGAGTTGTCACGCCGCACCGGGTGACCGATCGGATCTCGGACGGTCGGTTCCTCGTCTCAAAGAGAGCTTGATTTTTGCAGCAGAAACTTTGTAACTCTCGACCGGTTTGACCACATATCATCGGCCCCTGCGAACCGACCGACTTGGGTCGGACTCATCCTCCCCCGGGCGCTGAGCATCATGATCAAACCCTGGCGGTGGCGAAGCGGCCCGCCAATTGTGGCAAAACCTCGACGCCGCTTGAGGAATCGGTAGATCGATCGTCGGGCACGATTCAGATGCGGCAATTGCAATTTGCCTGCTTCTCGCTCGACACCATCGAGGTGGCGCCGAAACACCTCCATACCCGGCCCGTTTGAGTTGGTATTCAGTGTTTTCGACGAGGGGCAGGTATCCTCGACGCGAGAACTCTTCGTTTGGACATCTGCGGTTAGCGGGCCATCGAGGCGGATTGGATTTTTGGAATTAGCGGGCATTTTGTGCGATTCGTCTGGTTCGGACGCAAGCGCCGAGGCCCTTGAACCGATTGAAGTTTCATTAAATTTTTTGCCGTCCTTCGGCTGCCTCCGGGTGGTTACTCGCACGTCCAACACCACGGGTCGAAGGCCACGTGTTGACCGCCGCTCCGGCATTGTAGAACTCATGTCGGCAATGCGAATCCCGTCGAGCCGGCGGGCGTGTGGCGAAACGACCCCGGCCGCACGCCCTCACCGAACAATCGGTTGCCACGAGATCCAGTGCATCAAACGAGGCAACATTTTTTCGCGGTGGGCCACGCTCGCGTCGCGAGTGCACGAGCGTCCGCGCTTGTTCAATTGGTTTCGGATCATCGGGCGACGGGGGCGCCGGTGCCGTTCGTGTTGCATCGAGCCGGCTATCGGGCGCCCGGATCGATCCTGGCCCTCGATCTTATTGCCTCGAGTCTTATTGCCCTCGAATCTTATTGCCTCGATCACGTCGCCGTGAACCATCAAACAATCGCCACCGGATCGCGTCTGAGCCGGCATGACGCGTCGGGCGGATCGTTCAGCAGGCGAGCGCAACGGAGAATCCGAATTTTTGCGAAGTCAGAATTTGCGAGAGTCCGAATTTTGGCGAGTCGACTTTTGGCGCAAACGACCACCGACTTTAGTGCTTCTTGGAATTATCGGTGGGCGTCGTGATTGCCGTTAAGTAACGAAGCGGTTTTTTCGCGGGAAATTCGAACGCCATTTTTTGGCAACCACTCGATCGCATTTACCGTGACGCCGGGCCGTTTCTCCTTCGAGTCGACAACAGAAATCATAACAAATCGCCGCCCCAACGACAAACCTCGGAGCTCGACGCGTGGGCGATCGACGTTCGCATGCGCTGGTAATCGCCACGCGAGGAGTAGATGCGAGTCAGAATGAACCGCGTGCGGACACACGCCGATTGTCACTCGTGATCGGCAGCCGTCCGCCACTAATTCGCATCTCGCGATTGCTATCGTGGTTTGATGACGGTCGGCTGACATTCGTTGGGCTTGGTTCATTTCGAGATGAAAAAGATGACACAACCCACTGGGGACGGGTATTCGGTTTTCCAAAGCTAACGGATTCGCCTCGACAAAATCGCCGGGACACCGCGTCGCCAACGTTCGCTCCGCCGCGGCAATCGTCTCCGCCGTGGTGGGGGCCGGGGTTAGATCGGGGTGGTCCAATTGTTTGCCCCCCTTGATTGTTGATTACCAGTTACGCGTTTTTTTGCATGTGCGGCGATCGCGTTGGTCGCGGTTCGCTTCACATTGTACAACGACAGCGAGCGGGTCCGCCGGCGGTCACATTTGTGGTTCCTTGACGACGCTCTCGTCCTGATCGGGTCCGTTATCGACCGGTTCGAGTCCGCCACGATGTCCGCGTTGAACATAGATCCGCAACTCGGATGGCGGTTTTCGACTCGCCGATGTTCCAAAGTTACGAACGTCGATCGCCCCGGAAGACGCCGGCGATTTAGTCTTCGCCCGCCCAACACGCCGGATGCGACGGTGTCGAGCGAACAAGTGCACGGGAAATACGCAGCAATGAATTCTGCCGGAAACACGACCACAATCTCCCGTCTCGTCCGAACTCGCTGCGGGAGTCGGTCCATCGGGGGGGGGGCGAGGCGTCCCGGCGATTCCTGGACCAATATTCTCGGCAACATCGCCAACGGGATGTCGCCGAGCGTTCGTTTCGCGATTGCCTCCTACCGCCGACGAGGTGAAACGATGTGGAACTTCGGCATCGGCAGCGGTTGGTCTTCGTTCGCCATCGCGGGCGAGATTCGGTGGGACGTTGCGAACCAACGTTGAGGGACCGGAATGCGCTGACGGCATGCGTTACGCGTCACCGACGGTGAACTGTGTGGTCGTCGATCATGAGGCGGCAGCACGATAACGGCTCGCGAGACGGCCACGCTCGACCGCCGACGATCGAGCGCGGACGTGTCTACGCCCAAAGGCGCGGACGACGGACGGTGCGGGTGTCTCGACCTGCAATGCCGGGGCTGAGATTTGGACAGTCCGATCCGCTCCCAACTCGGCCGGGTGGAACCAACCGCAATCGAGAAACCGCAGATCACGTGGGGAGTAGGCGGATCGCCACTGCTTGGTGGATGGTTGTGCGTATTGCCACTCGCTTCACGCGGCAGCAACCGGGCACCTCCCGTGAACGAACTCCAACGCAGTCTCGTGCATGGAATGCGGCGAGCAGGTGAGGTGCGTTTGAGAGCGGGCAGCGATCAGATCAGTTATCGTCTCCGCAACTGATGACGCTGTCCGGCGTGCGACAGTCGTGATCGTCAACGAAAACACGATCCACGGAACACGACATCGAATCGGGAGCGACGTTGTGGGAAAACCGATTGGATCCGGACAAAGCAACGGAAGGTGGAAACTTGGCCCGGTGATCCCGGCGAGATAACCGGTTTTCTGATCGGCAAAGGATACGGGGCGGGCAGCGCCGTTGTCGAGGCCGGGCGCAATCCTTCTTGGTGACGTTTCGAATGCGTAAGATATCTGGCGATCACGGATCATGAAAACGAAAATTCAAACCACGCCGTGTATCGCTGGGAGGGATGGCCTATGGTTGGTTGAGAACGGCGCCTTGCAAGCCCGCTTGAGGTGGAATCAGGACCGTCGGTTGTGGGAACAACCCGCCGCAGGGCCGGTCCGGTGCCAAGGGCAAGTCTCTTGGCCGGTGCGATGTTGATCGTTCAGAGAAATGGGCGACGTGATTTTGTGGACGCGACCCAACGAAGTACAACGGAACGGCTGCGACTCGACGCTTTGCAGCCCAAAACTGGGAATGTACCCAGCTCGGTGGGCACGTTTTGTTTGATCCGAAATTCGTCCAGGCACGATGGCGTTACGGCTGCCAGGAAAAAGCGACTGATCGACCACTGCGCTGTGCCGTGGGCTGCCACGATATCCTGCTGTTGGACGACGGCCCGTCCTGATTTCCCTGAGGGTTTCCGAAGTATGCGACCGATTGCCGCAAGTCGAAATCCCTCCTCCCAAACCTCTCTTTTGCGATTAATCTCATTGCTACGTCGCGCTAATTAACGATGCATCCGGAGCGGCAACGTGCGGCGCCACCTTGCCCAATGGTGTGACGGCGGCGAATCGGCGATATTTACCCTGCTCGTTATCCGCAACCGAAGGAGCATGCCGCGTGCAAGGCGCTTCGATTTAGATGCAAGCAGCCTCCGCCGATCATGGGGTTTGATTCCAACATCGGTCGGGGCACCACGATTACGCCGACCGCAATTAGCGGACGTGATCGTCGTCACCGCGGTATCCCACGTAAACCTGGCATGAGCCCGCGACGACCTGTGGCAACGAACGCCCGATGTCACCAGTGTCGCCGAAGGCAATCAAAGCGACCAGTCCCGAGGCGGTCGTGAATCGTAGTCAGCAACCGCTCGACGCGATAGGATGCAACAAATGTGAGTGGACCGGATTCGATCCGATGCCGGGTGATCGGTCAACCGACGTGCTCGACACGCATCGCTACCGCGCGGTTTTGGCGAGGAACTCGGCTGTCAGCGCGAGACATCAGGCGTTGTTGGATGGCGGCCACGGCGGGCACACGATGGTCCCGATCCCGAGTTGCACGAGCGTCGGCGGATATCCCCGTGACCCCGCTCATCAGACCGCCCGCACCGATGATGATCGTCGATCCCGCACTCGAAAAGGTGGCGCCGAAAATCGTCGCGATTTGCTGTGAAAGACCGGCAGCGCACTATTACGCGCCCGCCGCCGTGTGCCCAAATGGTCGAAAGCGGTCGTGAAAGATAAAACGCCGGTATCCCAGTCGCCGCGTATTCGATTCGCAATACGGCGTCCGGCGGGTTACTATGTCGGCCGTGCCCTTTGTGATGTGCCGGTGGGGTGGAAAAGATCATCGAACTGAAGCCTCACCGATTACCGGAAAAACCGCCTCGTTGCCAACACAGCGTCGACGCGGGTCAAAATCGCTTTGTCGCCACGATGGAACGAATTGCTCTCCGCGTAATGCAGATGCTAGCCATGCGAGTCCCGCACGGCGGGCAAAAATCAGCGCCAGGAAACAAAGCCATCGCTGGTCGTGAGAGACAGCGAAACAAATATGAGTGGACGAGGCTACGAGTCCTGGCAATGACTTCGTAACCTCGTCCCTACCACATCAGCGAAGTTTTTTTCTGTTCGCCGTCGCTCGCCTCTTTTTTCAAGGTCTCGAGTCCCATGTCACGTTCCCTCTTCTTCCGATCGTGCCTTCCGTTGTTTTTCGCGATGCTTGGTTTGGCGACCTTCAATCGCAGCGGCCAAGGAGACTCATCCCAACGTGCTTGGTTGATTTGCTGTCACGACCTGAAAACCGACGTTGGATGTTTACGGCGACCCGGACGCTCAAAACGCCGGCATCTTTGGACGCCACTACCCGGGTCCGGGTCTTAACGTTTTCGATCGGGCGATTGCACAAGCGCGTCTGTAGCCGGCAGTCGCAATATCGTTGCTAACCCGGGATGCGGCCTGAAACAATCGGTGTTCTACGATTTAACCACCGCACTATTCCGATTGGCGAGCACACCGGATTCGTCACGTTGCCCTAAGCAACTTCATCGAGCAATGAGGTTACCGGCCCGAGGGGTTAGGGAAAAATTCTGCACACCCCGGTCATGGCAACTACGACGACCGGGTCATGGAGTGTCCCGGCATTGGCGTCCGGAAAGCAGCGGCAATTCCTGAACCCTGAAAACATCGCCGCGATCCACCGGACAAATCCGCGGACAAAGAAAGCGCGGGCCGGGCGGACCGAGATCGGAAATCGGACCGACGGCGACTACGCCGACGGAAATCGCCGGGTTGAAACGAATCCAAGCGTCTCCGTGCGGCGAGCAACGCAAAGACCAGCCGTTCTTATCGCGGCCGGATTCATGAAACCCCCACCTCCCTTCGTCGCAGCGAAAGAAATACTGGGACCTCTACACCCGAGTACGCTGCGATTTCCGACGGTCACGAGTAGCTCCCAAGATGCTCCCTCGAGTCGCCCGCACGAGCTTTGGTGAATGCGGAAACGGACAGTGACATGCGAGGCAAAGGCGTGGATCGACGAAGCGGATGCTACTATCTCATTTTGATTCACTTGCTTATTACGCAGCGACGAGTTAATAGCCGACGGCAGGACGGGTCGGGTTCGTCGACCGCACTCGACCGAGTTCCGAGTCTCGCCGGAACAACACGATCGTGGTGTGTGGGGGTGACCATGCGAATGCAATCTCGGGCGATTCAACGGGTTAGTGTGCAAGCATACGAATAACGAACCAGCGCCGCCCGGCATTCCGGTCATTCGTCGCGTGCCCAGGCGGCAGGCAAGGAGAGTCGACCGAAGCGCATGAATCCAGACCGTCGACATCACCCCCACACTCGCCGAACTCGCCGGGCGCTCCACGGTTGTTAAAGCACTCGACGGGCCAAAGCACTACGCCCGGGCCAGCAAAGAATTTCGACGGGCGCAAGTTTTCGCGTCGCCTCGTGATGGCATTCCGAGCCCGGCCCCTGCGATCACGGAGCACCGCATCGTTCTATCCACGCGGCGGCAAAATACTCGGTCGCGCCACTATCCGCGACCCACGCTACCGGTATAGGTCGAATGAAGAAACCAGGCGATGCACCGGAGAACAGCCGAGATCGAACTCACAGTATTACCAACTCGAATCCGTTGGAACCGAAAAAACGTCGCCAACGCCAATCGAAGCATTCTTGCCAAGATGCGTCGTTTTTGAGACGGAGGGAAGGGGAGACCACACGGAGCGCAGAACGATAGAGTGATAGCAATGGCCCAGTTCCAAAACGAACGAAGACTGGCAAATCGGGTGATTTCTTTCGGTTGGAACGGGCAATCGAATCCAATGCGTCTCGTTCTGAAGTCCGCAGCGGTCTGTGTAGCAACGACGCGTACGTCAGAGCCGACTCTTCCGAGTTCGGGCGTGAAGGGGGGGCAACAATACTCGACTCAGAGAAGTCAAGCCCTACCGCCGAGTCGTCGGCAACGAACGACGGCTCCAATTCCATGATCGCGAGACTTGACATCGCCACTAGCATAACCAAACGGTAGTATCTCACTCTCACTGAACCCGGATTCGGAGATTTTTCCTGAGCGTCCCGCACGGAAGCAAAACTCGGCGTCGACAGTTGACCACCCGAAAAACCACTCAAAGTGGCAACTCAACTACGTGTTGGTTGTACACGTTCGGAGTGATCGGCGCAGAGAAGTTGACCAGACGTGGACCGTGGGGGCGGCGCGTCCGGCGACCCAGGTGGGTAGTGCCACACTAAACGCGGCCCCTCGAGACCGCCAATTGTCGCCCAAACACCGTCTTTGCCAATGTCCCGGTCGCCGACAAGATAAAACGGGCAGGCCTGCACGCGTCCAAACCCGGCCTTGGGTCTCCAGGCACTCATCGCCTACGTCTTGATCGGCTGCGGCGATACATCCCACGAGATAACCGAGCACGCTCTGACAACCATGCTCTGTCTGTCGGTGACAGTTGTCAAGCGTTACCGGCAACCCAGGGGATGGTTTAGTTTGCCTCGAAAACGCGACCCGATTGCTCGCTACGGCGCGTTTGGCCACGAGCTTGTCTTTGTGGCGTCCGTCGAGCATTGTAGGTACAAACCCGGTCGCACCGGGACCGCTGTGAGTGCCAGAACACATTATCGGGTGCTTGAGGGTTCTCGTTGAAACTCAGGGGCGTGCCCATTAAAAAATGGGGGCCACCGACAGGCGACAGTGGTCAGCCGAACAACCATCGCAAACGCGCAGCGTCCATGGCGTCCGGTGAGCACGAGTTCGACATTTTCTTCCCTCACCGGAGTTTGCTATTTCGGGTTTGCCATTTTCGGGATTGTTGCGAGATGCGCGATCGATTGTTCGTGACGAATCCGCCGGGCTATCGTTTCGAGAGTGGTTGGTGATAGTACGCTCTGTTGGCCCAAAATCGGTGATGGGAGTGATCGACAAAAAAATCAGTGAGCACTGTCCGCTGCTCGTCACTATAAAAACATCGCGTGACTATCGTGATTTACCGTGAGGTGCACATGTTCCAGTGTATAGCACGCGTAGTGAGTCGCAGCAGCGCGTCTTGGAGTCCTGTGATCCCAGTCGAAGACAAATCTTTGCCCCCGTGGCTTCGCGTCGAGCGTTTCGTAAAAGTTCGCCCGACGATGCAGCTCCGCGGCATTTCGCGAGGACCGCACTCTCGGCGCCCGCAGGTGGCCGTCAACGGCAATGCTGTTGTCTGCGATCCGAGCGGCGCTGTGATTGCAAAAAAACGACGACCGATTCAAAGCATTCGGAGGATTCAGGTTGGACCCGAGCAAGTTTGAGAAGGAGGACGTGGCAGGGGAAAACGGGCACATCGTCCACCGAAGCGCCGCGCTGGTTATCGAACCAGCTTGCCAGGCATGGTAGAAAACTCGTATCAGAGTGTTACTTGAATGCCGATCCACCTTTGCATCAGCCAAGCTGAGACGCTGCGCGCTCCCGGTAAGATGACCACGTCCCCGTTCAGAACTCTAAGTTGCGAATCAAAGATTTGTTACTTTCAGCGAACGCAGTAAATTTCCCCAAAACTGATACCCGAAAAAAACTCGAGGACCAACCGTACAGCAGCAGTGGATCATCTGCAGCGGAACCACAGGACGTGGATCTCCCATCGGAATCACGAAAACCGTGATATCACGCAAGCATTAGCCGGTTTTAGCGAAGGGGACATCAGGATCGCTGAATTACCTCGGAGCGATATAGCCAAGTCGGAACGGAGCGATTTCTCGGCGAACAGGCATGAAAAAAGCTGACCGGCATCAACCTGGTCCGCGGGACAAGCGACCGGCTCTACGCAAATCGCATCGTTTGGCATACGTCGCCCGAATTGCAGCACTCGCCTCGCCGTCAGCAGCCGGGATGAATCGACACACAGAAAAACGCCCCGCAAACCCAGCGCCACGCACGTCACATTACTCGCAAAGCAAAAAGGATTTGATCGATGCGTTAAATAACTGCTCACGTCGATCGTCGCACTTTGATGACCGTGGCTGGTCTTGCACGATTATCCGCTCGTCGATGGCGCAACTGCGCAACGGAGACGGTGGCGAAGCACCGTCGAGGAGCGACCGAGCGAAACCGAAAACCCGTTTCCAAACAGACTCCGGAACAGCGACTCCGAAACGAGAGGATCCACCCGAGTCTGCTCGAAACCGAGTCTGCGAAAACCCATTCGCGAAACGGGAAACACGCCCACCGAACACACGCCCACTCCGCCCAGCAAACGGCGGGCTCGTTGTCATCCCCGAGTCCCGCGATTGACGGCGTTGAACCGTGTTCGTTGATGCGATGTTGTTGTTGGTAGTGGATCAGCAGGCAGACGACGCAGTGACCCGTCGGGATCAATCTTTCAGTGCGCGGGTCGCCAGCGACCCGATTCCAACCCGAAAACAATTTCCAGCTCAGTGAGTGTGTTAGGAAATTCCAATCGATTATCAAAGAATGCGCGAAGGATGACTCGAGGTGCCGCGTTCGAATCGAATCGGAAGAGGAGGATGCGTTCAGAATGAGTGGAATCTCTTGCGATCTTTGCGTGCCGGACCAAAGAACCAGTCCGAAAGAGAAAGAGGCCAACGGGCGATATCAATTACAGTCATCGAGCACTCAGCGGCGGACGGCGGGGAATCCGTCGGACCTGGATTCTTTTTGCAATGTCAGGGTACATTCAGTCGAGTCGCCGAAGTATCTCGCACTGACACGGAGCGAAGATTTTCTGAGATCAAAAATACGCGAAGTCGGCAATGCTCATGAAAAACGCAGCGGAAGTGGACCGCAGCACACCAGCCTCGTTTATCCGGACACGCCACGGGTCCGCGACGCCGGGACACGCTCAGTGCCTGGATGGAACATCGTGGGATGCGCTCGCCGCCCCGCGAGGACGGTGACGCAAGATGCGTGCCACTCAGGCGACTGTTCCACGGATAACATGAACTCACGCACTCTTGGGCACGGCCGATTCTCGCAGAAGGACTGGGTGCGCCCACGCCGCGACTTCAATGAAGGAACGCAGCCCCGTCCGGAATTTTCTTCAGGCTCGGGCCGCCGAGGTAATGTCAGGGAACCCGGACGCGGGGGCCAATGCCGGAAACATCCCCCCCCCACCTACCCACCCCCCCGGCGGCCGACGAAGGGGCCTGGGAAACGGGCGTGGGACATCGCCATGCTAAGTTGGATCAGGGATTGCCGGATCCGGCGCCGAAACGGCTGATCCCGGCCTTACGTTGCTCCCGACATCTCATGATGCTGCCAATCCACAGGCGTCATGCGACAAGACTTATCTCCTTTGCAATGACCGATGGCTTCAACCCCCTTCCCCGAAGTGTGATGTCCATCCAAGTTCACGACGATCGAGCGATTGGATCAACCTGCTCCGATCCGATCGAATCTGATTCTTCAACATGACGGATGACCAAGCGCGAGCGAGTCGGTTCGGAGGAATCCTAGCGCGAGTGCGTGACGAAATCTCGGACGGCCAGTTCGCGTGGGTTCAGCGAGAGCGAGAGCGAGTGCGGCGGACTTGGCCGCTCGAATCGGACGACCATGCGATATTTCCTGCCAAACAAACCGCCCCGGCCCGTCCTAATTATTCGCCGAACGGAAGTGTGACGAACAAATTCCGCCGATCATCTTGGAAAAAGAAGGACTCGCGAACGAATTTCATCCCTTCGTTACACACGCATGGTTCGCGGCTCACTAGAATGTGACGCTGAAGCTATCGTTGGCTCGAGTGGCGCCGGGGATCGGGAACGCCGGGATTGTTACGAGGCCGGTTTGTGGGAAGACCGTCATTGCGGCAGCGTATGGGCCCTGGCGCGCCGAGATTGATGCGATCGGCGGAAGCGTAGAACAGATCGCGGACGGCTGGCGCGCAGATGGGAGATCGGGACGGCGTGGTGAAGGTCGATTTCGACCGGCGAAAGACGACCGGAGGCGTGTCCTGTTGTCAGGCTGGCAGTCGACAGCGGCCGCAGTGGAGAAATGGTGTGAACTTCTGCCTATCACTCCGCTTCTTGAAAACGAGGCCCAAAACGGCTCAGCGACCTCAAAGCGTTCGCGCTCCGTGCGTCAGTGAGAGCGGGAACTCGGACCATTGAACCAAGCGATCCCCGAGGTGTCTTGAAAAACGCTCGACATCGCATCCTATTTGACTTGACAACCGATTCGAAGTGATGTTTCGAGTTGAGATTTCAAGCAAGCCGATTCGCACGATCGAAGGAACTACAAACCGCGTGATGTGCAATCGCAACGATGGCAAAGATGGCAGGTTTGAAAAAATCCGAAGCCGTATATCTGACTTGCGAAATATCTGCTCGAATGTGACAGGCGTGATGAAACACCTTGCGGGATTATCCGATCGTAAGAAAAATCCCGGAATTGGACGGAATCGCAGCGTTCTCAGCAATCCCATTCTTTTATTCTATGAAGGGATGAGGGCGGGTCGATAAAATCAAACACTCCGCAAACGTGATTTCTTGGGCGGTCACAAGTCCTGGGTCCACGTCGCCACCTTACGGCCCCGGGCGGCGAAGTTCGG
>Ga0163217_1091258_pt1 | contig 14889 bp, 13 predicted proteins | sample SynspAceP_FD_185933 | JGI IMG/M metagenome (GOLD analysis project Ga0163217, IMG submission 185933) | Saline lake microbial communities from Ace Lake in Antarctica - Synechococcus sp. Ace-P (PacBio error correction) | ecosystem: Environmental > Aquatic > Non-marine Saline and Alkaline > Saline ... | reverse complement strand
ATTACAGACTCCCAAGCCGGAGGGAATATTATAGAGCTAATTTGGCTTCAGGTGAATGGGGATTAAATTGGGATTTATGGAGAAGCTATGGGTTTTTTTGACGGCTTTAGCGCTAGCAAGAGACTCTGATGTTGTTCAAGTTGGGGTAAGACATTCATGGAGGATGATCTTGGATGGTGAGATATGATTTACCGGAAACTATGGGTCGCTCCAGGACTATTTGAAAGGCCAAGAAGATCGCCTGCGGAATCCTCTCCTATGTCAGATCTGAGCAACTTGGACTTCGCCTGTATTAATTTATTCATTTCAGGACGATGATCGAACAATGTCTGTCAATGTCAGCAAACGGCAGATGTGATTCGGAGATTGAAGAAACTCAAAAAAAGCCTTATGAAATCATTTTGATTCCGGAGATACACTCATTGGATGAGTGGGAACTTGGTGCGCGTTTGACAGCAACGGCAGATTTTCTCAAAAACATTGAATGACTGATGGCTAAAGCTTCAGGGAGTTCATCATTATTCGCCATAATTTGTGCAGGGACTAGAACGATCCAAACGATTCTACACCGATGTTTTGGGTTTGGGAAAATTCTTCAGGAAATCTATCGAGCAGACGAGATTCTTTTAAGGCTCGTTTTGGCTTTAAATGGCAAATACATATCGAGCTTTTTTCCTTTCCAAATCTCCCAAGCGCAGTTTCGAGCCCGAGGCTCTTGGTCTTCGAACCTTGCCTTTTCAGTACGGTGATTTGGAAGGAAAGTTGAGTTTTTTAACGAATCATAGAATAGCTACAGAACCTATTTCGCGTAGATGAGTCCACAGGAAGAGATTTACTTTTTTTTGCAGATCCCGATGGGCTGCCGATTGAGTTTTATGGGAATGAAATTTCTGTGTTACTATGTTTTTCTGTCGGGTGAAAAAAGTTTTCTATCGTGTTCCTTTGCGCAACTCCCGCGGCGCTTGCCAGTAAAAAAAAATTCATCCCCTCTCTGTTTTGGCGAACTCCTATTCCTTCAACTGATATCATAATCGGCAAAACCCGAAACATTGATTTATGATCTAAACATGGGCTGCACTCCTAGCTTTTTATAGGTCGCGCCGTTCAGCGCTTTTTCCTCGAGTATCATCATCGCCGTGGAAAAACATTATTAGAATTCCTTGAAACCTCTTGCGGTAAAAAAACCAATCTTCTGTCCCTTTGGTGCAACCTTCGTGTGCTTTGTGGTTAAAAAAAATCGTCCGCTATCCGTTTTAGGCAAAAACGTTATTTTCTTTCAATCGTGTCTTTTTGAGTGAAAAAAACGGCATGAATTAATGACTCAATTTTTCTTCTTGTCCCTTGCTAAACATCCACGCGCTTTGCGGCGAAAAAATCAGTCCCCTATTGTTTTGGCGAACTCCATATTTCCTTCATTGAGATCATATCGGCCAAAACCGGAACATGATTATGATCTAAACCATGGGCTGCCCCATGGCTTTTTATAGGTCGCGCCTTCAGCGCTTTTTTCCTCGAGTTTATTCATCATCCGCCGTGGAAAGAACATGTAGTAGATTCCCTTGAAACTTTCTGCGGTAAAAAAACCAAACCTTCTGTCCCTTTGTGCAACCTTCGTGTGCTTTGTGGTTAAAAAAAATCGTCCGCTTTCCTTTTGGCGAACTCCTACTTCCTCAATTTGATATGCATATCGGCCAAAAACCCAGAAACGATGGATTTATGATCTAAAACATGGGCGTGCACCTATGGCTTTTTATTAGGTCGCGCCTTCAGCCGCTTTTTCTCGCAGTTATCATCATCCGCCGTGGAAAAGGAACATGATTAGAATTCTTGAAACCTCTGCGGTTTAAAAAACACACCAAATCTTTCTGTCCTTTGTGCAACCTTCGTTGCTTTGTGGTTTTAAAAAAAATCGTCCGCTATCCGTTTTAGCAAAACGTTTTTCAATCGGTGTCTTTTAGGTTTGAAAAAAACGGCATGACATTAATGACTCAATTTCTTCTTGTCCTTTTGCGCACCTCGCGGGCCTTTTGCGGGAAAAAAATCATCCCCTATTTGTTTGGCGAACTCTATTTCCTCAATTGATATCAAGCGGCCAAACCCGGAAACGTATTGAATATTCAGAGTTACAACCAAAAGCCTGCTGCTACTATTTCAAAATCCAATAGAATTGGGTTATAAGGACGGGAAAATCTTCATCACCAGTACGCTGGTTTTGAATTCATCTAAAAAGCCGGTGGAAATTCCATCCGCGGCTTAGAAAACCAAACTAAATAATTTTTACGATGGATTTTGAACCATCAGGTCATTTGCGTTCAATTCCAGAAATGAGATTTGCCACTGCGCAATGATTAGTCCTGCAGCGCTGCGCTGATTTTCTGAAATCACAGCATCAACATGTTTGAACCAAAGCTTCTATTTCTAAAGAAAGATTAAGTCTCTTCAAGTTCGATAGAATCTTTAAATCCTTACGCCCAAAGCTCGATCTTCGCTTGAGTCATGATCTCTTCGATCAAAGCATCACCCGTATTAGAAGTTAGGGTTAAGCAGCATCCCTGTTGGGAAGCGAGTGCAAACAATACTTGAGCAGCTTGAGTACCATTGTTCGGCCTCTAGCCAGAGCTTCTGCCTCCTATAAGGTACATTTCTGCAGCTCTCATGTAAGGCAACATCACCTACTGAAGAGCATTTGGCTTGTGCTACAAATTTTACGGTTCGATGAACATTTCTTCTTCGCAAAGTTGCTTAAAGTAACCTGGTCAATGAAAGGATCTCTCAAAGCAGCTGTTGCAGCATTAGGATCCCAAAGTCCTTTCTCGAGGAATCGCGTCGCAGTAATTTTTATTATAAAAGCAATCTACTGATTAGCTTAGGTTACCGCGAATGTTAGTGAGCTAAAGTCTCAACGACAGTAGCGAAGTGATGCAAAGAAAGTACCCTGATCATCAACTTGCTGACTTCCCCAAATTCCACTCCGGATTAGATACGGTCATCTGGAATCCATTCATTAAAAGTTTGACTCGCACTCATTAATCAAATCAGTACGAGCCCATTGCAAGAGATGCCAAGCAGTTAGGCCAGTTCCCTTGAGGTTCAAAGCCAATTTAGCTTTGATACCTTTGGCCACAGTTGATATTGATATGAGATTTTGCATTTCTTACCACAATCAAGTAGCGCGATAGCCGCATCGATATTCAACTATTCACCTGAGTATATACTTCGCGACTGTGTTTTTCTAGCTCCACCTTCAGTAATATGGCTCCAATACGATAGCACACCTAACTGACTGTTACCTGCCACCCATTTTATATCGGCTCACCAACCAATTGAAACCAGTTGAAATGAGCCCAAGCTCTAAGGCAAGAGCTTGACCCTTGAAATCTCATCCTTTTGAGCCTGCCCCCCGAGGCCCTATGGCAATTGTCAATATTTGCGATCAGGCAAAATTAGCATTTCCAATTACTTTATAGTAAAATCTCCAACCAAGCGAAACACACCCCGCATTTTCATTGCGTGAGTCAACCATCTTGATAGTTCCTACGAACCAGCTAGGCATTACCAGTCATGACCAACATCCTTTCGCCAAGACTTTCTCTCATGTCATGACACCACCCTCTCCAGGCTGAACCCTGGGCTATCGTATCTGATGAAAAGTGATCTGTGTATTCATTTCAATTGGCGGAAAATGCATTTTGTGTGGTCGTGAACACTGCCAATTCTTGATACTGCATCTGTTGGTGCGGTATCTAGGTAATCATCTGCGCAAACCAAAGCTCTATCACCAGAGCCTAGTATGCTATTTTATTTTAATATCTTTTTTCATTAAGTGGATCAGATTAGAAGTTGACATTTAGACCCAAACGTGAATGTACGCGCAGGAGTAAATTTTTGGAGAACGTTCTTGGAAATTTCAGAAAAACAACATGTCCTTTCTGTGAAGATAACCGCCAAGGTTCTCAACCGCTAGGTAGATGAAAAGCTTTCCACGAAGTTTCATTTTCTGAACACTTTTTCTCTGAGAAGTTATAGCTCAAATTAATGACCTTAAAGTTTAACCAAGATCCAATCCAGTAGCCATCGCGTCAAAGCTACGTTTGTTTGAATTAGAGGCAACATTGTCCGATATTTAGGCACACTAGTTATTCACCTGGCTTTCCTATCTATTCAAAGATATCTGTTGTAAGGGCGCCTCCATCAGGATCCAGCAGGACCATTAAGGCCAGCATAAATCCATCGTAGAAATCACCCCCAATGGGAAAGAGAAAAATTAGCTACTTAAAGTGAATTCCTTTGTATCGGAAGCTATTAGTCCATCCTCAAAGAATCCGGGATAGACTGTCTGCAAAGGGGAATCTTGCATCTGAAAGTTGGTAGTAACGATCTGTTCCTACAATCTTGGTAGAGCATCATCCGCAATCATATTCCTTCCCGCTCTGCTAAAGGTCTTCTCCAACGTTCTCAGCATCTACACCTATCCAGTTCTCTCAACCAGAAGTTCATGATTGATTCTCCCTACTACAAATTTCTCGTTTCCGGTAATCTGCGCCTCAAAGAAGCTTCTAAACCATTGTTGAACGTAGAGATGTTCAGGCTTGAAGTTCCATGTAAATCATGGTACGGATACCTCACCGATGCTAAATTCAACCCTTGGTTTGACATGTACCAATATTTTGAAATCTTACTTTCTAAAACCAGTTAGTCAAAGAAAGTGGGAACATTCACAATAGTAGGTTTTGAGATTCTCTGTAGAAGTACTCCATGAACCTGAGAAAACGACTTACCGAAGGCAAAGTCCAATCCAAATCATACGTGTTATTGGACTCCACAATAAATCTCTGGGCAGCTAACTTGCTTGAGAATTTCAGGCTCGGGTAGCATTATTTAAATCCAAGCATCAAAAGCGCTTGATACGGATAATAGCTTTGACGTTCACCAGAATTTTGCGATGGCATTGTTTACCTACTTCACCGTAAAGAAGCTCTAAGCTTTAACATATCGTATGAAGTCAGAATTAAAGAAAGTTTCTTTTATCCCAATATTCAAGCAGCACCTACTGACAGAATGTTCCCCCAAACGAACATCTTCAAAGAATCGGGGAAGAAACGTCAGTTCGGATAGAAGCAGAAAATGAATACTATCGTCATACACAATAGTTCAATCAGGAAATACGATTCCAATTTTCATTCCTGTCTGTTCTGCGGATGGCGAGTTTGATCGTCACAAGTTTCCGCTCAATATTTCCTGCTAGAATCTGGTCTTGCTTTTGAAATAAATTGTTCTGTTCTGGTGAAATCATAATTCTCCATGACCAACCAAAGCATTCTAAAAATTTGCTTCTCTCTTACGCTATAGTGTAAGAGACCAATCTGATTGAAAGTCAAAAACTGTTGATTTGATATTCTGTCTTCTAGATCGGCCAGGGCTGGTGGCACCATCACCTACGTTGTAATTTATCATAGAAGGTTTAACAGCCGAAGTCATATCCTGTGCGATGTTTGTTCTTGCTGTTGAAATTTGCTTCAAAAAAGGGAACACTTCAGCATAGCTCTAGCAACTGATTACGTCTCGGTTCAAAAGAATCAACATTTTTAGGATATCGTTTCCTGAACAACATGACGGCCTGGAAGGAGGCCAGCTCCTCTTAAAAGGAAGACCTAAGGTTTACCAAGTACCAGTATCGTAGATGTGATTTCCAATTTCGTCAAGAATGAATCCTCCAGTCTGCATATTTTGAGCAAACACAGGATAAATAGGCCCTACAGATCTTGCCGTTAAAGAATGCGGTTCACAAAGCTTGTTACTTCCACCGTCTCGAAGCCATTATTCCTTCTGATAGTGTGGCAGGAAAGATTAATTCCAGTTTCAACCATTGGTGGAGAGGAATTCATATTCAATCGACCTGCGATCTTTCAAAATCTGAATTAAGGATAAATCCTTTTTTCATCCAGAATAAACCAAATTTGAAGCATAATAAGTCTGTGTTTCATTTGCCCCAGAATAAGATCAGATTCAATTCTGATTTCTATTTTCCAGTTCGGCTGCAAACTCGTTCAAACCAATCAGTTTTCCAACGAAAATGTTTAAACGGCATTTGGATTCAAATAAATCATCCTGTACCTACTACCTGACTTATTTGGCACATTATTATACATTATATCCAAGCGTAGAATCAAGTTTGTGGCTTGCAAACTGATGGCAACACTTGCTTCAGCTCTGAGTCAACCTACCATTTCTTAGTGCATTCCCAAGTCAATGGATAAATACTGCTCTGCAGTTACCGATTATACTCAGGGAAGTGCTCATTGATGCTGTTTCCCTGCTTGCACTTTCAAGTTTGAAAGTAGGCTTTGTTTTTTTCTACCTTTTTTTGTGGTGATCTGACACACCATTAGCAGCTCTTGATCCCGTAAAGTGCCGCAGAAGAGGCATCTTTTCAAAAATCGTGATGTCTTCGATATTTCATCCGGATTCAAGTTTCCAATTCTGCATCATAAGGCACTCCATCTACCACATAGCGGAGACATGGAAGAGTTACTGACATACCTCTATCCTTACAGCTTGGAGTAGATCCTGGCGGATTCCACTTGCAGAGGTGGTGAATTCACACCTGCAGGACGTCCTTCAAGGGCATTTTGCCACATTGTTGACTCGGACGGTTCGCTAATTTGATCAGCCTTTATAGCCACTGCTGCTCGGTTAAAAATTACCTTTGTCTGCAGTTCACCATAAGCTGTAATAATACTTCCTCTTAGGTTCTGTGTATCGGGTTCATAGGACAACATCGATAACCGATCTATTTTCCAATCATTCCTCTTTGCTTAAGTACCCGATTATAAGCTAAATACCAAAGTTGTGGCATTTGCAAGGCAACTCGCAAAGAATAATTTCCATCTAAATCAGTTCACTACATCCTACGGTAGTTCCTTTGATCAAAGAAGTATGGACTCCAATGAGTCCCTTCTGGTTTCGTCTGGAGAAGTGATTCTTGCCTGTGACCGTTCGCGTTTGTGCAACGCTGCGGCAGTCACCATTAATCCGGCGAGTAAGGCTTAGTAAGGCTTTTCTCATAAAATTTTTGGTTGAATGAAATGAATTGTTCTATTAAATTTCAATAAAAAGATCTAAACATTACTATTTAGAAGTTCTTAAATATTAGTATGAAAAATCTTACAGACATTTGTGTTTAACTTAATATTTCTTAAATCTTATATAAAAGGAAATTTGTTTCAACGGAATTTGGACTTCATAATCAATGTTCTAAAATCGGACAAATCTTTTCAATTTGTATTAAATCGATCAAAAAGCAATTTGCCTTCAACAAGAAAAATTAAGCTGTTCTAAAAAGTCAATCTGGAATTTAAAAATAAATAATTTTCTCCCATTTATCACAGGTTTTTTTCAATTTAATGGGAAAAATTATTACCAACCTTTATTCTAGTTTATCTCATTTTAATAACATATAATCGATTTAATTAAAAAAATAATAGAATTATTCTGTATAAAATCTATTTTACATATATTAATATTCTAAATCACCAAAAACTTTCCCGATGCCAACCCTAAAAAAAAAACTAATCCAAATAACAATTCTGTTCCAGCTGTTTTAAGCACAGTATCCCCAGGCAAACAGGAAGAAGGACTTAGCAAAAATTAGTGACTTTTTTTTAGGGGAGAAACCAAAAGAAAAGCCGAATACTTTGGGCTCCAGCATCACGGATTTGGTTAGGCATTGTTACTCCAATCCCATCTGGAAAAACGATGAGTGGTGATCCTGTTGCGGCTTTTCTCCTAGCAAGCAAAGCCCCTCCACTTTTTTTGATACCAAAGTCTTCCATGGCATAGCTTTCTGATCTCAATCAATCTGAAAGCATTAAAACAGGGTAAAAAGTTAGCATTCACATCAATAAACGGATAGCTATAGGTGCGAAAATCCTTCGGGAAATGATCGAGGAACTTTTCAGCTTTAATAAAAAATTTCGCCAAATTAGTACGTAACAGGGTACAGGATCGGCTGTAACGGAACAGGAAACTAATTAATCCCAACATAAAACCCCTATGAAAAACACAGCCACATTTTTAAAACGGAGACGCTCTTTGTCTTAATTTCCCAAGCTCAATACCGGGAGAAAAATAATTTTTAGAGAACTGCTTGGTCGATGGGCCCTTGTTGATTTTGACTCGTTTGAAGCTTTTGATCCTCCCCCTAGCAGGAAAGAAGTAAGTATCTAGCTTGAAAACCTACCTGGATTCTCAAGAAGAACCTTATATCCACGCATGTCTCAGCTGAAACTTGAAAAAATCATGACCAGCTCCGCTCGAATCGGATTTACATGCTGGTTTGAAGACCGATTTATTCTGCCAAGTAAACCTCTGGTAGTTCAATTTTTACTCAGTTGACCATGAAGGAGAAATTGTTTTGGTCTTACCCGGAATGACCCTCCAAAAATGGGGTTCGAATTTAAATGACAAGGAACTTCTTGGGAAGCCTATCGAAACCCACCGGAGTATTGAGCAAAAATGGAGCGCAGCAATTCTTAGCCGACTATGGCTTTTATTCCAAAAAAATAAATCGAAAGAGCAAAAAGCTTGCTTGACCTTGGAGACCAATCTCCCGTTTTTGATGCCTGTGATCAATGCTTTGGGCATGATTCCATCTCTCATGGAGATTAATCCTGGTAAGCAAAGGCCGAGTTGTTGGCTATTCTCTAAGAAATAAAAAACCTTGGAATTCAAATATTATCTTTCGTGGAATTTCAGCGTCGATGCCTATTTTGGCATTATGGAATTCTGATCAGCAATCGACTTTGGGAGGAGTAAAAAAAGAAATTAAGACCTTTCTGATCTGTAAAAAAAGCTTCAAATTTCATTTAATCAATCCTTATTTTCGGGAATGAAATGGTCTTATAGATTTCCCAATACCGTCCATAATCCTTTTCCGTATTTTCTTCATCAAAGTAAAATTTCTTGAGTTTGGGTCTTGGCTTTGCTCAAACGATTGGTCAAAAAATGATCGATGCAAGTTTGACATGTATGAGTCAACCCTTTTGACAGTTTCAATCCACTCCCTGGAGATTTATGGAGGCAGCACTTCTTCAATGATCAAATTTTGCAGAAAACCCTGATCTGCGAGCGTGATGCGTCTTTTCGTTTCATTATTATTCACATTCAGATATCACCGCAAGCAGCCAAACCAGAATTAATCACGAAGCTTAATGCAAAACGTGAAGAAAACAAAAAGCGGTATTTTAGAAAACCAAGGAACTCCCACCCCATTATACCTTGGGGACTGCCTTGGAGTGTATGAGATTAAGAAGAATTTGGGACGGTCGCCAATTGCCATAAGGCAGCATCAGGTCTATTCTTCCAAAACGCCTGCTTAACGAAACTGGAAGAAAATTTGGAAATCAAAGCTTGGAATCTCTTTTGACAACCTTCTCTCGCGTCTATCCTATCTTAAAATCATACTCACAAATCAGCCCTGTTTCGGCATATCAAAGATGGAGTTGCAGAAAACCAAACTCAGCAAAAGCCAACTGCGGGGTGCTTTTGTTGCCAATCTGGAAAGACGATTTTCATCAGATCAGCTATTTTCCTGCTTACGAGATCATGATGGATGAATTACGTGATTATAGATTCTATAGTCCGATCTAATTCACCCAACAGGCCGAGGCCGAAAAGAGTACATTTGGGCAAAAGATGCATCCTTCACATTTTTCAGCGGAACACAGCCTAAAGTTAGAAGAAATTCGAAGATCAACCTTGAACTTGCACACCGACCTCTCAACGCCACAGTCCAGCCACCTCAAATTCCAAGAAATCTTCTCCAAAAAAACTGGAACGATGAACTCCGAATTGGATTTTTCAAGTTGAATTCAAAGAAATTAGGCTTTCAACTAGATAAGTATTTGACCAGTTAAAGTAATTTTTCAATCTGCTCGGCGGGCAAGTTCTTCAAATCTTTCCAATTTTTAAAAATCCGCTCTGCGACAAGTCCTTTAAATTTTAAAAACAATTAATTGAAACCTAATCGGTCTGCAATCCTCCCATCCCCTTAACCTCCTCCAACACGCCCAAAAATCCGGGTTGATTGTACTGGGACCGGAAGCGCTGAGAAAAGCTGACAGTAGAAAATAAGCCAATGATCGTTCGATCGGCGTACTCTGCCTGCCATTGGATCGTCATGTATGGAGGCATGGAGTTTCGCAGACAAGTAACGGCAGATTTTGATGACATGAAACATTTTGTTCTGTATCAAAATCGATCGAGAGAAGAGGCGGACCAGACCTTGACAATTATCTATATGGATGCAGTGCAAAGCGATGATGCAGGGTGGCTGGCCACTTAAATGGTCTTTTCTGATGCCAAATCAAAACCCTTTTATGGCGGCAACCTATTTCCCAATACCATGGAAAAAAGATCTGCTCGCCAATATTGCCGAACGCAGTGAGAAGCACGAAGATCAGTTGGCGAAAGCGCGAGGGCTTTGCAAACTCATTGAATCGCAGCGAGACTGAAAGAATATGGAATTGCTGCTGGAGCTCAGGATTTAGATCCCGATGAACTTGCCGAAGTGATCGCAAAGCCTCAGCGCACCCAAATTTGATCCGGATGGGGAGGAATTTGAATCGAATCCCCAAATTTTCGATGCCTGCCATCTGGGCTTTTTTGTCCTAGACATGCACTTTTTAGCCAGAATGAAGAACTTCAAGGGAAAGGTTTTTTACCCCTTCGAAAGATTGGGAATTGGGATGGAATTTACGATTCAGTTAAGGGTGGCTGTTTACGCGTTATTCGTCGATGGAGAATGGTTTGTCCCACTTCGAAAAGATGGGGTATGACAATGGACAAACTAGTAGAATTATTTTCAAAAAGGCGTATCAGATCAGTCAGGACCATTTTTTCTTAGAGGAAAGTAAGCGAAACAGCTTGCTTGATCAAGATCGAAATGCCTTCAGAGGAAGGTGGTTTTTCACTCCGCCCAAGATGCAGATTCTGACAGGTGCTGGAAGGGAAATTTTACACGTGGACTATTTGCGAGCTTGCTGAAAAATACCTTCCAGACGACATGCCGTTGGTATTAGTAAACTCTATAACCTCAAGCTAATGGAAACTGGGAAGATCAGGTCAATATCCTATTCAACCAAGATCCTTATTCAGCGATTGGCTTTACTGAGTTTGGCATTGTCGGAATCGAATTTATCGCCAAGCTAAACGAAGTAAAGCTAATCTGATTGAATCAGAGCAACGGATGTTTCCCCGGAAAGGATGATAAAATTCTCAGCGGTTGCGAATGGCATTACTCAAGTGCAGGGATTGATTCAGGCTTATTTGCAACTGGTGAAAAAAACGCACGCTAGAGCTCGCCTTGGACAATCTTAGATTTTCTAAAACAAAGCCTTTATCTCGATTGGAGTCTTGCATTCGCGCTTATAAAAATGGAAAAGCCTATACTCCCGGATTTTTGAGAAAGGACTCATGCGCAGGTTATCGAGCTAGTCGATGGGGTATTGAGGATCGGAATCAAATGGCGAACTTTTGCGGCGCAGCTCACTCATGATTTTTGTTCTTGAGGAAGTTTCACGATAATTCAGATGGCTCTCTTCTTTTTCAGGAATCCAAAAAGCAGAAAAAACTCATCGCCAACAAAAAGGAGGCTTTTCGACAATTGATTCCAGCTTCCACTCTGTAATTGCTCGAAATCTCACACCGGCTTCAGCTATTTTTACCTATGAAAAAAGTACCAAGAAATCGCCTCCAAAATGCTCGGAGGAATGAAAGAACTGATTCTGAAAAAGACCCTGGATATCCTTTTGCAATTGGGCAAATTTATTTCTAGAATCCCTGAATCCCAACTGCCGAAATTTGCGATCGTGGGGAAAGGTCACAAGAAAAAAGCATTGGTTGCAAAAGGCTATCTCCCAAATTCCGCTGAATCGCTTTCTCGGAAGAAGTGACACGAAAAACTGCCCCGATCTTTCAGGAAAAAACCCCAGATTCGTCAGGAAATGCCTTAATTTATGTTCTGTTTCGATCATGTGACTTGCCGAAGACCTGTAAGTTCGATCGAAGATGTCTATTTCCACCAACTTCCCTATTTTAGCCTAATCCCTGGAAGCCTTTTTGGAGATCAAGATTTATCCACTGAAGGAAGCGAATAATTTCGCCGACATCATCTTGCCGGGTACGATTCCCGCGGATGTTCACTATAGAATTCCCAAAAGCCTAAAACCAGAAATCAATCTCGGACACGAGTCATCAGTTGCAGTTTGGGCAAGGAAGTCCTGGACTGGGATCACGAAAAGTACATTAATAAGGCCCCACAGGCTTACGAGGCCAAAACCATTTTTGAGGTGTTGGACATCCAGCCAAGCGTGAATCCCATTCAAATCGGTTTTGGGTTTGGATGGCAGACTATTATTGCTGCCATATTGGAGGAAGTGATGCATTTTGCAGCTTTGCCAGCAGGATTGTAACTTAGCAGTGAAAGTAAGTGCAGCTCAACCCGAATTTTGATGCGGAGACGAGTAATACCCTTAGATGGGACCGAGAAATAAAGATTCCTTGGAAGCACTTGAAAATAGTTACAGAAACTTGAAGCTATGACGGACTGCGGAAAAAATACTTGGAATAAAAAACGAATTTCATCGCATCTTAAAGAGTTTGGTGACGAAAGAAGGCCATTCTGATTTTTGAAAAAGTCTGCCAGGAGAAATATTCGCCAAAAGTGGGGAAACACGAATCCGGCTAGTCAAAGAAAATTGCTGAAAGTAAACCTGCAATTGAGAGATCCCAAGCTTTGGCTTCCAAAACCAAGCAGGAATCCATCCTATGAAATACTTGCGGGATGTGCCAGTATTCCAAAAACTTATACCTCAATGAAAAAAGGGTAGAGGATAACAACCACGATTTTGGGGAGGAGGGAGATTCAGAATCTTCCTTGAAAAACCTGATCCAAAAACGGGGATCTTCGAATCCTTTTCAAGGTATTTTCAATCGGATTCCTGAAGGAAGACATTGGAGAAAGGAAGCCGCCAAACTTTCCACCTCTCAGGGAAGCCGCTTTCTTAGATTTGAAAACTCATTTGAAGAGAGCAGACTGTTCCTTCTACATGGGCCACAGGTTCGGCAAAACGGAAAATCTACATCCAGTTGATTCAAGAAGTGTTGGCTTGGCTCACAGGTTCTTTTGCTTTTACGGAAATCGCTTTGACCATCAAGATCGTCAGCCGACTTAAAGAAATATTTGGAGGTCAGATGGGAGTGTATCGATTCGAAGTTATTCGGATAATGAGCGATGAGAAGTTTGGAATGGGATCTTAACGTCGATTATTCATTTGTAGTCAGGCGTTCGCTCCTGGATTTTCTTCTTTTGACAGCTTGGGACTGATTAGTTCCATTGATTTGAAGGAGCATGAGTCCAGTTTACAAGCCAATTTGATCCGGCTCCCCGATTCTTCAGGCCCCGATGCGGCTATTATGCTCGCCTATTTATCAATCAGGCAAAAACACTTCTGGGATCAGCGACTCCATCATTTTGAATCCTATTAATAATGCCCAGCAGGCGAAATACGGCTATGTAGAATTGACTCATCGATTTGGTGACGCGAGCATCGGCCGATGTATCATTTGTCAGACTTGGGTTTGTTGGACAAGCGAAAAAACCTCCTCAAGCTTGACTCCACTCGTAATGATGCGTGAGCGAATTTCAAGAAGCATGGGACAAGCAAGAGCAAGTGTTGATTATTCCAAAATCGCCGCGGCTATTCTTTTTTTTTTCCCCCTTATTTTATACAATGCTGCAGGATTGCGGCTTGACTCGGTCAATGCGTTAATGTGATTGTCAGCCTTAACGTATCATCAGTATTCAGAGGGAGCTTACGCTGCCCATTTATTGTGGCTACAAGGAGAAGAGTCCGAGCTCCTGCCCGGCCTGTGGGTTCTACCCAAACTCACTACCATGGGGATGGGAACTGAGCGAATTGAAAGAAGGTCACTTGAGTTTGCTTTTTCCCTGAGGCAAGAATGGGAGAATGGATCTGGATACTACTCGAAACTAAATATGGCTACAACGACCTAGTTGGATTTGAATTTGCGCTGGAACATCTCGATATTTTGGCGGTACACAGATTGATTACCAAAGGCTTGGACTTTGGAAGGGTGGACTGTTTTTTAAGGGTGGGGGGGGGGAATATTTTTTTTTTTTTTTTTTTTGTTTGGGGGGGATGGAGACTCGGGATTCTGAATTTCCCTGCACTTCCGAGCGGCGAACGAGCTTATCAGCAAATTTCACTTTTCAAGTGCAGGCCGAGCAGGTCGAAGAGAGAAGCAAGGTCAGGTCGATCATTCAAACTCGGAATTTCCTGAGACCTTTTTACCTTTTACGAAGCAAGTAATCAAAGGGGATTATTAAAGAGTTTTTCCGGCCAGGAAAAATGATTCGATCGGAAGGAACAATCTATTATCCTCCCTACGTCAAGCTGATTCCCAAGCATCACCCACTCGCATTTGCTGACGCCAAAAGTAGCCAGAAAAAAGGGCGCGCTATCAACCTCCACCATTGGTATGTCTTTGAAAATAGCGTGAAAAAAGATGTTTTTAGGGCCTGAGGAAAGGAATTATCGGCCCGAATTCAAAAAAATCATATTCAGTTTGAAAGGCTTGATCAAAATTAGAAAGAAATCAGGTAATTCCAAAGCGGTATTTTAAAAAGAGGCAACTTTGCGGCCATTATTTGAAAGAGCTTTAACCGCATGTAGGACCCAGGAGTTTCGCCTCGGTTTCCGGATTACTTGTTGGGATGTTGGGATCCTTCTTAAATTTGAAAAAAAAAAAACTTGTTTTCCGGCCGAGGGCGGATTTGGGGGAATTTTCCTCCTTTTTCCTTTTCGGAGA